>JAEEGL012937356.1_pt1 | contig 17331 bp, 10 predicted proteins | sample 9134231 | NCBI WGS metagenome assembly JAEEGL01 (sample SAMN16246548, study PRJNA631951) | gut metagenome | biome: gut microbiome; feature: rumen; material: fiber-attached | host: Bos | place: Iran: Karaj | collected 2018-10
AAGGATGATATTATCAAACTGAGTCTCTCCCGTAAGAGTCACATTACCGGTATGACTTAGTGTATATGGCTGAGTTACGGATTCATCCCGGTAGCTCTGTATTACTATTTTTCTGTATTGACCCGAAGGCATAATAAGCGCCTCAGTAGTAACGTCATCCAAAAGGGTTATCTGGAAAATATAATCCTCATCAATGTTTCCATTTATATAGTCTATCGCTTCACTCCAGGTAAGGAATGTCTTGTTTGAAAATTCATCGACTGCAATCGGCTCATCTCCCAAACCGGCATCAAAAACGTCTACCTCAAGAACGGGTTCTGTCGGATTACCATATGAAGGTAAAATGTTCTCTTCGTCAGAAATCCCTTCAGGTATTAAATCACCTTCACTCTCTTCTTCAATATCTTCTACGATGATCTCATCATTATCCGTATCATCGGTTGTAATAACTTCTTCCTGACTTTCATCCCCTTCAAAGGAAAGCAGACCGCCATCCTGTTCTTCAAAAGAATCATCATCAGTGACAAGCTGATTGTCGTTATCAGTCATACTGTCATCGCTATACTCATCCTCCACAATGATGTATCCGTCCTGATTCACGGCATCTGCATCGATCACGGTATCTGCGTCGATCACGTCCGCTGTGTTTTCCGGTGCTGCTGCCATTACGGTAAGCGGTGATGACAGAGGTATCTGTGCCACCATAAGTGCAGCAAGTATGAGTGCGGTCAGTTTTCTTTTCATGTTTGTATCCTTCCCTCTTTGGATTTTGCAATAAGCAGTAATTTTTTTATCTAAAATCAGGTGTTGAAATACATGATGTTGATCTGTTTGTATCTCCCGTTACTGTCCTTGATATAGTAGTGCTTGTTTGATTTATTATCCGGATGATAATATCCGAGATACCATCCTACCTGATTGGAATGTTCAATAGTGCAGTCTATGATCACCGGGCTTAATCTCACCGGCGGATTCTCATCGTCTCCGGGAGAATCGATCAGCGCCGTACAAGCCGTCTTTTGACTCCTGTAAAAGAGCGTTCCTCTGATCCTTGTGTCCTGTATGAGTGTGTCCGTCATCGAATAGCATCCGACGTCACCGTCTATGTCGCAGCCAATGATGGTGAATCCTTTGCCTATCAGTCCTTTGTTTTCTCTTGTACCTTCCAGATTGCGTATAGCCATGAAAGAGCCATCATTCTTTCTCTTGCTCTTTATCGTCGTATTGCTGATCACAATATCCTCAAGAAAACCGCGGGTATAATCGTAGATCGGCACATACTCACCCGAAGAACCGTCTTTTTCGGTATAGAGAATGTTGCCATTTTCATCTTTTTTCAGTGCGTGGACTCCGGGGCTTTCCATCAGATAAAACGTATTGGGTTCCAGGTTTATTCCGCAGCAGGGATCGGTGTCACCCGCATCCCATATATCGCAGTATTCTATATTGATCTGCTTACCGCTTATGATCGAAATATTGTCGCGGCGGTTTTTATATATACTGCAGTACATGATCTTGATCCTGTGGTTTCTTGCTTTGTCTATGGCTTCGGGGGTATTGAGCACTTCATTGTCCTGCTGACCTAAATAGATTCCGTCACCCCAGTTGTCATGGATCTTCATTCCTATGATATTTACATTGTTGCAGGTATAGATCGCAATTCCGTGACCAAACTCTTTCGGGTCGTACGGGTTGCTGGGGTTATGGACATTTCTCTCACCTGCTATCTCTCCGCCCTCTATGGTGAAGTTTTCTTTTTCACTTGCACATATTACGGCATACTCACCGTTGTTATGGGAACTTCCGAAATCTGCAGCCTTGACCTTAAGGATCGTGCGTGTATCCATGATCAGGCTCACATTGGACCACATTACGATCCCGACATCCTTGCCGCGGTCACCGTTGATCCAGCCGGGTGTGATATCGTAGGTACCTGCGGGAAGATAAACGATGGTGGGAAGGTCTGTCTCTGTACGGGCAGGATCTTCATTTATTTTGCTGTTTATATATGCCCAAAGGATCGCCACATTGATCGCTTTGGTATCATCTTCACCATCGTCAGGGATCGCATTGGCTATGTATGGGATCATCCTCTGATGCAGATAGCCCCAGTCTCCTCCTACCGCACTTAGCGCATAGTTGGAATTAAACAACGTTCTTACCGCATCCAGATCCATATCCGATGCATTGATATAGTTTCCTCTATCCACTCCTCCGCCGGGATTGTCGATCACGATCTGCGCATCGCTGCCGCCCGGAGCTGCTATCGTAAATCTGACGGACATAGTTCCTGTATAGGTTCCCAAACCTCGTACAAAGACGAATGCGCTGCTGCCCGAGTTAACATTATTGAAGTATCCGGCTATCTCATAATCCCTGCCTTTTACAAGTACCGATTCATCTGCGCTTCCTTTATGGTAAGTGAGTGTGAATGACGGATCCGTATTGCTCTGTCCGGGACATATTTCTTCCCCGGTATATCTGCAGGGTTGGCCTCCGTTTACCACAGCTGCAACAGATGATATGTTACGGCTTCCCGCATCGGATGTCTGCCCCGAAGCATCGGTAATGCTGTATACTGCAGTGGCTGTGCCTTCATAGTTGCCTATTCCCGAGATGGTTATCCTGATAACATTGCCCGCAGGAACCGGAGTAGTATTTGCAAGTCTTATCCAATCAAGTCCCTGGGCGGAATTATATCTGATCTCATATTTATCTATCTGATAATCGGTACCGGATTTGAGTCTTCTGACATTATATGAAGAATCGCAGAAGCTTAAGACGGTATTCTGATAACCGCTTACCTGCTCTGTATAAGGCACGTCAGATGCAGTCACTATCAGATCATTCAGGCTGCATTTGTTTACGGTCATCTCATTAAGGTTATAGTATTTTTTGATCGGTCCGCCCGTCACGGTGAAGTCGCCTTTGCCGCGGACTATGACATAGGTGCCTTCCCTGTCGGAACCGTATGTGAGTGCATAGTCAACATTCGGGATGAGCATTGTCTTTTCCGGGAAAAGAGCATGATATTCTTCCGGTGCTTCAACCGTCACAGCGGGTTTCATTCCGGTGGGATCATAATCGACTTCTTCCGCAACTGTAACAAGATCTGCAGTTATGGAATACTTGCCCGTGATACGGAAAGCTACAGTCTTGGTTCCGGCAAGAGTTATGCCGTTACAGGTCATTCCGCTTCCGGTAAAAGTCGCGGACGCCGTGCCTATTGCGCGGTTGTCCGTATATGAAACCTTGTAGTTATAAGGTGTGACGTCATCAACATACTCTTTTAGCACGATGCCGTTATATCTTACGGTAAATGCAGGCTTAACCTCCGCACCGCCCAGATACTCACAAGAGTTCTTGGGATAGGATACGCAGGCTCTGTTCATGTACATCACACCGGTTTTGGTAACGGTTATAGGCGTGTCGATGAAGCTGTTCTCGGTATAAGTACTCTGGTTGGGATAAGCGTAGACACGGACCGTATAGGTATAGGTCTGTTTATCTGCCATGATCGTGGCGAAGTCTTCAGCTGCATTTATAAGAAGCGAAGAATTGATCTCAGCATCAGCCACAGGCGTTCCCTTGTACCATAAGAATCCTTCGTCGCCTGTAGATATATCAAGCTTGGCAGCGCCGTATATGATCTGGGGTTTGATAAAAAGCGCAGCGGGATCATCTTCAGGATACACCGTATAGATCGGTGCGGAGAAAGCTTTGTCGGGATTGCTCAAGTTTATGGGCTCGGTACTGCCCAGCGGAACGATCTCAAACGTCAAGGTTTTTACTCCGCTGTAGTTGCCTATGAATCTTATTGTGATGGTCGGAGTCTTGGCTGAACTCTTATGTGCGGCAACAATCTTTTTGACAAGTCTGCCGTCTTCCACTACATTGCTTGATACCGTATCAGCCGAAACCTCGGTATTGTTCTTATAGCTGATCACATAATCGGTATTAAGAATAAGGACCGTGGAACTGTCATCGGACGGATCGCCGACGGTCACTACAGGCTCGGGTTTTACGGGAGCACCGGTATATTCATAAAATGCTTTGACACCGCTTATCACGATCTCATCTGCGGATACGGTTCCGTCAGCGTGTGGATCAGTCGTGCCATCAGCAAGATCATCAACGATAAGATCGTTATCTTCTCCTTCACCGTCTGCGGATGCATCCTCAGGATCCGCAGTTTCATCGGGATCATCGGGATCTTCAGTTTCATCTGCCCCGGTCTCATCATCAGGACCGGTCACTTCATCCGAATCGTCTGTATCTCCCGGATCTGACGGATCTGCAGAGCCCGGTATTTCGTCCGTATCCCCGGGATCTGACGGATCTGACTGATCGCCAATTTCCGCAGGTTCATCCGGACCGTCCGCAGGATCTGCTGCTTCCCCCGGTTTAGTTACTTCGCCCGGTCCGGCCGGGTCAAACTCATCCGCAGGATCGCCCGGATCATTCTCCGTTACAGGCGCAATCTGCTCAGATGTACTTGTATAACACTCCCCTGTTTCTGCTGCATATACAACAACATCCTGCAAGAGCAATGAAGCTCCTAACAGGATTACGGCTATTTTGCTGATTACTGTGCGTGTTTTTAAAGTAAACTTCTTCGTGTGCATTCTCTTCTTAATTATATTAAAAACGTAACAATTAATTTTCTCATAGTTGCATTTTAGCGTCAAGGTGATATAATACTTGCAGCAACTGATGGTTTTACGTTAAACCGCACTCACCTGCCAAAACGCAAAACTCCAATATATATGACTGTTTGAGGAACGATAATGGCTCACACTTCCGTCAGATCACACACACTTAATATGACAGAGGGCAACCCGACCGGATTGCTCATTAAATTTGCGATTCCGATGCTGATCGGAAACATATTTCAGCAGGTTTATAACGTGGTTGACTCTATAGTAGTCGGACGTCTCGTCGGCGCGCAGGCACTCGCCGCGGTAGGCGCCACTTCGTCAACTGTATTTTTGTTCTTCGCGCTCTGCAACGGCATAGGCAACGGCGGCGGCATCATCACATCACAGTTCTTCGGCGCGGACGACACAGACAGCGTCAAGAGCAGCATCGTAAATACCGCATACCTGATGGCAGGCATGGCGGTTTTTGTCGGAATACTTGCGCTCGCTTTGTCCAGGCCCATACTGCTTCTCTTGGACACGCCTGCAGACATTCTGCCCGACTCACTCGTCTACTTAAGATACCAGTGCATAGGCGTCATATTCGTTGCGCTTTATAACTACGCGGCGTCCATGCTCCGTGCGCTCGGTGATTCAAGAACACCGCTCTATTTCCTGATCTTTTCATGCCTCTTAAATACAGTGCTTGATATATTCTTTGTATACAGCCTCGGAATGGGTGTGGCAGGTGCCGCAATAGCGACCATAATCTCACAGTTCATTTCAGGTTTCGCATGCCTGGTATTTGCTTTTAAGACCAACGAGTATTTCAAGTTTAATTCTGAGCACTTAAAGCCCAACTCCGCATACATGATCAGAACGCTTAAACTGGGTATCCCCCTGTCCATGCAGTTCGCTCTGATATCCATCTCCTGTATGGTACTCCAGCGCGTTGTAAACGGATTCGGTGCCATCGCAGTCGCAGCATTTACCGCGACCAGCAGGATCGAGATGATCATTCACCAGCCTTACCAGACTCTCGGACAGTCACTGGCTACTTACTGCGGACAGAATTACGGCGCCAAAAAGAATGACCGCGTGATCTCAGGTCTGCGAAGCGGCATCGTGATCATGCTGATCTTTTCACTGCTCATGCTCCCCGTCATGCAGCTTCTCTGCAAGCAGATAATCCGTATCTTTGTAGAGGATCCGGACGTCATCGAAATGGGTGCGCATGCGCTTCGTATAACCAGCCTGTTCTACGCCTGCCTAGGCGTTATCTACGTGATCAGAGGTGTGTTAAACGGACTCGGAGATGCGGTATTTGCTTTTATAAATGGAGTTGTGGAAGTGATCTGCAGGCTGATATTCCCTGCACTTATGACAGCGATCCCGCTTATGGGACTCTGGGGAATCTGGTGGAGCGTAGGAGTCACATGGTTTTTTGCAGGACTCACAGCTTACCTAAGATATGTCTGGTTTAAGTCCCAGCTCATACCCTCTCATAGATCCTATCAAAAAGATCCCGTGATATAACCGATACGTCATGCATATCGTCGGCCCTTACAGCCAGGTAATCACCCGGGCGTCCGAGGCTGTATCTGTCTTCATCGTAATAGCTGAATAACTTGACACGATGATCTATCTGCCTTGCAAATATTCCTGCGCCGCCTGACGTTACACAGCTGTGCGCATAAGGCAAAAGAGCAATTCTTAAACCTGTCGGCACTGAAACGGCCACAGGCTCGTACTCGCCGGGGAAAACATAAGGCGCATTGTCCTCATAGTATTCCGTTTCGAATCTGTCGCGTGTGGAAAGCGTAACTTCCCCATCGATCCCTATCATGATATAGAGACCTGATTCAACAACGACATCCACGTCGCCTTCCATGGTTCTTATAGTAATGCTCTCACCCGTTTTGGCCACGTCGGTCGCACGGATATAACCCATGCGGGTTTCTTTTTTGACATAATGCTTAAGCTGGTTGATATCGATTCTGCGCTGTCTCGCATATATTATCTCGATATCCTTAAAATAGCTTTCGGTCCTCTCGCTGATGAGCCTGCTTATGGACTGCGCGTCGTATCCGATGCCGTCTTTTAACAGAAGTTCTTTTTTGAGCAGACCGCCTGCTTTGACCAGATGTCCGCCGCCGCCTCCGAAACCTTCCGCGATAAACTCAGCCATCTCACATGCCTTGACCTCTTTGATGCAGCTTCTGACTGACACCTTGACGCCAAATGGCAGTATGCAGTAAACGACACATGTATCGACCGTATCGACCTCTAAGAGCATGTCGCTGATTATGCCTAAGATATTGGGATCGCAGGGTTCTGATCTGACTATCGCATACCTGCCGTCCAGATGGTAATCGGCGTGCTTAAGCGCATCCCCGGCGATGAAGAGTTCTTCTCTTGATATATTGGAATTCCTGAATTTGATGATATCTGCCTGATTAAAGATCGCAAAGTCTCTTAAGTCCTTGTCGGCAGGGTGAGAGATCTCGGTAAATCCGCCGGTATCCGTGAGCAGACCGTAGTACAGCGCCGTGGCCAGTTCTTCATGGTCGTTGATGTCCACATTCTCTTTTTGCAAAAGCTCATACATGATGGTCGAACACGATCCGTATGAACTCCTGACTTCGCTAAGTTCAGGCAGTGTATCGGAAACCTGATGATGATCGATCACTGCGATGTTATCGGCATCTATGTGTTCAACATTACTCTCGCCGTACTGACAGTCAACCGTGACTAACAGTTCGGGATGCATCTCGCCTGACAGATGCTCGATCGGAATATGAAGATCGTGGATCATGAGCAGAAGATTGCTCTTGCTGATAGGATTTCGGCCGCCGTAAACAAACCTCGGATTCTTGCCGATAAAATCCAGATAAAGATACAGGGCAAACCCGCTCGCCAGTGAATCGGCGTCGGGATTGTCGTGACACTGAATGACTATGTCGTTAAATTTGTCCAATTCATGAAGCGCAAGCGGCATATCATTCTCCCGGTGTGCCTAAGCAGATTTTTTCTATATAGTCGACTATCTCGTCGCGCCCCTGTTTGGTAAGCGCGGAAAAAGCAAATAAAAGTGAGTCTTCGGGCATGCCAAGAGTTTTGCGGATCATATCGGTCTGCTTCTTTAGCTGGCTCCTCTTGATCTTGTCCGCTTTGGTCGCAATGATAACTGGATCATATCCGCGGGACTGTACCCAAGAATACATAAGCTTGTCGTTTTCGGAAGGCTCATGTCTGATATCTATGAGCAGAAAAACACTCTTTAAGACTTTGGACTGATACAGGTAATCTTCTATGAGTTTGCCCCAGCCCGCAACGAGTTCCCTGCCGGCCTTGGCATATCCGTAACCCGGAAGATCCACAAGATACAGTTCGTTGTTTATGTTGTAATAGTTTATGGTCTGCGTCTTGCCGGGAGACTGTGATGTACGGGCATAGGACTTCCTGTTCATCACTGCGTTTATGAGTGACGACTTGCCCACATTACTCTTGCCCGCAAAAGCCACTTCGGGCTTTTTGTTGTGAGGGAGTTTGCTCGTAACTCCGCATACAGTTTCCAGATTGACGCTTTTGATTATCATTGACATGGCTTATTTCCTGACAAGCGCATACTTAAGCACTTCGTCCATGGTGGTCACTGTCTTTATCTTAAGAGGCCCGGTGATCTCCTCACCGATCTCCTCCAGGTCCTTTTCATTTTCCCCGGGGATAAGCACCGTGGTTATCCCTGCCTGTGTTGCCGCAAGAAGTTTTTCTTTAAGCCCTCCTATCGGGAGCACTCTGCCGCGCAGAGTCACTTCACCCGTCATTGCAAGTCCGCCGTGAACGGGAATATCGGCAAGCGCGCTCAACATAGCTGTCGCCATGGTTATGCCTGCGGAAGGTCCGTCCTTCGGAACAGCGCCCTCGGGGATGTGGATGTGGATGTCATTCTTCTGGAATACCTTGGCTTCAAGGCCGTATTCGGATGCAACGCTCCTGACATATCCGAGACCCGCATGCGCGGATTCTTTCATGACATCACCCATCTGGCCGGTGAGTACAACCTCGCCTCGTCCGGGCATAACGTTTACTTCTATCTCAAGAGTATCTCCGCCGACACTGGTCCATGCAAGGCCTCTGACTATGCCTGCCTGGTCTTTTTTCTCTGCCATGTCGCGGGTGTATTTTACTTTGCCCAGGAAATCTTTTAAGCTCGATGCCGTGACCTTGATCGGTTTGGGTTCTTTGCCTTCATCACGGCGGTTTAATATCTCACGCGCCGCTTTCCTGCACAGCTCGCCGATGGTACGTTCCAGGCTTCGTACTCCTGCTTCTCTCGTGTATCCGTCTATGATCTTTTTAAGCGCTGAATCGGTTATGGTCAGCTGTTCTGCTGTAAGTCCGTTCTTCTCATAAGTCTTGGGGATCAGATGCTCCTTGGCTATATGGAACTTCTCGTTTGCGGTATAACTGTTGACCTCGATCATCTCCATACGGTCGAGAAGAGGTCTCGGAATATTTGCCGCATTATTGGCAGTGCATATGAACATGACTTCCGAAAGGTCTACGGGAAGTTCAATATAGTGGTCGTTAAAATGCTTATTCTGCTCGGAATCCAGAACCTCCAGAAGTGCTGCCGAAGTATCGCCCTTGTAGTCGGAACTTACCTTGTCGATCTCATCAAGAAGCATCAGCGGATTCTTGACGCCCGCATTTTTAAGCCCGGTCGCGATACGTCCGGGGAGAGCGCCGACATATGTACGTCTGTGTCCTCTGATCTCGGCTTCATCACGCACGCCGCCCAAACTTATCCGTATGTATTTTTTGTCCAGAGCTTCCGCAACAGATTTGGCTATTGAAGTCTTGCCTGTTCCGGGAGGCCCGACTAAACAGATGATCGGACTCTGCCCGTGGTCGTTTAATATCTTGACCGCGAGGAATTCAAGGATGCGTTCCTTGACCTTGTCCAGTCCGTAATGATCCCTGTTAAGTATCTCTTCTGCAAGATGAATGTCTGCCCTGTCCTTGGAAGTCTTGTCCCACGGCATCTCAAGAAGCGTCTCAACGTATCCGCGCTCGACAGCCACTTCCGAACTGAAACCGCTCATCTTGCGGAGCCTGTTTATCTCTTTGGTGATGCGCTCTTTGATCTCGTCCGAAGCTTCAAGCGCATCGCATGCTTCCTGCATCTGATCGATCTCGGCTTTCTCATCATTGACGCCGAGTTTTTCCTCGATCGTACGCATCTGCTCGCGCAGGAAATATTCCTGCTGGTTCTTATCAACTCTCTCTTTTACGTCTCTGGCCAGATCCAGCCTGATCTGCGCTACGGAAATCTCGTTCTTCATGAGTCTTGAGAGTTCGGTGTAACGGTCTTTTAACTGGATTGCGCTCAAGATCGACTGCTTGGCAACATACTGAAGAGGAAGATTGATCGCGATCTGATCTATGAGTTTGCCCAAGTCAGAGGCTTCGCTCACATGTCCTTCCAGGCTCTTTCCGACCTTGGGAAACATCTTGACGTACTCTGCAAATACGTCGCCGAGTTCACGCACCATAGCGATCTCGATATCGGGTGTGAGTCCCGTGCGTTCATCTTCCGACGTCACTTCCCTGATCGATGCCGTCAGATATCCGTCGGTTTCCTCTATCCGGTCGAGGTATGCTCTTTTCCTGCCCTCTGCAAGTACGCGAATGACACCGCCCGGCATCTTAAGAAGCTGGTTGATCGTGACTATGCATCCGACATCATATAAGTCCTCGCGGACCGGATCTTCCTTGTCCGCATCACGCTGCGCCACGACAAAAAGCTTTGACTCATTCATCATGGCCTTTTCCACCGCCTGGATGGATTTGGCACGGTTTAAGTCAAAGTGGATTATCATATCGGGCAGTATAGTAAGTCCCCGCAGCGGTACTGCGGGGAGATTGATACTGTCCGTCTGTGTTGTTTTTCCTAACAGGTTTCCGAACATAGATTATGCTGCTCCGGTGAGTATTATGCTACTCCGGTTCTGTAAACGATCTTGGGTTTGCCTTCGAGTTTGACTGCGTCAGCCGTCATGATGCATTCCGATATCGTATCATCGGACGGAATCTCAAACATGACTTCCATCATTGCTTTTTCCATGATGGAACGAAGGCCTCTGGCTCCTGTCTTTTTCTCATATGCTTCATGAGCTATGGTCTCTATCGCATCATCCGTAAAAGACAACTTGACTTCGTCCATGTCAAAGAGCTTCTTGTACTGTTTGACGAGCGCATTCTTGGGCTCCGTAAGTATCTGTTTTAAAGCTGCCTCATCAAGTCCGTCGAGCGTCACGGTGATCGGAACACGGCCCACAAACTCGGGGATCAGGCCGAACTTGATCAGATCCTGAGTGGACACTTCCTTGAGAAGCGAGTCGGCTTCCTTGGTATTCTTGGCAGTGATCTCTCCGCCGAAACCTATGCTCGAGCGGTCAAGCCTTGATTCGATTATCTTGTCGAGTCCGTCGAAAGCTCCGCCGCATATGAACAGGATGTTGGACGTATTGATCTGTATGAGTTCCTGATGAGGGTGCTTGCGTCCGCCCTGGGGAGGAACGGATGCATCGGTGCCTTCTATGATCTTAAGAAGCGCCTGCTGAACGCCCTCGCCGGATACGTCTCTGGTGATCGATACGTTCTCCGACTTCTTGGTTATCTTGTCGACCTCATCGATATAGACGATGCCGAGTTCTGCTTTGGAAATGTCATAGTCGGCTGCCTGTATCAGTTTAAGGAGTATGTTCTCAACATCCTCGCCCACATATCCTGCCTCTGTAAGAGTGGTGGCATCTGCTATCGCAAAAGGCACACCGATGATCTTGGCAAGCGTCTGTGCGAGATATGTTTTACCCGAACCCGTAGGACCGAGCATTAAGATGTTTGACTTCTGAAGTTCTACGCTGTCATCGCCTTCATCATCGGGAAACATTACTCTTTTGTAATGGTTGTAAACAGCTACAGACAAAACCTTTTTGGCTTCGTCCTGACCGATCACGTATTCATCCAGAAAGTTCTTGATCTGTGCAGGCTTTAAGAGGTTGATGTTTAAGTCGCTCTCGACTTTGAAATCTTCCTCATCTTCCATGTCATCCATGATGTCAACGCAGATCTCCACACATTCATCACAGATATATACGCCTGTAGGTCCGGCTATGAGTTTTCGGACTTCGTCCTGTGTCTTTCCGCAGAAAGAACATCTGACTTTTTTGTCACTCATTTCTTTTTACTATCCTTTTCCTGGGATTTGGCCATCTCTTCACGGCTTGTGATAACCTGATCGATTATGCCGTACTCTTTGGCTTCCTCTGCGCTCATCCAGTTATCGCGCTCCGTATCCTCAGCCACCTGCTCAAAAGGCTTGCCGGTGTTCTCGGATAAGATGCGGTTTAACTTCTCTTTGGTGCGCAGGATGTGCTTGGCTGCTATCTCGATCTCGGTTGCCTGACCCTGTGAACCGCCGCTGGGCTGGTGGATCATGATCTCCGCATTGGCCAGAGCCATACGCTTGCCTTTTGCGCCGCCCGAAAGAAGGAATGCTCCCATGCTGGCTGCCATGCCTATGCAGATGGTTGAAACATCACATTTGATGTACTGCATTGTGTCATATATAGCCATGCCGGCCGTTACCGAACCGCCGGGGCTGTTGATGTAGAGATGAATGTCCTTCTCGGGATCCTGTGCTTCAAGGAACAGAAGCTGTGCAACCACTACGCTGGCGCTGGCATCATTGACTTCGTCTCCGAGAAAGACGATCCTGTCCTCTAACAGTCTTGAATAAATGTCATATGATCTTTCGCCGCGTGAAGTCTGTTCTACTACATAAGGTATAAGAGGCATTATTATTTCTCCTTTGCGTTATCTGCGAGGAATTTGGCTGCTGCCCTGACCTTTAAGTCGTCTTTGATCATCTTCTCAACGCCCTCGGTCATATCCTTCTTGATCTCGTCAAGATCCCTGCCGTATGCTTCGGCCATGGTCTTTAACTCTTCCTCATATTCTTCATCGGATGCGGTCAAGTTCTCTGCTTCTGCTACTGCTTCGAGAACAAGTCTTGAACGGATACGTGTCTCTGCCTGAGGCTCAACCTGATCCATCATCTGCTCTTTGGTAGCGCCTGTGAACTTCGCATACTGTTCAAAAGATAATCCCTGATACATGAGCTGCTGTGCAAACTCTTCGATCATGCGCTCTTTCTGTGCTTCGAGCATGGGACCGGGGATCTCGATCGTAGCGTTTTCTACTGCTGCCGCTATGGCTGCATCCTCTTTTGCATCCTGAGCTTCCTTACGTCTGCGCTCTTCAAGTTCGCCGCGGATATAAGCCTTATATTCGTCAAGTGTGTCAAACTCGGATACGTCTGAAGCAAATTCATCATCAAGTTCGGGAAGTTCCTCTTCCTTGATCTCGTTGATCATGCACTTAAATACTGCGGCCTTGCCTGCAAGCTCTTCTGCATGATACTCCTCGGGGAATGTTACATTGACTTCGCACTCTTCACCGATGGACTTGCCGATCAGCTGATCTTCGAATCCGGGAATGAATGTGCCGCTTCCGATCTTGAGCGACTGGTCGGAACCCTTGCCGCCTTCAAAAGGAACACCGTCAACGGAACCTTCATAATCAAGGATTATGGTATCGCCGTCTTTAACTGCACGGTCTGTGACACTGATCTCGCGCGCGTTCTTCTTGCGCTCTCTTTCAAGTGCTTCGTTAACATCTTCATCAGTGACTTCGGTATTGACCTTGTCTATGACTACGCCCTTGTACTCGCCGAGTTTAACCGGGGGCTTAAGAGCTACAGATGCGGTATAGATGAAAGGCTTGCCTCTCTCGATCTGAACGATGTCGACAACGGGAGATGATACGATCTCCTCACCCGACTCTTCAAAAGCATCGTCGATGCTCTCCCTGATCAGGATGTCGCTGGCCTCATCATAAAAGATCGCAGGACCGTACATCTTCTCGATAACCTGACGGGAAACCTTGCCCTTGCGGAAACCGGGAACCGAGATGCGGCCTTTCTCTTTCTGGTAAGCTTTCTCGATCGCTGCATCAAGCTTGTCAGCTTCTACTTCGATGGTCAGAAGCGCCATGCTTCCTTCCTGTTTTTCGACTTTAACACTCATTTATATAAACCTCCTGGTGTTTGATCTGAATGTTTGGTGAATCGCTGTTTTTCCGCTTGCGGCTTCATGTGCCTTCACACGTGTATCTTAAGCCACAGGCAATGTTAGATTATACCATATTCGTTGGATAAAACACAAGGAAATACGCATTAATAAAGAAATTAATATCATGATATAATTATTAGAAAAGCAGCGTGCTTTGAAAGGAATAAAATATGGAGATCGAAAGAAAATTCACGATAAAGAAACTGCCGGAAGATCTTGACCGGTATGAGAAAAAGAAAATTGTCCAGGCGTACCTGTGCCGCGAGCCTGTAGTCAGGATCAGAAAGTCCGACGATTCATATTATATGACTTACAAGGGAAGCGGCCTGATCTCGCGTGAAGAATATAATCTCGCGCTTACCGCAGAAGCATTCGAACATCTGCTTGCAAAAGCCGACGGAAATGTGATCTCCAAGACCAGATATCTGATCCCCGCTTCTGACGGTCATACTATAGAGCTTGACGTATTCGATGAACCTCTTGCGCCGCTCGTGATCGCAGAGGTTGAATTCGAAGATATCGAGACTGCCAAAGCATACATCCCGGAAGACTGGTTTGACGAAGACGTCTCAGAAGATCTCCGCTACCACAATGTGAACATGGTGTATCGGAACAACCCGGATGCTAACTGATACGGACGGTCACAGACATCTTTCCCGGAACTGTCACAGGCTTCCTTCCGCATCGTCGAGGGATTTATATCCGTACAGATGAACCGTGTTGTCCATGGTCATGTCTGCAAGGTTGCGTCCGCTTCTTGCGATATCCACGATAAATGCTCCGTACATCGCAAGCATCTCATCGGAATAAGTCATGAGTTCACCGCGAAGGTAAGTCTCATATGAAGTATCAAAAGGCGTGTCTTCAGAAGTATGTATGCTTCTTGCGTTGCCTGCAAGCTTCGGATATCTGGACGCAAAATCTTCCATCCATCCAACCTGAACCGAAACTATCTCTTCTATGATCGCACGCTTCCGCTCATCGACAGGAGGAAGTGAATCTGCGATCTCGGCATATTTATCAGGCGCAGTGGATTCTTCCATGCGGCCGTATTTCTCTGTGATCGGATTCCATCCCGCTTTCATATTCGCTTCGAAATCCTCCGCATATTTCATGAGCATTTCGGGAGTCCATGTCAGGTACTGTGACGATCTCATGATGTTAAATGTTCCGAAGTTATCCTGGCAGTCAGCACGTCCGCCTTCATTTTTGACCTTGTCAAAAGCTTCCCATTCGTCTTTTACTACTCTTTTGACCAGAGTTTCTTTATCCATCTCCATGATCACGTCCTCCATGTAAGGGTGCTTGCCTTGAATGATCCCGGCAGCCGCCATCATATCCTGGATCGCCAGCGAAAGTTCATCAATATGCGTAAGTATCGGGCGTAAGTTTGCATCGGTAGGAATGACGTCAGTCAGCGCCGACGCCTCTTTCATGATGCCCGAAATCTTTGCGCGGATATCTGCCGCATCGTCTGAAATTCCGTCAAGGCCTTTCATTATCCATTTGTCGTGGGGAACATATCTGCTGTTAAGTATGTAAATGATCCTCGCTGCGCACTTCATTCCATCCGAAAGCATCATGAGCGCTGTGGAAGGATCCTGCCTTCTCATCATTCGCAGGAAGTTGTACTGCGCATTCTGTGAAAAAAGTGCACACTGCTGCTTGAGCATCGATTTCTTAAGGTCATCGGGATAGTATTCTTTCAGACGATTCCGTACCTTGGTCATAACGCCCGACGGATCAGTCCAGATCTCACCGTTAGTAAGAGATGAGAGAATATATTCGGGAACTGAAATATACAGTCCGCTGTTGTTCGATTCAGGCAATAATTTACGGTTATCATCGGCCGAAACTTCGTCGTGTGGTTTTGTCGAATTCTCATGAATCACTTCGCCCAATACATATGCTGCAAAGCTTTCTCCCAGCTTCTCTTTCAAATATGCGCGAGTTTCAAACACTCCTCTCCTGCCGCGGAGGATCGATGATACATCAGGTGCATATCCCTTGAATGTTTCCGTTTCTTCAGCCAGCTTGATCAGAGAAGAACGCAGGCTCTCAGCATGCTCTTTATACAGCTCCTCATCATCGATCATAAGCATCACGCCCGGGCCCCAGTCATGGTCACGGGATTCAAGATCGTCATATCCGTACGCATCGGATCCTTCGCCCCAGAGACCTGCACATATATGATCTTTCAAAAGAGGATACTGCCCGGTGATCATAGGAGCAACACAGGTCTCATAATAATCCCTGCACAGATCAATTCCGTTTGCTGCTTCATCGGGAATCCGGATATCTTCGCCCGAAGAAATCCTTTTTTTCACACTGTCATAAACGCTGTCATATGATTCTTTTACGCGGTAATAATATTCGATGTGACCGAGGTTATTCGATATCGCATCAAGCGCACGCGCGTAGTAACCCAAAGCCTCGCCGTCCTGACCGCAGATGTGATACAGGTCTCCCAGTCCGTTTAGTGCGGCAGCCAGGTGGGCGCCTTCCTCGCCGCGCTCTTTAAATATAGCAACGGCAGTAGTCAGATGTTCTTTAATGCCGTCATATATGTCGGGATGGTTTTGTTCAATACCGGGATCCATGCGGACCGCGCCGATCAGGCTGTTACCGAGATTGGTATGCGTGACCGCAAGTTCAAAACGTTTCTCGGGATGTTCCAGAACTATCTTCATCGCAGCATTTAAACAGCTGATCGCTTCGGGATAAACCTGCGCCTCCTGATATACGAGACTCATGTTGTTGTAGAGGCTTGCATAATCAAATGCGATCGGAGGCAGGATCTGCGAATATATCTCTTCCGTATCCCTGTAATACTCGAGTGCTTCATTAAGCTTGCCGGCAGCACGAAGAGCATTGGCCAGATTGAGCTTGGTCGTTGCATATGCATGGGTGGAAGCAGCGCCGGCTGACTCGATGATCGCAAGAGCTTTTTCTCCGTACATGATCGCTCTGTCGTAGTCGCCCGTCTCACGGTAGAATCCGATCATCTCGTTTAAGATCTGGATCACGGCATCATCGTCCTGCTCGCCTATCGCGCTCTTAAGTGCACCCTCAAGATAAGGCTCCACTTCAGATATTCTGTTTTGATCAAAAAGAAGATCCAGTCCTGTTCTGAATTCAGCGATGTTCATGTTCTCTTCTCCTACAGTAACGGAATGATATCCTTAACCGAATCGAATATCATATCCGGCGTAACATCCGATGTCTTCACATCATCCATCGTAGCTTCACCGCTTAATACAAGTATGCCGCAGATGCCGTTTGTCACGCCTGCTGCCACATCGGTATAAAGCCTGTCTCCTACCATGGCAACTTCTTCGCGCTTATACCCGGTCCGTTCAAGCAGATGATCCATGATATCCGCATTGGGTTTGCCTATGATCCTGTCGGGTTTTCTGCCGGTCGAAGCTTCGATGAACGCATGGATCGAACCCGCATCCGGAATAAACCCCGTTTCCGTCGGACAGTTTAGATCG
>JAEEGL012992890.1_pt1 | contig 17331 bp, 16 predicted proteins | sample 9134231 | NCBI WGS metagenome assembly JAEEGL01 (sample SAMN16246548, study PRJNA631951) | gut metagenome | biome: gut microbiome; feature: rumen; material: fiber-attached | host: Bos | place: Iran: Karaj | collected 2018-10
ACCATTTCCCGGCACTGCAGCACTCAGGACAGACAAGGCCGGTATAGATCGGGAAAAACATTTTGGCATACAGCGCGATGGCCTCGGCATCATCCTCAAAGCATTCGAAGGATGGCTTGCCGATCAACTTGCCGACAACGGCCAGGACGCCGTCCGACCCGACCAGCATGTCCGGTTTCTCTTTACGGGCTATCTTCCAGACCTCAAAAATCTTTTCAATCAGAAACAGGCCTAATCCGAACATACCCCATTTCTTGGGCCGGTCTTTCACTTTTAGGACCGGCATTCCCGCATTTGCGCACAACTGTTCCAATACATCTTTGGGACGGATGACTGACACCACCTGATGACCATCCTTCTGCAGATTGTCAATGGTATACCGGAACATATGAAAATGCGCCGGATGACTAATCATGAACAATACTTTCATTCCAATTAGTTTAATTAATAGGTTGGCACCATCAGAAGATGGTGCACAAGAAACTCTGTCCGAGGGCAGTCGCCCTCTTCATAGCCAAATGCTTTGGCCCAGTCAACACAGTGTCCAAAATGGGTTTCCGTTTCGATCCCCTGCTGTTGCATACGCATCTTGACAAGATTGACATCCTCACATTCAACAACGGCCATAAAACCATTGACAGTTGATCCCATAACACGATTAACACCAGGCAGGCCACACAAAAAAGCACTCACATCTGAGCATTCCTTTTTTCGCTTTGCGATATCTCCCGGAATTGAATTCAAAGCCCTGGCATACAAAGCACGGATTCCTTTGCTCATTTTGCGGGGCACGACGTCTTCAACCCCGGAGAAAGGCTTCCGGCGGCTCTTGATGATACGGGTCACCGAAGAATAGACGAAAGGGATATAAGACAAGGATTTAATCCACATAACAAGACTCTGTTTGAGTCTACCCAGCCATGAATAGGCGGGCAAGTCCGAGTAAAGACGGACAATTGTTTCGTCGTATTTGCGGTTCTTGACAAAAAGAATCCCGCCATCGCCCAGTGAGGGCAGTTTCCCTTGCCCGATGCTAAATACGGCAAAATCGCCCGAAATCTGATCTAGGCCATATGCGTGCGCACAATCCTCGATGACAGGCAGATCCGGATATTTCTTCCGGATAGAATCCACATCATTGAGAATACCGAACAGATGGGTGACCACTAAAGCCCGTAAGGATTCTCTCTTCCTAACCAAATCATCCTTGTCAAGGACAAGCGTATCTGTAACATCCAGGAAAACAGGCTGATAACCGGCTTGGCGCACAGCATTGAACACGGTATGACAGTTATAAGCCATGACACCGACCTTACTGCACGCGGGAAGGGCAAGCGCTTGAAGGGCAAGCATTATGCCGCTGCGCGCGTGGTTGAGCAAAAACTCTCCCTGGGCGGGTTCATATGGCTTGCCGGTCCAAAAGGACCATTGGCCCTTCAACGGGAATCTGATCTCAAGACGAGGTTTCATTTTTTCTTCAAAATGGCAACTCCCAACTTCCCGATGGCATACAAAACGGGGTTGCAGACGTATTTGAAACGACCAAATTCAACAAGTTCTCCACCGAATTTGGCCTTGAAGTCACGAACGCCGTACCCTCCGTCCCCGGGGGCCCCTGCCCCCATCATGTCGAACCGTTTCCGCCCGCTTTCTGCAGCGAAACGAATCCCGGACCATGTCGCAAGAGTCGAGGGGAAAATATTCTTGTAAAGACCATCTTTCCCGCAGGCAAACCACTCGTAGACGGTCTCATCGTCAAAAACACACACGGTTCCACCGATAATCTCGTCTTTATACCGGACCAACAAGAATTTACTGAGACCGGAATGATAAAGCTTCAAAAAGAAATCGTACGGAAAAAGAGGGGTTCCAATCTTGTTTTCATACAAGTCTTTCAGAATATCATAATAGGCTCTGATCTGCTCTTCCGTCGGGTTCTCTACGACGTCAGCTCCGTCTCGGAGGGAAGTCCGAATATCCCGTTTGCGGCTCTTGCCAAGATTCGCCTCAGCTATTTCCAAACTTTCCGTATTGATGATGAAATCGTAATGCGGTTCATAGACAAAACCACAACTCTCGAACAACCCCCGATACTTGGAATAATCCCTGAAATTTCTGGTTTCAATATAAATCGCCTGTTTATGCAGGGAATCCTTACATTTCTCCAAAAGCTCTTTTACATCTTGATCCGTCGCGTCATCTGCAATATAAGGTCCTCCATTCACGATGGCCCGCCTGGAGAAAAAACGTTTGAGCCGTCCACCATCTTTCTGCACATACCCCTGGAGAATGGCAATCTCCTTCGTATCTTTCACCACGGAGTATCTGAATGGTTCAAGAAAACCCGTCTCTTGTAAAAAAGCGTTATACTCTACCGATTGAAACAGATCGATCATCTTCTCTCCCTAACTCTTTGATAAATATCCAAAATCCTCCCGGCTATCACATCATTGGACAGCCCCTTCTCTACGATAACACGCCGTCCTTCCGTTCTTCCACCTGACTCCAATACGCTTTGAAGGGCATTCGCTATCGAAACAGAATCCCTTTCCACCACGAGGCAGCCGGAAACACCGTCCGTCAATTCTTTGACATCGCCGACATCCACACTGACAATCGGACACCCGCAAGCAAGGGCTTCCTTGATGACCTGAGGGGATCCTTCGGTCAGGGAAGTCATTAACATGGCATCTGCTGCATACATTAAAGCTGCGACTTCCGCCCGAGAATACCCCTTGAGTTCAACTAGTTTCACGGACTCAAGCCGAGAAACGGCCTCCTTTGCAAGCGGCGCATTCTTGACGGCATTATCAAAGGCGCCGGAAAAGAGGACATACTTTCCAGTTGCTGATAAATGCATTTGGAGACGCGCCTGACTTTTCTCCATTTCCGGGTAATCATCCAGATTGATTCCGCAGGGAATCAGCGCAGATCTGCCTTTCGGAGATATGACCTCGAGAATCTTCCGGGATACGAAAATATTGAAGGCCGATAAATGAATGGAAAGACGGGACAACGGACGAACTTTCCGGTCATTGATATCGCTGCCATGATAGGTCGTAACTACAGGAACCCCGCGCTGCAGATTCGCAAAGAGGCCGCTCAACCCATAATGGGCATGGATCAAGTCGGGGCGAAAAGCAGAAATGGCCTGTTTCAGCCCCCTCAAATGCAACAAATAGCCCCAAATGCCGCTTTTTTTCACAGGGAAAAAACAGCACTCGACACCAGACCCTTGCAACGCTTTAACCTGCTCCGAAATAAACGGAGCATACCGTCCGCCCTTGCACCGAGCTACAACCAGTACTTTCATCCCCCTAGAACAATCCGCGGCTGCCAAGTTTAAAGAACGCCCAGGCGAACTCCATGGCTACGACAACCACACACCAGGGAGTGAGCAACTTGAAAGTTTGTCTTCGCAAAGTTGATACGCCATACGCCCACATCATGATGAGACACGGAAGACCAGGAAGAAGGAATCGTTCCGAATTGCTGAATCCGCTCAACGATACAACACCCAAATAGGCAACGACAAAAGCTCCGATCAAAGAAAAATCTCGCCATTTTTTTCGACGGAACGCCTCATAGACGGCCATGATGGCAAAAAAGCCCATGAAATTCCGGACAAAGTTACCACCATGTTTTGTCTGCTGGGCATACTGCTGATCCACATCCACCATGGTCGCAAAGGGAAGAACAAACACCATGGGGGCCATGACGGCTCCAGTTGCATATTGGGCCCACTGGTTGCCCGCCAATGTCTGGTCCAACCTTTTATTGGTTACATTCTCATTTCTTCCTTCCCAATAACTCTCGATCTCCGTAATGATGGTCCCGCCACTGGCAATTAACAGGCAAAGGATCCCCCAGCCGACAAGCGCCGTTCTTTTCCACCCTTTCTTCATCGTCGGAGTGGATGAGAATAAAATGGCGGTGACAAATGCAAAAATTGCAGCGGCGCCAAGGACGGTTCTGAAGAAAAACAGACTTATGGCGAGAAGCGAAGCAACCAGGACATTTCCAAAAGTCATCCGCGGGCTTCTCAAAAGATAATCTGTCCTTTCCAGAAACGCCACCGACAGGAATATCATTTCTATCTCTTTCAGATGATAACCACAATAAATGATCAGATTAGGCATCAAAGCGGCCATGATTCCAGCCATCCTTCCTGTGGATTCTTCAAAGGTCCTCGCCGAAAGCCGATAAATCAATACGCATGTATAAGAACCAATGAATGCCTTGAAGATTCGCGGAATCATGACACTCGGGCCCAAGATGCTGTAAATCAATGTCAAATACAGAGGATACCCCACATCGGAGATTCCGCGAAAGGCGCTGCCGAAATAATAATCCCATGTATAGGACCATCCTTCTTCAACCAACCATAGAGCCTCTTCATGATAACCGAGCGCGTCTCCCGTATCAATCTCAAAAGGTCTCCCCGTCACTTGGATGTAATAGAAATAAGACGCAATCACCCAAACAATACGGAGCGAAACCGCAAGGAAAAACAAGTACTTAACATACTGTTTCTCTGAGATGTTTCTCCAATCGCGGCTCCATGTACTTGTCAACAAAAAGAACCCCAGCACACAAGTCATTCCCAGTGCCATATACCCAATTTTCATCGCGAATGACACATAGAACACACTGACCGCAGCAAGTGCAACCACGTAAGTGGCTATTGCACGATAGGAAATCTGTTTAGGAAAAAAGGGAATCATATCTTATCCCAAGATTTTGCGTTTCAACTTAATCAACCAGGTCATTGCTTTCGGGCCGAACAGTCTGCTGATCGGGCTGACCTTTTTATTGTCTCCCCAGGACCCCATAAAATGATGGTCACAATAGGTATTATCCGTCATAATGATCTCCCCGGTGGTTTGCCGTGGGCAGAAATACTCGACGGGGAAAAAGTACATATCTTTATAAACCTGCTTCTTACCATCTGGGACGAACCCGCCCGCTTTCATAATCCGAGTAATACGGACGGTGTTGGTGGTGGTGTCCATAGATCCATCCGGCAGAAGGAAATGGGCTCCTAGATAAGAATCGAGTTGTTCTTTTACCCATGCGTTCCCAGACTCACTCGCCATCGTTCCAGTCACGGGAGGCAAATACTTGCTGCCTTCATATCCGGTAAAGCCGGAGAGCTCCAGCAAATCATCATAGGGTTTAAGTACCTCGACATCCGTGTCCATATAGATCCCGCCTTCCGTGTATAAAGCATGGAGACGGACATAGTCAGTCACGAAAGCAAACTTGCGAGCCTCGTAAGCTTCCTTGACATAGGGAACGCTATTGACATCAAAGGAATCCTCATTCCACAATCTATATTCATAATCCGGCATGAACTTATGCCAGGACTCTATACATTTCAATGCTAATTCCGGCATCGGTCCACGGCCGAACCAACAGTAGTGTATTATTCTGGGAATCATCTTATTCTACTCTTCAAATGAATCATCTGACAATACATTGACGGATTCATATTAATCAGAGACAGTTTCATTTTATTGGTCACGGAACACTTGTCTTTTGAAAGAGGGAAAACTCCATTCTCTCTCAACTCGTGAAGATACCCATTCTTATTCTCAAAATCAGCCTGACCAACCAATGTTAATAAGGACAAGACGCAATGGGAGACCATTCTGTCATACCACTTGGATGCCTCCTCATTTCCCAAGGCTCGCTTCTGTCGAAGCAGTTCCTTGACCAAGAAGCGATACCCCTCTATCTTTCTGACGATACTCCGGGTAGAAGCCGACTGAACCAGTGAATTCATCCGAATTAGGTAAAAATACCTCTTAAAGTCCATTGAATCCACCCTGTCCGCTAACGAAAGAACCCGGGGCAGCCATGGTGTATCATCGAAGTAATCACCCTCATAGAAGAAAAGGTCATTCTCCTTCAACAAGGCCGTCCTGTAAAGGAAAGTCCAGACATAACAAGCAATTCCAAGTCTTTCCGCCATGAATGTACACCCATCCATCACTCGGGATGAATAGTCCGGAGACTCCGGATTCTTACAGGACGTTGTCGGCTGGTATTGCTCATCAACCTCGCTATATCCGAACCGCAGGACATCCAGATTATCCTCCCCCATCTTCCGGATAAGAACCGAAAAACTGTTTTCAAGAACAAAGTCATCCGGATCTACGAAACACAGATACTTTCCTCCAGCTCGGCGGATTCCGGTATTGCGAGCGCCGGATGTCCCTTTGTTAGGCTGAGTCAAGACAATGATGTTGGAATGTCGGGAAGCATACTCTTCCGCTATCCTGCGGCTCCCGTCCGGGCTGCCGTCATCGACAAGGATCACTTCGTAGTCCTGTTCCGGAATATCCTGGCTCAAGAGCGAGTCAAGACATTTCGGCAGATACTTCTCCGAATTGTATAATGGGACAATGATACTAAGCTTCCGCATCTTCACCAATCACAACGCAAATGATTTCCCTGATTACAAGGGATGACGGCTCCCGTAATACAATTCGATGCATCCGAAAGTATGAAAGAGGCCACCTCGGCCACTTCCTCGGGCATAATAAACCGTTGCCCGCAAGAATACTTCCTGTACAAATCATCTGTTGTCACATCGGAGGCCTCATTGGATAAGACGCCGGGGGCGATAGCATTCACCCGGATACCGTCATTCACATACCTCCGCGCAAGACCCTCTACCAGGCTGTTGAGGGAAGCCTTCCCCAATCCATAAGGGACATCGCTGCAGTATAACCCCATCTCGGACGAAATAAACAGCAGATTCGCCGGCTTTATGCTCGCATTTACCAGATACTTGATAAAAAACTGCGACAAGAAAAACGGGGCTTTCAGATTCGTCTCAAACTGACGGTCGAAACCATCCTGCGTCACCTCCATCCCATTATGCTCATGAAGATAAAGCGAGGCATTGTATACAAGACTATCTGCATGATGTCCGTCAAACTGAAAATCTACCTGGTCGATGAGTCCCTGCAAGTTCACGAAGTCGGTAATGTCGTACTTGATACACTTACAATTGCCTAACTGCAAGGAGGCTTTCTGAAGCGTCTCTTCATTCCGTCCGATGATAACGATCTCCGCACCGCAATCCTGGCATTTTCTGGCGATATGAAAACCAACACCTCGCGTTCCTCCGACAATAACGATCCGCTTTCCCTTCAACCTTTCCGAATCAGTCGTGAAAGCGATTTGGGGCGTTACCTTAATTACAGGAACACCCTTATACAGCCACTGGAATAATCTGTAAAGTCTTTTTCTCATAGCTTGACAACTTCCTTGCCCTTCCGTTTGTCAATCTGGAACAGGCATCTTTCAACAAAACGGACCATCTTGTGCACCATCGGATACTTCTTCAACCGTTTAACCATGTCAACGGACGAATACCATTTGTCATAGTCAGCCAGGATTCCGGCAGGTATCATCTCCTTCAACAAGGAAGACCGCTCGGATTCAAGCAGGTCCTTGTTGGTTTCGCTGATGCCCGTCATGTCAAATAATGTAACGTCTATATCCACATATACAGGTCGTTCATCTCCCAGCACAATGGATGTAACATACCACTTCCAATCCGAACAAATGCGAAGCGTCTCGTCATACAAGCCGTATTTCTCAAACAAGGCCCGTCCGATGTAAGCGGGAGAATGGTTCAAGCATCCATGATACATCCCCTGGAGGGTAATGTCCTCACCGGCAAAACAACGGTCTCTGAGTATCCGTCCATGGGACATGCTTTTTAGCATATTACCGTAAAGAATTGAAGGATTTCCTCGCTTATTCAGCTCTCCAACCATCCTTTCAACCACGTTGTCGTCTACCAGACAATCGCCACTGTTCAGGAATTCGAGATACTCTCCACGGGCCTTCACGATTCCTTTGTTCATCGCATTATAAATCCCCTTGTCCGGCTCCGAAGTCCAGCGTAACCGCTCACCAAAACCTTTTTCAAAGCGTTTGATGACATCCGTGCTGCCATCCTTGCTTCCCCCGTCGACAACGACATATTCAAAGTCTACGCAGGTCTGGGTCAAGACGCTCTGCATCGTCTTCTCCAGGCCGGCGGCATTGTTGAAATTTATCGTGATGATTGTAAGAATCATATGGCCACAAAACTTATTCGTGCAAGAACTTATCCGGCTCCCAGAAAAACCTTTCAACTCGTTTATACTCGTCAATGCCCTTATCCCACCATCGGGATTCCAGCAACTCAGCGATGGTTTTTTCGTCAAAACGATACCTCTTGACCTCGGCAGGAACCCCGACAGCCACCGCATAAGGAGGAATGTCCTTCGTTACGACGGCACCGGCACCAATGACGGCACCGTCGCCAATCCGCACACCGTCAAGGACCGTCACATTGGCCCCGATGAAAACATCGTTGCCGATAAACGTTTTCTTTGATTCGGAAACCTTGTTCTCCGTGCACAAGGTCATTCCATTCTGCCTGGCCGTCGAATAAAACATCGGAGAAGTGGATATGCCATTCGTCGGATGGATTCCCAAACCACAACAGAAATTCGGGCCGATGGAGCAGAACTTGCCAATCGAGCAATGACTGATGCTGCTGTTTTTCGCAATATAGGAATAGTCCCCTAATTCCACTTCGTGCAAATAAAACGGCGGATAAACTCTCGTAGAAGCCCCCTGTTTCACACGGGACCTGTCCGAACGATTCATCGAATAACCCACCGTTTTCCCTTCCGGAATAACGGGGGTATCAAAGAGACCCCCAAAAAGTTTATACAAGTAGTATTTGAATCGATTCATCGGGGAAAAAACAAGCTCTTGATGGCGTTTATCAGTTTTCTTCTATTGCGTTTGCTATACCAATATCCCTGGTAGAAATGCCGAATCGCATTCCTGCCCTTACGGTCTTCCTTAAGCGGAATTCGTCTTACCTGAACATACTCGGCAAGGATGCCATTGGAAAAACTACCACTCGAAGAGCAATGCACCCCTGTTCCATCCATACCGATATTGTCAACCAGCGAAACACCCGGGAAAAGAGCCAGACCATCATGGAACAATACACTTGAATGCCACTTTACAAACCAGGTACGGATAACTCCCTTGGCATTGTCTATCAATTGTTTCTGTAGGATGTCCCCACCGAAAACATTGAACCGGCCCCAGAGCCCGTTCTTTTCATAATAGTCAATCCACTTCTGAGCGTCATCTTCAAAGAAGCTCCAGGCCCGCTTCCAAGTAGCCCAACCCCAGCATAGAGGAAGCGCACAGAAAAAAGTCTCGGGCAGATTACCCTTATGCGGATACATATAGCCCGATACATGCATGACACGCTCGTCGGACTCATACATATCCAGGGCGTCATTCATATATTTCAGAAAGCCCCGCGATGTGACGATGTCATCCTCGAGAACGATGACACGACCATTTTCCTCGACGACGGAAGTCACTCCAGCGATGATTGAGTTCGCAAGGCCCTTATTGCATTCAGACTCGATGACAGTAACATTCTTGCACCATTGTTTCTCGTGCGCGACACGCCGAACCTCTTGGATTGCAGTCAGCTGTGTATCCGACGCCCCTTCTTTGGGTCCGTCACAGAAAACGGTCAATTCACTCTGATTGGCAAGATCGTTTTTCGACAATGCCTCCAATGTGTTCCGAAGGTGGTCGGGACGGTTATAGGCGAATACGATGATGGGTGCAAGCATTTTAATTCTCTTTGTATTTCTTCAGCAATTCCTTCAAAAGCCAGGGCCTGTAATTGGTCATGATATTGCCCGCAGGCGTGAATGTCATCTCACTGAAAACAGGCTCATTATCTATTTCGAACAGATCCACGCGTACATAGTCAATCCCACGGCTCAAATCCTCGGCAATACGCAACATCCTGTCAAGTGACTCCGGCCTTGGTATCGGTCTGCGATGCACATGGGCGCGAGGGTTAATTCCTTCCGTCAAAACCCAGTCGGGGGTGAAATAATCCAAATTCGCATGATGGGATTCAGGATCTCTGTCATAGCAGACCAAGATTCCGGCAACTTTCCCATGAAGGCAGTGGAACTTGTAGTCTATCAAAGAAATACTCTCCCCCAGCGAACTCAAATACTTTTCGGCTATTATCCGAGGCTTGATGGCGGAATAATGCCATTCTGCCGCCTTCAACCCAAAATGTGAAGAATCCGCAATCCACCCATTGAGCATATCCTTCAATGCAGCATAATCAAGGCACGTCTTATCCTTGCAAATGTAATTCTGGCCACATCCGTTTGTCAACTTGAGGACAAACTGCATCGGCAACTTGTCAAAGTCGATATCCTCCGCCGACTCATAGACGCCATAGCACACATTCAAAATCGTCCCCAGGCCTCTTTCTTCCACATAACTCCTAACCTCATACTTATCGGCACAACGGATTCGGACAGCCCGGTCCTTTTCGTCGCCATACGCATGAAGATTGATGGAGAGCAACTGCTCATTGAAATTCCTCGGGTGCCTGAGATGTGGAAATACTCCGATACGGGAAAGATACCACAATATAGTCACCCCTTTAGGATAATCATAAAAAGAATCAGGTCTCATCCGCGCCAGAATCCAGGAAGATAAATGCCTGGTCTGAGACCTGACGGCCCTTTTTATTCTTCGGGAAACATCTACAGCCATGTTGTACCTTTCTTCTGATTCTGCTTTCTATGCTTTTTGATTTCACTTGCATTCTTCAGCATAAAAGTCAAATCATCCCACTGGCCGGCACACTCTTTTGTCCTTAAACGAAAAAGACTCCGTACCCACTTCCAACCATAATGACGAAGATACTCACCCACGCGAAAAGGGTGATTCAAATCCATATATTCTGCCAACATGGATTGACGATGACGATACCGGGCGGCTTCGGGCGACTGAACGCGATTATGATGGTCATGAACAATCCGGGCATCAGGACATACACCGATTTTCATCCGATGATACCGAAGCCTGTTCAAATAATCATCGTCTTCCGCATAGTGACGGAAAATCGGATCGAAACCACCTATGGTCTGCAGTGTTAGCTTTGGGAGCAGCCACGCGGCGGCGTGAATATATTGCGTATCATAGACATCTGACAGCCGGTTCAGATACAAATCAGTAATCAGTTTCTCATTGTTGGGTTGCCGGCAAAAGAACTTCATGACAAGCCCAGTCCTGTCCACATTCAGATGCATGGGGCTCAACAACCCATAATGGGGATATTTTTGGTGGATAGAGACCAGTATTTCCAACGCATCCGGATCAATCCACGCATCTTGATTCAGCAGAAAAACATAATCTGCACCATGGTCCAATGCATACCGGATTCCTATGTTATTGGCTTTACCGAAGCCCAAATTCTCAGGCGACTTGATGACGATGATTTCAGGGAACTCCCTTTGGATATAATCAACGGTTCCGTCATGGGAGTCATTATCAACGACGACGGTTGTAACTGGAATAGTAGATGACCGGAAAGAGGAGAAACACCTTTCATACCACTCCATCCCGTTATAAGTAACAACGATGACAAAGATTCTAGCCATTCTTAACCAGTCTTCTAAAAGGTTTCAAGATGGCACTTCCCAGCCGATAGGATATCGATGAACGCGCTTTTTTGACTTCCTTTCGGTAGTCATTGACTCTTCGAGCCAGATTACAAATGTCATCGAAACATGCCCCCTTTGACGAGAAAAATGCTTCTGCTTCTTGAAGGAAGTCCTGATTCCCTACTCGCAATGCAAAAGGAAGAAGAGACAAGAACTTGTCAAACTTGATTCTTGTTGCCAGTGATTCTTCCCCATACTTTTCCGCATAGAAAATCTGTTCTTTAAAGACCCGGTACTCGTATGAGAATTTACTCTTCATGTCCGTTTTATGACTTGCACTGCCCGGGTGGATGACATGTACCGCGGAATCAGAATCAATATAACCTACTTTACTATTATGAAAGAATTCTAATGCCAATCCGAAAGACCAATCTCCGATACCTATCGGAACTTCCATCTGCTCCGAGAGATCTCTTCTGTATACCCAAGTCATCGGAGCGATATAGCCTTGCGACAAAAGATGCTCTTCAAAACTTACCGGCCGTTTCAGCCCGCTTGAGAAACATGAAGGAGCAATGATCTGCAGGCTATTATCCGCTCTGCTATAGTCGGTATAACAGAGCCCTACATCTGGATGTGTCTCTAGATAATCAACTTGTTTTTGTAATTTAGAAGGATCTGTCCAATAATCATCGCCTTCACAAATCGCCAGATACTTTGCATCTTGATCATATGGCACAAAGAAGCCTCTTTTGGTTTTCTTTTGAGAATGATAGTTCTCTTCAAGACAGATAGCCTTGATAATATCAGGATACCGTTTCTCGTAATCACGAACAATCGATGCCGTCTTGTCCGAAGAGCAATCGTCTATTACGACCGCGATGAAAGGGAAAGACGTCTTCTGCATCACAAAGCCTTGTAGCGCACGCTCAATATAAGGCTCGTGATTAAATGTCAAACAATGAATGCAGACAGATATGGAAGAATACTCAGCCAATGTTATAATTTTGTCTCAATGAAATCAAATTTAGGTGTAATGTCACCTGGTTCACGCCCCATATATCCGCCGATAGCGACTTGTTTGTTTCCTACCGTGAAGGAAATCAGATCACTTTCGTTTGCTAACGGCAACAAATGACGATCCCTCGTAAATGCCAAAAAATCAATAGAATAATTCCCCCAATTCAAGAAATTTGCCGGGATAATACAAGACTGTTCGTATTCTCCGGTTTCGTGATGGAAATCATAGCAACGTCCGCCGCCACCAAAAGAGAAAACTCTATTGCCCTGGTCATTCTTCAAATGCATGGTAATCCAAAAACGATCGAACTCTTTTTTCAATCGATAACGGATGACAATTTCCATTTCGTGATCCATCCTGATTGTTTCGGAGAAATCGGATCCCTTTTTCCGAATACCGAACTCCAACAGTTCAAAACCGTTTATCCCGATTTCCGGCTCTTTCCATGATTTATAATTGTCCACTGAACTATCTCCTCTCAGATAATGAGTGACAATCGGATCTATCTCACCCTGGTCGACAAGCAACCCATTCTGAAGAATAATACCATGTTTGCACAAGGCCCGAATGCTGGTCATGTTATGACTGACAAAAAGGACCGTCCTGCCCTCAGTTGAACTGACATCCTTCATCTTTCCAATGGCCTTTTTCTGAAATTCAGCGTCACCGACTGCCAGAACCTCATCCACAACAAGAATCTCTGGCTCGAGATGTGCCGCCACCGCAAAACCCAACCGAACTTTCATACCGCTGGAGTACCGTTTTACAGGGGTATCAATATAACGCTCGCAGCCAGAAAAATCTATGATTTCGTCAAGCTTGGAAGTAATCTCCTGCTTGTTCATACCCATGATGGCGCCGTTCATGTAAATATTCTCCCTGCCTGTCAGTTCGGAGTGGAAACCTGTCCCGACCTCTAGCAAGGCACCTATTCTCCCACGCGCACGAATAGTCCCTACCGAAGGTCCCGTAACCTTGGAAAGGAGTTTCAAAAGGGTACTCTTCCCTGCTCCATTCTTACCAATGATGCCGACAACATCCCCTTGTTCCACTTTAAAATCAATGTCCCGTAAAGCCCAGACATACTCACTATCTCCTGTGACAGTACGGTCGTTTGTTTCTCCAACCAGAAGATAGGGATCTTCCTTCTTCAAAACGGCAGTCTGCCACCAACGATCTAAATCGTGAGACAAAGTCTTCGTAGAAACCAAGCCTAACCTATATTGTTTTCCTACATGATTGAATTCAATTGCAGTTGACATACAAAAAAGAATTATAAAAGTACACTTATTATTTATCAATTCCTTGAGCCAAATGAATCAGCCGTTTAATTGTATAGGTCGGATACTTAAAGAAACAAATGGACAAGGCTAACATCATTCTGAACCATCTCTTTTCTTTTCGGTACGCCATAAAAACCGAGAAATACATCCATCCGGCCTTTTTCAGATATGGAGAATACTCTGGTGGCAAGACTTCGGATAACGATTGGCAGATAGTCAAGTTTGCTTTTGCACGGCCGACCCGATCAACAACATGCGTCGAACTGGTCGGGTTGATACGATACGCACTTGTAACCTTGTCCAGATAGAAGAAATCTCCAAAAGAGAGAAGAATAGCCCAAAGAGTCCAATCGCCTAAATACTTATTATTTGTATGCGACATCATTCTATTGACTTCGGAATAATGATTGTTCCGAAACAAGACTGTCGCCGTCGGATAATGATGGATTCCCTTGAAAAAATCATGAAGCGTGTACCTCCCTTCGATATTGTCAGGAACAACATTTTCCATCCGGTCCGAGAGAATAGTCCCCTCTTTATCAACCACCATGGAATTTGTCACAACAGCCATGAGTTTCTTATCATTTTCTAAAACAGTGACTTGTTTTTGCAGTTTATCCGGATCAATCCAATAATCATCTCCCTCGCAATACGCAATATACGTAGAATCATCCATCCAGCGGCTTAAATACGGCCGTTTGCTTTTCCCATGACTATAGTGGTTCTCCTTAAGCAGGACAATCGCGAAAAAACAATTCGTATTTGAACGATGATGGGAGAACAAGACCGTCCCATAATCCGCTTCCTCTCGAAATGCCACAGATGAATCCTCCGTATCAAAATACGTATGAAAATACTCCGTGATTAATTGGGGAGTTCTATCCGTCGAGGCATCATCGACAATCAAGGCAACAAAGGGGAATTCTGTTTTTTGCATCACAAAGCCATTCATGGCATCCTCTATATAATGAGAATGATTAAATGTATAGCTTCGAATACAAACTTTAAACATAATACTACAACTTTCCTAGTTACTACTGAATTCTTATTGGCTCGTTAATTATTCTACCATATTCGCCTTTAAAGATAATTTTACAATAATACTCTTGCCTGTCTATCTTCGGTAATGTAACGAATCCTTGCGCTTTGTCCTCGGCAGAAATATGATAATAGCGTATAGAGTTTCCAACCAAATCACAGAATGCAGCGTAAACCGGATCGGCCGATGAATGGAAGTTGACAATTATACAATCACCGGAACCACCTTCCAAACAATTGATACTCGTCTCAATGACTTCAAACGACGCTTCTGCCGACTTTTCCGAACCTTTTTGAAGAGAAGCGAAGTATATCCCCGGTTGCAAGTTAGAAAACACAACATCTTCTCCACGATACGCCACCATGACAGTTTCCTTTGTCGTCTCATTTCTCAACACGATCTTATCGTAGTCCGAATTAAAAACATTAAGAATAATGTTATCTGTTGTCCGATACACTGCCTTGTCTCCTTTTGACGGGCAAAGATTATCATTGTATACTACTGGAGCCAATCGCTTAAAAACCACTTCTTCTTCCGAATATTTGAGATTCTTGTACCGATACCCGACATACCTGCCTTTTTCCCACATCTTAATAAATTGTTCCTTCGAATAACTTGAAAGATGGGCGCTTCTCTCAGAAGACTCAAAAGTTGTTATACGAAATAAAGTATCCGCCTTATACTCCATTTCAAAAATCAACTGGACATGGCCGGGTTTCGCTATAACATCACAAACCTTTAAAGAATCAATCACTTGATCTTCAATCCTCTCCATAGATGGCAGCCTTATAATCTGACTCACATAATACGGAGTGGAAATACCAAAAGCGCACATCACTGCCGAGCTACATACCGCACCATAATAGGGGGCGCAGTTCTCTCCATGATAGGGTGCTTTACTGATATCTTGCGTATAAAACACGCTCTTTGGATTGTGTACTGCCGTCATAAATGTATGATAGGACACATCCTGAAAAAGATACGTATTAATCTCTTTCACAGACGAATACGGGATACCTGTCACCGTCTTCCCGGGAGAGTAAAACCTTCCCCCGTTCATCGGAACTGGATTAATAGGAGTCCATTCCAAGGTCGCCATCTGATATGCCCTTTCCAAAACATCATTACTCATCACACAGTCGAGCGAATCAAGCATGCCATCGGAAAAACCCTGTAAAGACACAATCGATGGTGTCAATTCCGTCTCCGACGGAGTCAATTCCAACTTCCCACATCCGATAATAACGGGCAGGAAGAATGGATAGAGCAATCTCAGATAGCTCATACGAATTCAGTCGTTTGCACTAACAATCCCTTTATATCTCGATTAGATCATTTCTATTATAGAAATCCTCCACTATCTGAACAATAGCCATCGATGTAAGAACTTGAACATAGTGACTTGCACGACCGCTCTCGATGGCCTTGACAAACGACACCAACTCATAACGAATACCCTCGCCATCCAACTGATAGAAATAGCGTCGATTGCGATTACTGTCCTCGAAACGCAGTTCGAAATAGTCCATCTTCCACCATGGTGCAGGCACATATACATAGCCTTGAGTGCCACTGATGATCAGTTCTCCTTCGCTCTTAACACCCTTTCCCACCTTGATGGAGGCCACGGCATGGTCATATACAAAAGCTATCTTGGAAAACACGTCAAAAGACAATTCCTTGTCGATGAAACTGCTGGTAATAACCTTGCTTTTGTAATCAGGGCCAAGCAACTGAAAAACAGGAAGCAATGCCGTTGGACCCCATGCGCAGATACTATTCCATTTTTTATCTAAATCCCTGTAGTCGCTACCTTGCAAATCCTGTAGGCTGGTACAGACGGCATCCACTGATACAATGCGCCCTATCTTCCCACCTTTCAACAATAAGATGAGTCGATTATATGCCATGCCATAAGCTGTCTTGATGGCATCCATCAGCACCAACCCTTTCTCTTTGGCGAGTGACGTCACCTCTTTATATTGCTGTACGCTCAAAGCAATAGGAGATTCACACAGCACATGCTTCTCCTTTTGCAAGGCCTCGCGGATTTGTAAATAATGCTTTGATGGGTGCGAAACGATATAGACAGCATCCACCACCTCCAACAAATCATCATAGGTATCAGCCACAAATGGGATAATTGGCGACTCTTTGATGAGGCGTTCCTTATCACTGACGAACACACCGGCCACCTCCAAGCCATTCACAAACGAAGCCTCGGCGACATACTTTCGAATACCGCCAAAACTGCCGACCAAACCCAGTCGCACAAGATTGCGTTCGGATCGAAGTTCAGTACTTGAAACGCCTTGCGTACGATCAAGATACACCACATCGCAATACTCCTTCAGGTAGTCAAACTTGCCTTGCCAATCACTCCCAATAGCAAAAATATCCACATCATAACGTTGGATGTCATCTATTTTTTGCCCCTCATATTCCTCTACAATGACCTCGTCGGCA
>JAEEGL016414683.1_pt1 | contig 17331 bp, 19 predicted proteins | sample 9134231 | NCBI WGS metagenome assembly JAEEGL01 (sample SAMN16246548, study PRJNA631951) | gut metagenome | biome: gut microbiome; feature: rumen; material: fiber-attached | host: Bos | place: Iran: Karaj | collected 2018-10
CGCTGGAAATGATGTATTTGGCATTGGTGAATGCCTCTTCAGCATCGGTAGTGGCGGTGATTTTCACGTTGCCGAAACCGCTTTGGCGCATTTCTTCTGCCACGCCTTCGGGTGAAAACACATCATAAAGACAAATGTCATCTGTCAGACCCATCATCAATGCTGTCTGTACCATGTTTGAGCCAATCATACCGGCTGCGCCGACGATTGTCAGTTTTTCGTTTGTTAAAAATGCCATAACTGCTGTAGTATTATAAGTAATGTTCTTAATTGTCGGCAAAGATAACGAAAACCAAGTGAATATCAAAATGAATTGATTCATTTTTTATGCCCAAAAATACAGGAATCTCAGGGAAATGACTTATAGGCACAAAAAAAAGGAGTACCGCCGTACTCCAACCTTTGTTAACCTTAAATCTAATACTATGAAAAACACGATGCAAAGTTAATCACCCGCATCGTGTCTTGCAAATTTTTTCCAAGAAAAAGTGTAATAGATACAATTTTCTTGATTTAAATCAATTTCTCAGTTGTGCACGCGCACTATTTACAGAATCAAACCATTTCCCCAATGGAATATTCTACTTTCCCAAAATCGACAGGACAGCGTCACATGTATAATGTCTGATGAGGCCCAACAGTCTGCCTGTCAAAGGAACTCTGTAGGCCATCCCTTCATTGAGGGCATCTTTACAGGGATTGCAACGTCCGCAAGGTTTTCCTAAAACAGGACGATGACAGAACCAAGTTTCGGGAACGATTTCTCCAAGGCCCAAATTCTTCATTTCCTCCACTTCTTCTGTCTTTTCCATTTCCCATATCGAAAGCGGGAATCTTAAATAGTCAAAAACCAGGCATGCTTCTTTTGAAGAGTTTGCCTTATCTATGGCCAGTACTGAGACTCCATCTCTTTCATCCTTGATAAGGGAACACTCTCCATTAATGGCATTATGTGCTTTGCTTCTCGGACTATTCTCAATACACACTTCCAAATCAAGTGCTTTTTCATGCGCCAGTCTGGCCAGCCAATCATATTGGTCTCCTATGGTATATTTGCTCTTTAAGGCCTTGAAAGCATTGGTTATTTCCTCATTCGGAGATATGGTATCAATGTCTATAAAAATGCAATCTCTTAGTTCGCAAATTGTGGTTTTTTTATTCCTGATGATCTGTGAAATCTTGCTGATGGCCTTCATCTCATTTCGAAGAGATTTTCTCCTTTTGTCAAGGACATAATAAGGTTGCACAATGACATCTTTCACTGACAATTCGGCTATTCTGCAAGAGCTATCGAGCCCTCCAGTCCATAAGACATTGACGATTCTTCTCATTACTATTGATTGGTTTGATGATTGATGCAAATCCCCTTCAGATACCATTCGTAAAGGCGGTGGATTCCTTCATCAATCTCCACTTGATGGTGCCATCCCAGGCGATGAAGCTTGCTCACATCGATGAGTTTGCGTGGTGTTCCGTCAGGCTTTGAGGCATCCCATATCAGTTCCCCTGCGAAACCTATCTCCCGGATGACCTTTTGGGCGAGTTCCCGGATAGTCAGTTCCTTGCCCGTACCCACATTGATATGGCAATTCCTTATCTCAGGATTCTGGGGATCGTAAGTATCAGAGAAATTGACATTGAGAAGCACATGCACACTGGCGTCGGCCATGTCCTCACTCCACAAAAACTCACGGAAAGGAGAACCGGTGCCCCATAAGGTGACGGACTCCGGAGAAATGCCGAATTTGCCGAGTTCGCACAAGATTTCCTCTTTGCTGCAGCTGCCGTCAACACCTTCCACAGGTCTGAGATTGATGTCACGTCTGACGGCCTCCCAGTCACCCTCATTGAGACATTTGGCCAGGTAAACCTTTCGGATCATGGCCGGCAGCACATGGCTGTTCTCCAAATGGAAATTGTCATTCGGGCCATAAAGATTGGTGGGCATGACTGCCACATAGTTGCAGCCATACTGCAATGCGAAACTCTCGCACATTTTAAGGCCGGCAATCTTGGCTATCGCATAAGGCTCGTTGGTGTATTCCAATGGAGAAGTGAGCAAGGCATCCTCACTCATAGGCTGCGGTGCCATGCGTGGATAGATACAAGTGCTGCCGAGAAACAGCAGTTTGCCCACCTCATGGCGAAAGCTTTCACCGATAACATTTTGCTGAATCTGAAGATTCTGGTAGATAAAGTCAGCCCGGTACTTGGAGTTGGCCATGATGCCACCCACATGTGCGGCAGCCAGCACCACCGCATCAGGGCGCTGTTCGTCGAAGAATTGGCGCACAGCGATGGGGTCGAGCAAATCGAGTTCGGCATGACTTCTACCAACAAGGTTCTCGTAGCCCCTTTTCAACAAGTTGGACCAGATGGCCGAACCGACGAGGCCTCGGTGCCCCGCAACATATATTTTGGATTGTTTGTTGAGTGCCATGACGTTCCTTACACTGGTTGTTGTGCCTTCAGATACAGTTTCTTAACAAATTTCATGTCATGATCAATCATGATCCGAATGAGATCCTGGAAAGAGGTCTTCCTTGGGTTCCATCCCAGAATCTCCTTGGCTTTTGAAGGATCGCCAAGCAACTGATCGACCTCTGCGGGTCTGAAATACTTGGGATCAACCTCAACCAAGACACGACCAGTAGCCCGGTCCACACCTTTCTCGTCAAGTCCCTCACCCTGCCATTCCAAATCGATGCCAACAGCCTTGAAAGACAGCGTGGCAAATTCCCTCACTGTATGATATTCGCCGGTAGCGATGACAAAGTCATCGGGCTGGGGTTGCTGGAGGATGAGCCACATGCACTCCACATAATCCTTGGCGTACCCCCAGTCGCGCAGTGAGTTGAGGTTGCCAAGATAGAGTTTGTCCTGATAGCCTTGGGCGATTCGTGCGGCTGCGAGCGTTATCTTCCTGGTTACAAAGGTCTCCCCTCTTCGCTCACTTTCATGATTGAAAAGGATTCCATTGCAACAGTACATACCATAACTCTCACGATAGTTCTTCATGATCCAATATCCATAGAGTTTGGCCACAGCATAAGGAGAACGGGGATAGAACGGGGTGGTCTCCTTTTGAGGCACTTCCTGTACCTTGCCGTAGAGTTCAGAAGTAGAAGCTTGATAAATCCTACATTGCTTCTCAAGTCCGCAGATACGGACTGCCTCTAAAAGTCGAAGCACACCGACGGCATCGGTGTCTGCTGTATATTCGGGAACATCGAATGACACTTTCACATGACTTTGAGCAGCCAGATTGTAAATCTCGGTGGGCTTCACTTCACCGATAATGCGGATAAGCGACGAGGAGTCGGTCATGTCTGCCCAATGAAGATTGACGAGTCGCTTTCGTTTCATATCACGCACCCATTCATCAAGATAGAGATGTTCTATCCTTGCTGTATTGAATGAGGAAGAACGACGCAATAAACCATGCACATCATATCCTTTGTCGATGAGGAATTCAGCAAGGTAAGACCCGTCTTGACCTGTGATACCTGTGATTAAAGCTGTTTTCTGATTCATAATTTGTATTGTTTATTCTGCGAATTGCTTGATTTTCTGCTCCTCACTGAGTTTGCAGATGAGCAGCGTATTGTCTTTTTCGGCAATGATATAACCATCGAGACCTTGAATGACCACCTTGCGTTCCCCGGTGGTGTGGACGATGCAGTTATGGGTATCATAGAGCGAGATGCCTTGACCAATCTTGCAATTGCCGTAGAGGTCTTTAGGTGTCTGTGCCATCAATGAGCCCCACGTTCCCAAGTCGCTCCAACCGAAATCTGCAGGACAGACAAAAATCTCGGAGGCTCTTTCCATAATGGCATAATCGACTGAGATATTCTCACATTCAGGGTAGCGCAAGTCTATGGCTGCCTGTTCTGCTTCTGTCTCATAAACAGGAAGTAAGTTTTCGAAGATTTTCGACATGGCAGGCATATAGACCCTGAAAGCATTGACGATAGTACTCACGTTCCAGATAAAGATTCCGGCATTCCAGAAGTAGCTTTTGCTCTTGATGTATTTCGCAGCTGTCTCCGCATCTGGTTTTTCCCGGAAAGAATCCACCCGGAAGATCTCCTTGTTGCGCGCAGAACTCGTGGTGAGGTCAGCTTGGATATACCCAAATCCTGTCTCAGGGCGCGTAGGCTTCATTCCCAACGTGATGATGGCATCGGTCTCACCCGTGAACTCCAGGCACTTGTTGACCACGCGGCGGAATTCCACAGCATTGGTGACCAGATGGTCACTCGGTGTCACGACAACATTGGCTTTAGGGTCACGCTTCTTGATCCGCCAACTCACGTATGCTATACAAGGAGCCGTATTGCGACGACAGGGTTCGCAAAGGATGTTCTCGACAGGTATCTCAGGCAACTGCTCATGCACGATGTCGGCATACTTGGAATTGGTGACCACCCACACATTGCCTGGTTCACAAATACCCTCAAAACGGTCAAGAGTCAGTTGAAGGAGGGTACGTCCCACGCCAAGCACGTCGATAAACTGCTTGGGTTTCTCGCTCGTACTCATGGGCCAGAAACGGCTGCCGATTCCTCCAGCCATGATGACCAGATGGTTTCTTGATGTTGTCATAGGAAATGAAATGTTGATAATAATAGTGCGTTAAGTCTAATCATCATCATCCTCAAGATGATGATTGTGCCAGCTCCGCTTCAGATCGAGGATGGGCATCCACATCACTTCGCTGGGATAGTGCTTGAGCAGCCGGAAGTTGAATGCTTCGAGGACCAGGAATCTCTTGAAATGGCCTTGGGTCTCGTCCAATTTCTGTTCAAGACGGCTCTCGTATTTGCCGAAATTTCCACCTTCGAGGATCTCATTAAGGATAAACACGCCTTCTTTCTTGTCAGGTGCCACGACAAGGTATTCCTTGCCGAGTCCCAACATTTCGTGGAGGATATAAGAGATGGCGCCAGCAAACTTCATCAGCTTAAATTTCTTCAGGTCGGCAATCACTCTCTTATTGTCTTCCTGAGTGGGATTCTCCTCCTTCCTTTTCCGAAGCAGGTAGTAATAATCTATCACTTGCCGCAGTCCAATACCGCGGGTGATGAGATGCCTGTAAAGATGGATCAACTGATAGACCACGTTGAATTCTGTTTTGGGAACAGTGAATGATATCTTCCCATCAGGTGTGGACACTTTGTTGGAGAACTGCTCTTCAGCAACAGACGAGAAGAACTGCTGCAACTTCTTGTTGGTATAGGGATTCTTGAGGGTGGATGGTGTGAAATGTACTTCCACAGAAGCATCCTTGAACATCGGGAAATCCACATGTATTTTTGAGGCATGCTTGTTATAATACTTGGTAGTGAACTCCAAGATTTTTTCCCTTCCTCCCTCCAGCCAGATATCAATGTCACCAGGAACGCGCAGCATGGGATCCGGATACATCAAGGCATTGCCCTGACCCTTGAGAATGCAGTTGCGGAAACCATTCTCCGCAAACCATTCGGACGCCTTGGCTGTGCGCTCGAACATGGTCTGGTTTAGTTTTCTCAAACGATAATCCTCAAAGACCCATTCCATCACATCTTCATCGGAGGGTTTGTTGCCTTGGAAATCATCCCTCTGCAGTTTCCCGTTCTTCAACAAGACCGTAGGGGCAAACAAGCCAGAAATAGTATGCTTGACACCAAACTCAAGGAGTTTGTGCCAATTGATATCCTTCACACATTGGGGTGCCGGCATACTGCTGTCAAGACAAAACCTCAGAAACTCCAAATAAGAAGCAGAGTCGTTCATCGTGATTTAGTGCTTTAAAATTTTCACAAAAGTCAGAAAGATGATCTTAAAATACTCTTTCAGATTCCTGTTGTTGATATATTGTAAGTTGATTTCGATTTTCTTGGGCATGATTTCCTGAATGTACATCTTCTCTGGATTCTTGGCGCGTCCGAGGATGATGTTTTCTTCCGAGAAAGCGATAGAGGCATAATCAGTGATACCTGGTTTGACACTGAGCACTACCCTTTGTGAAGGAGTATACAATTTGACATATCTTTCCACTTCTGGTCTCGGACCAACAAGGCTCATATCGCCGATAAGCACATTCCACAACTGGGGCAGTTCATCAAGTTTGTATTTCCTGATATAAAAGCCTGCCTTCGTGATCCTGCTGTCCTTGCCTCCCACCGTGATGAGCCGGCCTTTATCGGAACCGATGCGCATGGTGCGGAATTTGTACAGCCGGAATGGTCTCCCATGCTTGCCGATCCGCTTCTGGGAATAGAAGCCAGGGCCCTTGCTGCTGCTCCTGATGACGACATAGATGATCAGAAAGATGGGCGACAAGAGAATGAGGCCCAGACTTGAGAGGAGAATGTCAAAGAATCTGATCATCGGATGCTGCTGGAAGCGATGGTCTGATAAGCCTCAACAACTGTTTTGATGACAAATCTCACTTTTTCGTCATCGAGCTGCGGATAGACGGGCAGGGAAATCTCATGTATATAATGCCTATAGGCATTGGGGTAATCGTTGATGTCATAACCCAGTGATTGATAATAAGAGAGCATGGGCAGTGGTACGAAATGTACATTGACGGCCACCTCTGACTGGGAGATGACCTTGATCATCTCGTCGCGCTGATTTTCGGTGAATCCCTTGATGCGCAGAGGATATACGTGGTATGAACTCTCCATGACCTGTGAGTATGACGGAGGAAGAATCGCCCAGTCGTATTTTGAGAATGCCTCATCATAGGTTTGATAGATGCGCTTGCGTTCAGCAAGCAGCTTATCATACTGACGAATCTGGGCCAGTCCGATAGCGGCATTCACATCAGCCATATTGATTTTCATACCCTTTCCCACGATGTCATAACGCCAACCGCCAGCCTGACTCTTGGTGAATGCATCCTTGGTTTGGCAGTTGAGTGTCATGAGCCTCATCTCCTTGTAGAGCTGTTCGTTATCAAAAGGTTCCGGCATATTGAAACAGATCATGCCTCCTTCTGCCGTGGTGATGTTTTTGACAGCATGCAAGGAGAATACGGTGATATCTGTCTCGGTGCCAGCATGATTGTTGTCGTATCTCGCTCCTAAAGAATGGGCAGAGTCATTGAGAACTAGGATACGTCCCAGACGGGCTTGCACATCAGACTCCGCTTTGAACATCGATTTGATGGCAGGTTCTTTGACGAGAGCCATAATGGCATCATAATCACATGGATAACCTGCGATATCAACAGGGATGATGGCTTTGGTGCGTGGGGTGATGGCCTTGCGTATGGTTTCCGCAGAGATATTGAAATCTTTGCCGGAGTCCACCATCACAACTGTCGCACCAGCCCATATCGGAGCCATGGCAGTGGCACAATATGTATAAGCCGGTATGATGACCTCATCGCCGGGTTTGATGCCCAACCAGCGCAGCATCATGGTTGCGCCGGATGTCCAGGAGTTCACGCCCAAAGCAGCTTTTGCTCCCGTGAGTTTCATGATCTCTCCTTCAAGGGCTTTCACTTTCGGTCCGGTGGTGATCCATCCTGACCTTAAGGAATCAACGACCTCGTTGATGACGCTCTCATCGATATAAGGTGGTGAGAAAGGTATTTTCATAAATATATTTACATGAAGTTTATGTTCTGTAATTGTTTACTCGTCTGTTTTCATCGGTTGACCTGAACCTCAAAGCGCTTATTGAACAGCACTTTGTAGAGACCTGTCAGGTAGCCAATACCATAACTGATGTGGATGTTGAAGAACGTGTATGGCATATACCAAACGAGTGCGGGCTTATGGTGTGAGAAGGCTTTACGGACACCGATGACAATTCCGATGAGCAGATAAAGGGCGACAACGGAGAGATAGATACAGCATATCGTCTTGCTGAAGCAACTCAACAACCCGCCCAATACAAGACCTGTGACAAAAAGGCCGGGGAAGAACTGTCTGATGGTGGCCGGAGCACCAAGTTTCCGATTGACAAGGGGTTTAAACAATCCGTATTGATAATACATCTTCCGCATTTTCTGCATACTGTCGCGTGAAGTGTAGTTGATGACAAGTTCTGGGATGATGAATATCTTCCCTCCGTGATTGATCAGGCGTGCGTTGAACTCATCATCCTGGTTTCGGATAAGGTCTTCATCAAAAAAGCCAATCCGGTCAAAAACCTCACGTCTATAACAGCCGAAAGGAACGGTGTCCGTGCGTTTGATTTCCTTGGATCCTATTTTGTGTTCTGACCCTCCCACTCCAAACGGGTGGCTGGAACCGATGGCGATGGCATGGCATTCCGTGGTGTCCTTGGCCGGCAGTGTGCACCATACCCCACCGACGTTGTCAGCATCGAGGTCGAAAAGGTATTTCACCAAGATGGAGATGTAATTCGTGGGATAGTCACAATGTCCATCCAGTCTGATAATCACATCTCCCTTTGAGAACTTAATGCCTTTATTGAGTGCGAAAGGCACTATCCGCTGTGGATTGTCTAGCAGATGAATGAATGAATATTTGCTGGCGTATTCCTGGATAATCTCACGTGTGCGGTCAGGACTCATCCCGTCGACAAAAATTAGTTCCAGGCGGTCTTTGGGGTAGTCCTGTGCAAGTACCGAGAGTATACATTTCTCGATAAACAATTCCTCTTTATAGATGGGCAGAACTACCGAAACGAATGGTTTCATGAATGTTGACTAATTGATTCTGACCCATTGCGGGTCATATATATCTATCTTGCATTCGCGCCTAAGCCATGGCTCAGGAGCGCAAACGGTCTTGGCTTCAGCATTGAGGAATGCGCCCCACCAACTGAAAGAACTGTTGGCGATAACCAGTTCCTGACAGTAGGTCATCAGAAACATGTCCCAACAACTGTCCTTTCCCCTGTTGCCATCAACGAATACGACGTCATGGCCTTTCAACATGGCCGGGAGATTTTCTCGGCACCAAGGTATGTCGTTGGAGAACACAAAGAAAGTTTTCCTCTGTCCGTCTGACATGATTCTCTCAAATGCCTTGCGATAATAATCCATCGTGCAAATGCCATTAAACTCAGGCGCATTCTTGTAATCCCCTCTCCTCACATGTATTCCCACGCTGTTGGTCTCTCGGATTTGTCTGATCATGGCCGTGTTGTAGGCGTTGGGACTGCGATGTGCGAAGACCTGACGAAGCTGCGGTTTCAGATCCAAATAGTAGGATGCACTCTGCCAGTATCCTTCGTAATAAGTGTCGCCATCAGTGAAGACATTCTCATTCTTCATGAAGTTCTCACTGTATGGAGCCACATATTCCCGTTTCCTTTTGGGGAGTAATTTCCTTGCTATGCGCGACAACACATAATTGGGAATATAATAAGTCACCTTCATCAGGTCTTTGGGCCGAGCAACAGGCAATGTGGCATGGGGGAAAACGGCTTCTATCTCAAATCCATTATGCAGGTTGACCGAACCGAAGTGCTTGAAAAACAGCGTGTGGTAATGCTGAGTGTCTATCATGACTTCCTCGTCGGGATAATGTGCCTTGAGCATCAACGCAAATGCGTACTGGAACATCTGGTTTCCCAGCCCTCCTGCCATGTTTACGATTCTCATGCCGCCTGACTCTTGCTTTTCAGGGCTTTGTCATAAAGACTGATGACTCCCTTGTTGAGTTGTCTGAAATCCAAAATGTCACGACGAGTTGTTCTTGTGTCGTCGGTATAGTCTTTCTCCAGGTTCTGAAGGATCATCTGTGCGGCCTCATTCGGGTCTCTGCTGATGATAAGGGAATTGGTCAGACCCTGCAACTGCCGTCTGGCATCACCCACATCGACACTATACACCCGTTTGTTCAAGGCGAGGCATTCCCGGATGATGTTGGGGGATCCTTCCTCATCGGAGGTAAGCAACAAAAGATCACAGGCATTGACGTATGTGGGCACGTCATCAGGACTCACACCACTCATCAGAAGAAGTTGATAGTCCTCGCCCATGTTACCAACGATTTTCTCAGCCAGATCACGGCGCTTGACACTGGTATTGCTGACATCTGAGAACAGCACTTTCTTTCCTCCGCTGACGCCCAATTTCCGCCGCGCTTCTTGCTGATCTTGGCTTGTGAAGAGTTGATAGTCAACGCCAAGTGGCTGGATAAACGCCTGACCGTCGGTTTTCTGACGTATCCATCGGGGCACATATTGCCGCATTTCTTCAGCCACGTATCCATGCCTGTCGAAAAGCTTGATGCAGACGAAAGAGGCCCATTGATTGAGGCGGATCTTCACTTTTTCTCTCAAACTCCTGGCCGACTTGATGGCCTTGGCGTGGATGTCGGTGCCGTGAAAGGTGATGAATTTGGGCACTCTCACCCTATAAGTGGCAAACCAGACCAATAGTGCGTAAATCCCTCCGAAATGCACATGAATGAGATCGTATGACCTCCCAGCTTTTGCAATCTGGCGCAATGAAGAGATAGTTTTTCCTGCCTTGAAGGGCATGAAATCCACCTGCTCTATCCTTTCATCCTCTCTCATCGTACACATCATCCGATAAAGTATCGGATTGCCGATCGACTTGCCATCGCCGTTTTGGTTGGAGACGAGAAGGACTTTCATTCCAGAGGATTGGGGCATGACGGCTATCTCCTAAGGAAAAACGCTGAGCAGCAGCTGTTGATCAAACAGGTCGTAATGATTCTGTATCCCACGTATGCTGACAGCATCAATCATATATTTGGACAGTTGCTTGCTGTCATCAACGTCGCAATAGTAGCCATTCTGACCTGGAGTGATGAGTTTTTTCACTACAGGCACACAAGTCGTGGAAACCACAGGGTGATTGAAACACATGGCCTCAAGCAGTACGTTGGGGAAACCTTCCATCCTCGAAGGAAGGACGAATACATCGCAGTACCGCATGTAGGGATAAGGATTGTCCTTGAAACCCAGGAATCTGACACCGTCATCTGCTTTCAGGGTCGCTTTCAACTGCCGTCCGTAATCTGTCGTATCCCTGCCAACGACGGTGAGCATGGCATCAGGCATCACCTTCTTGACTTGCTGGAAAGCATCCACCAAAACATCCACGCCCTTGGAATAGGCTAAATTGCAAACTGTCAGGAAATGTGTTTTGCCCTTCTCAAAAGGGTTCTCCTCCTGTTCGGCCGCACTGATCACATGTTCCCTGTCAAGAGGATTATTGATCGTCACCACCTGATTTTCACGAAGGGGATAGAAATCCAAAGCCTGCTGTCTCATGGCATCTGTCTGGGCGATGATGGTTCTGGCCCTCTTCAACAGTCTCCGGTTCAACCATCTGATCACTTTCCATTTGATTTCGGTAAAACCACTGTAAAGCACATTGCCGGGCATGTTGGGCAAACGAACAATGACAGGGATATTCAATCTCTTTCCTGCCATCAGCGCCACCAAAGACACGTATTCAAGGCTTGAGAACAAACAGGCGTCACGACGATTCCTCATCGACTTCATGAGCGCGGGCAACGCTGTAAGTGTCCTCTTGCAGTTGAGACATTCCAATTCAAAAAGGGGAGACACTTTCTTTCTCAATTCCCCTTCTCCTCCTCCGAGGCAGATAAAAACGATTTGACGTCCATGGGCTTTCAGGATTTTTGCCAACTGTATGCTGACAAGTTCGGATCCCCCGACCCTCATGTCACGGAAGAGGAAATAATAAATCACTTGATGCGGGGATATTTCTTGCGCATGGTATTCGCATGCAAGTAATATATCATGATATAGAAATAGGTGGATTTCGTGTAGTAAGACACAGCTCCCCAGTCAGATAGAAGTCTGATCAATATCAAGACAATAACCAGGACCGCACTATTGTCATATTTGACATACTTCATCTCCTTATACAACAAATAAATGTAAATGCTGTAATAGGAAACCAGGCCCAAAACTCCTCCATCAGCCGCCAACTCCGCATAATTGCAGTGGAGATAAGCTGACTTACCCATGGCAATGTTAGCCAAAATTCGCGCGTTATCCATACCGATACCTGCCAAGGGGGTTCTGGAGAACTGTATCCAACCTATCTGTCTATAGAATTTTCGCACCACAGCTGAAGAATCCGCATCTCCCTCACCTGTAATTGACGCAATCAGACCTTCCATACGACCTGTTAGTCCTGCAAACAAACCTGTTTTGGAAATAAGGATCAAAGCCGCAACAAAAACCAAAAAGAAGAACACCATCTTCACAAATGGAATCAAGTTATTCTTGTTTTTTCGCATTTGTTTGACAGTGTACAAAGCCATGATTCCAAAAACGGCAATGATCAATGCCTTTCTACTTTGAGTAGCTCCAATGATGAAAACAGCAGGAATCATCATAAGAACATCCGCAGAGCGTTTCTCAAACAAATAGAAATAACCGTGAATCACAATCACAGTCGCAGCCAAAGCACCCAGGATATTAACATTGACAAACTCTGACTGAAGCCTTTCGCCTTCCTCTGTAGCAACGATATTCTCCACACCATAATAGAAATAGGCATAGAGTAGAATAAAATAACCACTCCATTGCACAATCTTGAACAAGATCCGGACATCAGGAAGTTTCTGATAATAAGCGTAGAATATCCATAGACTGATCAATGTCTGGAAAATGGAAGATCCCACATAAATGGATAGACGTCCGTTCATCGCCCAGAAAGCAGAAAGATAGCAGAACAGGCAGAACTGCATGGTAATGAGGTGGAACGTAAAGATCTCCATCTTAAAGTTGATGTTGACCAACACAAGAATCGTGATGCCAAACATCAACGGTGTTGCCAATCCTGACATGGAGAAAAGATTGAACGCGACAAGATAAAACCACGTTAGGGCAATAATCAGTTTGTCGGTATTATTGTATGTCATTTGCATGAATTGAGAAAGAGGCAGATATCAAGACACAGCACCCCTGTCCCGCAACTGGCTTACCAAGATGCAGGGTGCCAATAAATCACAATGCCACAAGATAATCGTGGACATTAGGAAATGCCGATTTTGTTGTTATACAAATTGTTGAATCTTGAAAGTTGTTGATTTCCAAATACTTGGATTTATGATGATTTCAAAAGTTGTTGATGATTTGCGTTTTGCCTATGTGCATAATATACCCTCCTCGCTTCTTGAAAGAAGAAGCGATGTTATGACAAAACTCGCTGGTGCAGTAAAACCACTTTTGGGAATTGAGCAACGGGCATACCATGTTTAGTGTATGATTATACCAGATCATCACATCATGGAAACACAAATGCTCTTATTCTCGCAGTATTTGCAATCAACAACTATTTTACTTTCAACGTACAAAGGTAAGGAAAATTATTGAATTGTTCCAAAAAAATGTCTGATTTTTGTTTTCAGATGCTGTTTTTGATTCAATATGACAGAATCCGTTGCGTATCACATCCATTTAGACAATGCTCTCTCCATCTACGCAGAAGTTGCTGACAACACCCACCTTGGATATCATCATAGCAAAAGGGCCGATTTATTCTATTCAAATGTTAAATAACAATCCAAAAACAAAAATATCTAAAAAATAATTTGGTTTATAACATAAACTTGTCTATATTTGCAGCGTGAACCGGACACAATTGGCCGAAGATGTGTTTTCTGCAGGAGCACGAACGAGGCCAAAGAATAAAAAAAAAAAACACAAGTTGAACATTCAAAACCAAAGCAAAAATGGAAGAGAACAACAATCTGACTGCTGAGCGCAGTCTGGAAATCATCACGGAGCAGATAGAACGCAGCCGAAGGATCGTAGCAAAGGACACAGGTGAACTGCTATTCATTTCTGGCCTTTGCATGATTGTCATAGCTATACTCATTGGTTTTTGCATCTATTTCACAGGTAATATGGCATTTTATATCATGTACATATTGCTACCAGCCCTTATTTGGGGTGCCGACCGATATATGAAAAGGAACAGGCCTCAAACCCCTGTCGGTTTAGTTGGGTATTTGGTGGACAAGACCTGGCATACATTTGGCACCTTTGCACTCTTATATTTTGTACTTTTCAATCTGTATCCCTTTGTAATGGGTCAACAGAGTACTGAGAATCTTCTGCAACTGAATATCACCCCCTTCCGCACGATTATTCTGCTGATGGGCATGGCCATCGCGATCAATGGTCATATTCTAAAAAGCCGGTGGATGACAGCTTTCGGCATTCTCAGCGGTATCGGTGGGTTTGCATGGGAGATGTTCAACATGACTCAAGGCCTTTTAGGTTGGATGGGACTCGACACAAGCGAAAAAGGAATCGCTTATGGCATGATTCCCAACATTATGATTGCTGTCATTGCCTTCATCGGCCTGCTGCTCCCGGGCTGGATGCTCAAACGTCAGAAGTAGCCCATGTTCAAGCCATTAGACCCATTACTACATTCAGAATTGCGGCTGGCAGTCATGTCGCTGCTCATCAGCGCAGAAGAAGCCGAGTTCCCTTACATCAAGGAGCAGACGGGAGCCACGGCGGGCAACCTGAGTGTACAGATAGATAAACTCTCCGCGGCAGGTTACATCAAGGTGGAAAAGACATTCAAAGGGAAAAAGCCCTGCACCACTTGCCGCATCACACCCATAGGGCTGAAAGCCTTTGAGGAATATGTGGAAGCACTAAAGAGCTACTTGGAAATCAATTCCAAATAATAGAAAATAGTTAGGTTGCTAAACAAACATAGAAGAAACAAGCGATGTAGCCCGTGAGCCACATCGCTTTTCTCTATTTTCGCCTAACTAATTCCAATATTCAAAAATAATCGCTAAAATAGTTTTGCATTTCAAAACAATTCCTTAAATTTGCAACCAAAATGAGAATTGTTTCACATAGAAAACTGGTGGAGTTCTATAGTTCGGAAGGACATGGAGACTCACAAGCTGCCCTTGAGCGATGGTATGACACAGCGGAGAGGGCCCAGTGGAAGAATCTGTCGGAGATCAAGGTTGACTTCCCCGCGACTGACTATGTGGGTAATCAGCACTATGTTTTTAACATCAAAGGAAACAAATATCGTCTGATTGTCGTGGTCAAATTCACTATAGGACATATTTTCATACGCTTTGTAGGCACTCACAGCGAATACGACAAGATAGACGCATCAACAATATAACGATAAGGAGGCACTGTTATGAAAAAGATTACGAAAGAACAATACGAGTTTGCGCTGGCAAGGATAGAAGAGTTGTTACCTTTGGTTGACGATAACACACCAGCCAACGACCGTAACGCTGTCGAGCTGACAATGATGTCGGATGTAGTGATAGACTACGAGAAGGAACACTTCCCCATCAGCAAGCCTACTGTAGCCCAGTTGATACAGCTCTCGCTCGAAGAAAAGCAAATGAGTCAGAAACAGCTGGCTATGGAAATCGGTGTCAGCGCATCACGTATCAGCGACTACGTTTCCGGTCGTGCCGAGCCAACGCTAAAGATAGCACGCCTGCTATGCACTACTCTGGGCATCACCCCTGCCGCCATGTTAGGCTGCTAAACAAACATAGAAGAAACAAGCGATGTAGCCCGTGAGCCACATCGCTTTTCTCTTTTAATACTCATCCTCGTTGAAGAGGAAATCCTCTTTTGTTGGGTAATCAGACCAGATGTCCTCTATACTTTCATAGACATCTCCTTCATCCTCAATTTCCTGAAGATTCTCAAGCACCTCCAAGGGTGCCCCCGACCTAATAGCGTAGTCAATCAATTCTTCTTTTGTAGCAGGCCAGGGCGCATCTTCGAGCTTAGAAGCCAATTCGAGTGTCCAATACATAATCCTTGAAATTTACACATTAAAAAATAATGCGCAAAAGTAATATTTTTTTTCTTATTTCAAAGGTTTCTTCCATATTTTTTCTCTCACACCATCAATAAAGTTTAATTTCCTGGCCAGGACGAACAGGTAATCAGAAAGGCGGTTCATATATTGAAGGATTTCAGGATCGACAGGTGCCGTCTCATTCATGAAGAAAATACGTCTTTCTGCCCTGCGGCAGACCGTTCGGCAAACATGTGCGAAAGCGGCTTCATGGGATCCACCTGGCAGAATAAAAGCAGTCTGCGGTGGAATACTTGCATTGATGGCATCAATCTCATTTTCCAAGATCTCCACCTCACCCGGATCAAGCGTATAAGAAGTAGCCACTTTCATTTTTGATTTGTCTGTAGCAAGATTGGAACAAACAGTAAACAAGTTGCGCTGAGTCCGGATGATCAGAGTCTTATCATCCCCATCTTTCATATAAGAAGCCAGGACTCCGAGATTGGCACTTAATTCATCCACTGTACCATAGGCCTCTATACGGGCGTTGGTCTTGCTTACTCGGTAGCCACCAACAAGAGAGGTCAATCCCTCATCTCCAGTTTTTGTATAAACTCTTGTAATTTTCATAGTCAAGTATTCAGAAGTTAATAATATATTTCTTTGTATAACGATGTTTGTCCATTCTTATTATGCCACAGTCATATAAATCATATGCCGCAGCGACACGCTTCTCATCTGACAATTTTTGCCATACTTCTCTGGATTCAGCATTGCTTTTTATGTCTTCAATGATGAGAATGGTACCATCTTGAGCACAGCGAAACACATCCTCGAGGAAACTGAAGTCTTCAGGATGGCTTTTGCACCTGACAAGCAATGGACCTCTATTCGGTTCCGGCATCATTTGTTGAGAGCCGTCAACCATCACCACTTTTGTCTTTCCACATGCCGCCTTCACGTATGTGGCAGCGGCAGACGTGTCGGGCCTTACATCCACGAAAAAGGGAGATTGACAGAAATTGGACAAACGAAAGTAAAGCTGGCATAACTTCCTTGTCTTGGAATCCAATCCTTTCACTACCTTCTCTAGATCCTTGTATTGATAATAAGGATCATGCTCATTGATCACATATCTGACAAAACTGTAATCCGTCGGCGACTGTATGCCGAATCCACGGCTATGCCTGATTCTGCTCAATCCTATCAGAAATCTTCTCAATCGCTGCATAACAGATGATGATAATGTGGCAAAGACCAAACATTCGGTTGCAAACATACAACATTTTTTTTGATTTTGCAACAAAAGAACATGAAAAAGGGAGGTTGCAGCCCATAATTCAACGCTGTGGAAACGTCTATCTTGAGACAATTGCTGAAAGGAATCTAAAATTCTAGGGCATCAAACATGAAAATAAATCCATTTCCACTCACCTAACCTTTCCATAAGGCACAAAAAAATCCGGGCCTTCCCGATATGGGATGACCCGGAGGAATCGAAAGGAGGCGGCGACCTACTCTCCCGCATTGCATTGCAGTACCATCGGCGCAGGCGGGCTTAACTTCTCTGTTCGGGATGGGAAGAGGTGGGA
>JAEEGL017312729.1_pt1 | contig 17331 bp, 21 predicted proteins | sample 9134231 | NCBI WGS metagenome assembly JAEEGL01 (sample SAMN16246548, study PRJNA631951) | gut metagenome | biome: gut microbiome; feature: rumen; material: fiber-attached | host: Bos | place: Iran: Karaj | collected 2018-10
TGCAGTTTCTTCAAAGATAGCTGCTATTTGTTCATAACCATCTTTTTTAGCTTTACTAGCAAAATAAGTATATTTATTTCTTGCTTCTGATTCACCAGCAAATGCTTTTAATAAATTTGCTTCTGTTTTAGATCCTTTTAATTCCATATTTCCACCTCTATTTAATTTTATCATTATAATAATGGATATTCAAGATTAGTCTTACTAATTACTTTTAACAAATCTTTACCCATATCTTTTACTACAGGATTAATCTCCTTAGTAGATTTTAATATATCAAAAATTAATTTATAATTTTCTTTAAATTGTAATAATGTTTCTATATTTTTTTCTTCGATTATTCCAAATACACTTTCTACGAATAATTGTCTTTGTTCTTCATCATATTTTTTTAACCAACTAGAAAATCCCTCATCAAACACTTTACTAAATCTAGTTAATTTAGTTCTTTCAAAAGTATTATAGTTTATTTGCCATGTACTTGGATAATGAGATACAAATCCTGGCATATTAGATTTTACTACTCTATCATTTGATGTTCTATTCAAAAATAAACCTACTATACTTGAATTAGGTATAATATGTAAGTATTTCTTTTGTATTCTTTTATATTGTCTTGATTCTAATTGTTTTGTCCTTAATCCAGGTCCATCATTACTATATACTTGTTTGATTCTTAATCTAACAAATACATTTGCATACATAGCTGCTACTAAAGCTAAATTACCACCCTTAGAATGACCTCCAATTATTAATTTGGCATTACTAATAGTAAATTTATTTATATATTTTTTAGCTAATATATGTGCCTCTACTGGAAATTCATAAGACATTTTACAATCTTCTTTCCAACCACTGATTAATTCATCTGTACCTTCAAAGCCTATATAATATAAATTATTTCCCAAATCAAAAGTAACTGCAGAAAATTGAGAACCTTCAGTAGAACTATAAGAATAATTAAACAATTTAATATTTTTAAATCTTTCTTTATTCTTTATTTTCTTTAATAATTTTATTCCTTCTTTATCAGAAGTAAAATCATTTTCTATTTCTTTTTTAGAGTATTTATCAAAAAATTCATCAGATACTTCTTTTATAGATTTCTTTTCCTTTTTTTCACTTACTATATTATTATAATCAACATATGTTAACATTGATAATATAACATTATCTATTTCATTGAATTCTCTTTCTTCAAATGTATAATCTCCATAATAATCAATATAATCAAAATAATCATTAGAAGCTTTATCTTTTGCTTCATTTATTTTATCAGTAATTTTTTTACTTAATTTTTTTACAGCATTTTTCCCCTTTTTTATTCCCTCATCTATATTCTTTTTTAACTCTTCTTTATTCATTTTTTGCCTTCTTTCTTCTCTTAGGTGAAGGTGCTTCAGGTTTATAACCTACTAAGTATTCAAGTAAATTTCTAGTTTGTTTAAATGGTAATAGGAATGAATATTTTTCTTCTGCTTGATCTTGCATATTTCTAATATGTAATTTCAAGTTTTCATACATGATAACAACATTATTCTTCTTAGCATATTTTCTAATCTTCTTATATAATTTTGAAGAATATGCAAAATCTATAACAATTACTCCTGTAAAAATACCCAAGACATATGAGAAGGATAAATTATCATTAAACCAATCTAATCCCCTCATGACATAATCCGCTAAAAAGTAATAATATAATGCTCCTAAACCTGTCCAGATTAATGTCATATGTAAACATATAATTCCTTTAAAATTAAGAAAATAATTTCTATAATCCCAAAGTCTAACTCTTAATTTTAAGAAAAATAATCCTGTTAATAATTCTAACATAGTCATGCATAATCCCATTAATACTATAGTAAGTATAGGATTTAAATTATATCTTGATAAAAATAAATGAATCAATGTAACAATTACTAATCCAAAACCATATATCGGTAAATATGGTCCTACTAAATATCCAGGATTAACCCATTTTTTAAATTCAAATCTTCTATAGAATAATTCAAGTACCCATCCTATAGAACTTCCTACATAAAATAAAAATACAAATGAAAAAAATAAACTCATACTATTCTCCTATATATTTATTATATCAAAAATCTTTTTTAAATACACTGTAATTAGTCTCAGATTTGAAAATTTGACGATTTTATGCTATAATACCGGAATTAAGAGGGGATTATTATGGAAAATGATTTAAAAAGAAAAATTGTTAATAAAAAGTTTATAGCAGGGTTATTAACTGGTTCTATATTATTAGGAGCTTATGCTTGTACTAGAAAACCTCAAAAAGAAGTAATTATACAAACAGTAGTAGTTACACCTACTCCTACTCCAACTACTGAAACTACAAAAGAAACAACTACTCCTACTACTACAACTGAAGAATCAGTTAATCCATATTGGGCTTGGGATGATTATGAAAAGAAACCTACACAAGAAACAACAAGATCAACTACTGCTACTACAACAGAAGAATCAGTTAATCCTAACTGGGCTTGGAGTGATGGAAACAATAATGGTAATAGTAATAAAAATACTCCAACACCAAAACCTACTACAGCACCTACAACTGAAGAAACAGTTAATCCTAACTGGGCTTTTGAAGGTGATCAAGAAGAACGTTATAAACAATTAGTTGATACATATAATAAAATTAACTATGAAATAGAAAACTTCAGTTTTGATAAAGTAAAAGAGAAAGCTATAAATTATTCAAAAGAATTAATAGATTTCGTATTCTATGGTGGAACAATTAATGGTCTAACATTTGATGAATTAAAAGATGAAACAAAACAAGAAGTTTATGCTAGATTACAAAGAATAGATGCATTTATAATGCAATATATACCTGATTATAAAGAAAAAATTGGAGAAAAATATAATTGGGTTAAAGACTTTGCTAGTACAACATTACAAAAGGCTAAAGATGTTTTCAATAGTCATATAGAAATAAATGTTAATGTTACTAAAGGTAATTCTAAAAATAAGAAATTAACTTTAAATAAAAAAAGTGAGTAATTATACTCACTTTTTTATTATCTATTTTTTAAAAAAACTTACTACTTTACCTACTCTAAAAGTAATATTCTCACTATTTTTAATAGCAATACTTTTTCCTAAAGCTTTACCAGTTATAGTTAATGATGCAATAACTGCAGTAGTAATTAATACTACAATAGTAACATCTTTATTAAGCATATCTGCTAAAGTATTAGCAACTAATACTCCAGCACTACCACTTACTACTCCACATACATCTCCAATAACATCATTACATATAGAGGCTAATTTATCAGAATTTTTTAAAAATCTTACTGAATGACTTGCACCCTTTACTTTTTTAGAAGCCATTGAATGAAATGGTCTTTCTTCTGCAGCAGTAATAGCAACTCCTATCATATCAAATATAATAGATATGATAATAAACACTAGTATAATTAATATTCCAAAATAAATATTAATCTTAGGTATTACTAAATCTGATCCTAAAGACATTAATATAGATAATCCAAAAGACAATAATAATACTGTTATTATCCATTTTAATTTTGATTCTTTTTTCATATTATCACCAATATAATTATAACATAAAAAATAAGAATATTAATTATTCTTATTTTTAAATGTATATACTCTTCTAATACAGTTTTTTGATGCTGCCTGAACATTATTTCCCATATCATAAAATGCTGTAATAATTTGACTAGCTGATTTTTGATCAGTTACTGATAATAAAGCTTGTTCTAATTCACTACCTGCTTTATCTACTATAGTAGGAAACTTAGCATTTTCAATTTCTTCATTAGTAGGATCAGAATATCCATGCCCATAACCACCAGCAGGGTAAAAATAACTTCCTGCTCTTAAAACTTTTTCAGCATAAGTTTTAAGTCCTAGATAATCAAGAACTTCTTTACTATTACAATAATAATTCATCCAATTATCTTGAGAATAAAAAACTACAGTATTCCCATTTGAAATACAATGTAATGCAGTTTCATCTTTAGTAGTATCTAATCTAGCAATAAATGAATCTACACCATATAATAAAGTTTCAATATCAAATATTCCAAATTTTTTAAATAAATATTTTAATAAAGAATTTGGATTACTTTTTATTTCATCTTTACATGAATTAAGAACACTTTTTTGAATCTCTGGAGATGATAATGCTTGTTCTAAATCTATAAATCCACTACACCAATATTCTTTCTTGCCACGTTGAATAATACAAGGAAACGTTTTATGTGATTTATCTACAATTTGACCTATAAATATATCAGTTTTTTTATCTACAAGTATATTACTACCAATTGGACCTCTTACTTTATAATTTAAAGTACCTTCAATTACTTTTATCGTTTCCTTTGATGGATCTAAAATCATTTTTTGTAAAGAACTAATTAATTTAATAGAATCAATTTTTTCACCGTCAACAACAAGCATAATTTTATTCATATTTGCACCTCTTAAAAAGATGATTATTATTGTACCAAATAATTAATTAATAAGCAATTAAAAAAAAATCATCCTTATTAAAGATGATTTATTGCATAAAAAAATATGATTGGTATTAATATAATTAACTTTGCGCCATAGGTCAAGTAGGATTTCCCACAGTTCAACCTTTCGTTACCAAAAGGCGGTTCCCCATTATTGAATGTATATACCGTCACCGAAGTATACGACTTGATTACCACTCAGTACGCACTGCAAACTTATATTAACGAACAGCCTAGGAGATTTCCTCCCTGATATTTATCTATTACTAGTCTTTTTTGCAAATATAATTTCATATAATATAACCTTATAAATTATTTGGCCAAATAATTTACAACCTTTATAATCCCAATATATTCACTCAAGATAAGCTACTCTATCCAAAGCTTTAGCCTCAAGATAGGTTTAATCTTAATTCGTACTTACGCACATAATTAAGTCTCCGTGCATATGGGGTTAACATATATGCCGTTATATATTTCCCATATACTACCTTCCAGCACTCACCCATATCTGGGCGAAATAAGCAAGCACAAGAAGTTTCACAGGTATGCTCTTTAACGAATTTTTAGGTTCGTCTTCATAATAGATGTATCAACTAGGATACTGCACCCGTCATACAAGATAAAATTATATCATATTTTAGGTTTTTAGTCAAATTTTGTAAACATCATAAAATTATATATTGACTTTTAAAAACAATATATTTTTTATAAATATGTGATATAATTAATATCAGATTGGAGGTATATTATGAATAATTATACATATGATTATAATGCTATTAATTCATATGATTATGATACTGCAGCTGCAGGATTAGTTGGTGGACTTGCTATTGTTTATATGATTTTCGTTATTTTCTTATACTTAATCGCTATAGCAGTAGCAGTTGTTGAAATCATAGCTATGTGGAAAGTATTTAAGAAAGCTGGTAGAGGTGGATGGGAAGCAATAGTTCCTTTCTATAACATATGGACTTTATTAGAAATATCTGGAATTCATGGAGCTAAAATGTTCTTTGGTTTTATTCCATTTGCAGGACCAATTATATTATTAGTATATGAAATAAAGGCTGCTATATCACTTTCTCAAAAATTCCATAAATCTGGTGGATTCGCAGTATTATTAATATTATTATCAGTTGTTGGATATAGTATCTTAGGATTTGGTAATGATACTTATGATGCAAAACTAGGTTTACAAAAATAAAATAACTCAATTATTTGAGTTATTTTTTTTATCCTCTGGTTTAAGTCCTAGCCCCTTTGCTTTTGACATTTTTGCATTTCTTATATTTTCTTGTTTACGAAGCATAAGTTCCATTATATATTCTCTACTTTCAAATTTTGAATTACCTTCTTCATAATTTTCAAAAGCTTGTTTTAAAAATGCATAATCATTAGTAGAACTTACTATAATGTAGTCATCATTTCTTCCCATCAAACCCTCCGTATATTCTGGATATAATTATATCAAAAAAAATAATTCATGAAAAGATATTTTTTTCCTTTTTTGTGGTATAATACATGCCTAGGTGATTTTATGAGTGAATCAAGTTTATCGATTTGTACTACAGATACTTATGTATATCATTTAACAAATGTAACTGCCATGGTGGATATTAAAAAAGAAGGATTAAAACCAATGGTTGGAGACAGAAGTAAAAGTGTTGGAGATAATATAGAAGGAATATTTTACTTTTACAATTTAGAAGATATGAATTCATGGTTAAATGCAATATATGATACTTCAGATAAATATGGTGTAGAATTATTAAGATTTAATATAAAGGGATTAAGATATCATATTCATGAAATGGATATTGATGGTTTATATATTGATCATTACATATCAGAGGCAATCCCACGTGATAAAATAGAATATGCAAGATTATATGATAGTAAAACAAGATTATTACAGCCTTTAACTACTAAACTATCTACTTCAATAGTAACATGGAGTCCTCTAAAAAGATATAAACCAATACAACCAAGAAAAGCTTTATATTTAAGTAATAAAAGAGGTTTTTTACGATAAAAAAGAACAAGATTATTCTTGTTCTTTTTTTGTATTAAAAATATTTTTTAATGATTTATTTTTTTTAAAATTACATTTTTTACAAGTTACATTAGCTACCATTGAATCTGCTAATGGATTTGATACATATATAGAAGTTAAATCTCTATATAATTTACAATTATTATAAACTAGATCAGTTATACCAGGAAAAACTTTTTCAAATTCATTAATTGTATATGATATTAATTCTTTATTTCTAGGATGAGAAGCAATTGCGAACGCTAAATTATGATCTTCTTCTCTACTTTGTTCTTTTGCTACTTGTTCTACTTTACCTTTACAGCTGAATTCAATACCAGAATAATATATATGGCAATTGTTTTTTCCACAATCATCATTATGTGAAGCATCAAAAGATTCAGTCATATAGAATAAAGGCCATAAAAAGTATTCAGGTGTTGCATACCAGAAAGATCTTTCTGTATTAAGAAGACGTCTAGTATCTTCATCAATCCTTGATCTTTCAATCTTTACTTTAAAATCACTCTCTGATACAATTAAGTCTTTAATTTCATATTCATCTTCTGGATTATAAGAGTCTAAAGCTATTCTCTTTATTTTATTGTCATCTTCACCAAAAGTCATTTCTAAAACATATCTAGTTTTATTTCTATCAGGAAAAATTTTAAAAATATGTCTTACACATCTCGATTCATCATCATAATTTTTTTCATAATAAAATTTTCTACCTAATGTATCACGAAATTCTGTTGTTGCTTTATAATCATCTAAATTAAACTCTTCATTAGAGTTAGACATGTTATTTAAAAAAGCAGAATTTAATTCATAATTTTTTACTGCAACTAAATTGTTGTCTTCATCATAAAAAGCTAACTTATCATCGTCAACCATTTTTACAGTTAACCCAAAGAAACTAAAACCTAGTTTTATATTATTAAGGTGTTTCTTTAATTCTTTTGAAATCATTTTTTTACTATCAATTGTTTTTTCCATATTTTACCTCATATACATAATTGTTCATATAAAAACCCCTATGTGAGGCAATATTATATCATATTAATTATAAAAATGCAAAAAAGTTGCCTAAGCAACTTTCTTTTTTTAAATGGGGCTTTTCTAATACTAATATAAGAAATTATGTCCTCACTTTGTTATTCATATTATATCATATATTCTACACTTATCACAATATCTTAATCTTATAATATTTCTATAATTTTTTATATATAAATTAATCATAATTAACTTTTATCTTAATAGTTGTTATTTCAATGTATTTATAGTTTTTAAAAAGAATTATTTAATAAAACGTATAAATACTCAATTTATTATTTACCGTTCTCAAAATGGCTAAAAATACAGGATCATCCAGGTGTCAATAAACGAGATATGGATGAACGAGATATGGATAACCAGACACAATTAAATAATATAAATAATAAAATAGATAAAGAAGATAAATTCAATCATTTATAATTAAAAAATTTTTTAATTATTTATATTATTAAAAATGCATTTCTACATAATAGTATCCATTTCCTAAATCTTCTACATAAAAAATATTATCTCCACCTTTATCATATTCTTTTTCATTATATAAAAAGCCATTATCATATTTTTTAAAATTATCATTTAGTTTAAATTCATTACAACATTCAACATAATGATATTGTATCTCATAATAATTAGAATTACCACCAATACCATTACCACCAAAATCAATACTTACACTATTATTTGATTCATAAATTTTTTTTACTCCAGAAACGGCTTTTAACTTTTTAAAATCTTTTGTTTTAACAGCTTCAACAAATAATCTTTCATTTTCTTTATATATTTTAATTATTTTATTTTTATCTTGTATTCCACAACCTGTTAATAATAAGCTTAATATTAATAAAACTATTCCACGTTTACTCATTATTTCACCCTATTTATCTTTTTATAAAAGATATAAAAAATATTCATTCCTAAAGTACATAATATTAAATCATCAATATCAAAAACTCCTACTTTAAATATATATTGAATTATTTCTACTAACAATATAATCCCAAATGATAATATAAAATTGACATAAAACTTCTTAACTTTAAATAATTCAATCAAAAAGTATTCTAAAGGCACAAATACTAATAAATTTCCGAATATATTAATAATAATTGAATATATAGAATTAGTTTTAAATATTCCGAGTATAGTTTTAAAAGGTACTAAATTATAACTATCGATACTATTATATCTAGCAAAAATAGCCATATTAAATAGTAAAATTATATAATAAATAAAAACTATTATTTGAGATAATTTTAAAACTTTTCTTTTGTCTTCTAACTTTTCAACATAATTATTACTATATATCATATTTCCTATAATTACGAATAAAGAAGATATGACTATAATTAATAATCTAATAAAATAATTAACTTCTATATTTGGATCATATTCAAATCTTAAATAGAATAAGAAAGATAAAATAGATAGTACATAAAAGAATATAGTTAATTTAAAATAGAAGTTGTATTTATTGGCTTTAGCTATTTCATTATATTCAATTAATTGTTCCACATCTTTATTATTTTTCTTATTTTCCGCACCATTTAATAGTTCTGATACATCTATATTAAGTTCCTTAGATAATGGAATAAGTAAAGATATATCAGGTGTTCCTCTTCCAGTTTCCCATCTTGAAATTGCTTTTTCAGTAACAAATAACTTCTCTGCCAATTCATCCTGAGTAATTCCTAATTCTTTTCTTTTTGCTTTAATAAAATTAGATATTTTATTCAGATCCATTTATATCACCAACCAATTTACATTTATGAGTTTTTAAATAATTCTCATACTTTTCCTTAGAAACTTCATTTCTTTTGTTATAAGATATATATATTATACCATCAATATCTAGAAACTCATAATGCTTACCTATACTATAATGAAATCCATCCATAGCTCCCTGTGAAAATGAATATACTTCATAATTATTTTCACAATAATAATGCATATCTTTATAAATATCGTTTCTACCAGTTTCTTCACTCATACTTGTACCAAAACATAATAGAAAAATAAACCAAAATGGTAAAAAGAATATAGATACAATAAGAGCAATTATAATTACAAATACTTTCATAAACTTGCTTTCTTTTAATCCAATTCCAGTTAATACTATTATATTAGAAAAGTTAAAAAAGCATTGAGGAATGTTTTTAGAAAACAACCATGTAAAAAAATAAATAATACAGACTACCTCTTTATATTTAATATCTTTTCTAAAAACAATTAATATAACTGCATTTACAATAGTTATAATAATCATAATTATTTGATAAAGCAAGCCTCCAATTTTTAAAGAATGTAGTCCAATATTATAAATTAAATATAATATCAGCAATATAATTGAATAATAATTCATCACATTTTTTTTCACAATAATCCCTTCTTTCTAAAAACATAATAATATAAATATTAATAGAAGTCACCCTACGAATCGTAGGATTAAAAAAAGGTGATATATTTCTATCACCTTTTTATCGCCTCTTATTGATAATTCTTTTTATTTTAGACCATTCACTTGCTAAATCATCATTATATTTATGAAATGTTTTACTGTTCAACATTATTTTTGAAGAACTTTTAATACATTCATATTCTAAACAATAATTTAATAATAATGGCTCTTTTTCTTGTGAATATTTTTCATTTACCAATAATATAAACATATCATTAAATAATCTATTAACTTTTATATCATAATAAACATATTTTATATAACTTTCTATTATTTCAGTTGAAAAAATTGTTTGTGTAATTAATAATAAAAAATTTCTGTCTTTAATTAATAGTATTATGCTAATCCAAACAACTAACTCAATAAAAGTAAAAATAGTTTGCCTAATAATATTCTTATTTAAAATATTTCTAGTAAAATAAATACTCTCTAACGAATTTACAAATAACTTTTTCATACTATAGTTTTCATCATTATTATAATATCCTTTAGTCTTTTTATCTGATAAGTTGACATTAAAAGCATTTGATATATTAGCCTTCCTATTTTCATTTTCAGCAATATCAATGAGAAAAATATTATTCAAAATACTTCCAATAAAATGGAATAAATATATTATTATTAAAATATCACATATAATATCGTTAAAATTTAAAAATAATAAAATAGATAATACAATACTAAATATGTACAAAATACTTAGAATATAATTTAATATATTACATATTTTAAAACTATTACTAACATCATTTCTATATCTTTTACTCATAATTATATCTCTGGAAAAATCTCCTTTAATTCATCTAAATACAAAGTCGGATACTTTGTTTCATCATCTATTGATTCCTCTAATTTATTAATTGATTTTTGTATTTTATTATATTGAATAGTTCCATAGGTTTCTTTATCCCTTAATACTTTTAATGCATATAAAATATAATCAGAACAAGTACTACAAGTAACATATGAATATTCCATGTTATTAACTAATAGTTCTTCCAATTGATAAGAATCATAATTGCGAAAACATTTTTTTATATTCCAATATTTAATTAATCTTATTATAGGCTTTATAAGACTATTATTTAACTTATTTACTTTTATAAGTTTATCATTAAAATCATTCGGATTTGTTCTCATCCAACCACCATGTCCATTAGATATATAATATACTCCATATTGTTTAAATGCAGGTACTAATTCAAATTTGATATGATTTAATTCTAATACAATAGTAGGAGAATCTTGATGTATTTCTGATTTACTATAATAGAGTTCAACGAACTTTTTTATTCTATCTAAAAAAGCTTGTGGTTTAAGACCTTGTTCATTATCAAAAACTATCATATAATCAATATCAGATTTTTCATCAACTTTTCTAGGTAGAATTGTTCCTCTTGTAGATGATCCAAACCTAAATTTTTCTTTGATTTCATCATCAAAATAATAATCTAATCTTTCTTCTAAATAATTTATAGAAGTTTTTATTTTTTCATTTTCATCAGATGATAATACTAGATCTGATGATAATTTTGTTAAATATCCATTAACTGACATTTTACTCCTCCTTATTATTTAGCGGTACAACTATTATTTTATTATTAAATAATAATTATCTTCTTTTTTCTCTTTGGGATAATGCACTGCCAGCGATGGATTTATTTATTTTTGAACTTCTTCCATCTCTTAAAATCTTTGAAGCTTTTCTTGCAACTTTTATACTTGTAGTTTTTTTTGCCATACTATCATTCCTTTCTTTTATTTTCATTAGTTATTTAAATAGTAAGCAAAAAATACTTGATTTTTATTAATCAACTGTGGTACTATAAAATAGGCAGGTTGATCAAATAAGTATCAATATTATTTCTATTTGCTTGCTATACATTGATTAAATATAGTTGTACCGCTAATACAACTATGGTAAAAACTCTACAGATAAAATGTAGGGTTTTTATTTTCTCTACACTAATAATCTGCCGAATTACCGTAATTAATATAACATTATTAATTAAATATGTCAATAACAAAGCAAGGTAAAATCAAACAAATGTGCTACTTTTATATTTAACAAATATATGTAAAATATTTTGGAGATATTTGGATTCAATTGGTATTGTGAGACTACCATAATTATAGTATAAAATTATAAGAGCATAAGAGAATGTCCCCAAAAATGCAAAAAAGTTGCCTAAGCAACTTTCTTTTTTAAAATGGGGCGGAATAAGGGAGTCGAACCCTTGCATAACAGAGCCACAATCTGCCGTGTTAACCACTTCACCAACTCCGCCAAATAAATACATACATAATATATCACAATATTTTGTAAATAACAAGTATATTATGTTTTTTTTACTTAACATTTTTTATTATCAATGATAAGATTTTTATATAGGTGAATATATGGATAATAGAGTTCAAAAAAGTAGAGAAAGACTATTTTATTTATTTATGTTCTTTACTGTAGCCATAATAGGATGGTTATGGGAAGGTATATATGATCTATTACATTTTGGAGTACTTGCTAATCATGGAGTATTATTTGGCCCATGGGAACCAATTTATGGATCTGCTGCTGTATTTCTTTACTTTATATTAAAAAGATATAAAAAGATGCCTTTTGTAGTATTTATGGGTTCATTTGTATTCTGTACAATCATTGAATATGGAACTGGATACTATTTAGAGGCTACTAAAGGTTTAACTTGGTGGACTTATCATAATATACCGTTTAATATAGATGGAAGAATATGTCTATTAAGTTCAATAGTATTTGGACTTGCTGGTGTATTATTAATATATTTTATAGCTCCTAAATTAAAAAAAATGTATGATAAATTGAGTTATAGAACAATAGCAGTATTAATATTAGTATTAATGTCGATATTTACTATAGACTTTATTCATTCCACTAATCATCCAAATATTGTAAAAAGATATCATGTTATTGATCCTCCAATTGGAGATATTAAAGTATTTAAAAAGTAGAATCATTTGATTCTACTTATTTTAATTTAATAATAGCAAACATAATAACAATTCCAATTATAATAGCAATTATACTAATTATTATTGCACTTGCATTTCCTTTTTGACTAGAAGTATCAGGTATTTCTTCAGGCATTACTTCTTTTACTTCTTTATCCTCAAATACTGTAGGAGCTAAAGGATCTTCATCAGCAAGAACTGATGGAGTTTCTACTACAGGTTCCTCTACTACAGGAGTTGGTGTTGTAAATGGAGTTACATCAGGAGTTATTTCTTCTTCTACTTCAGGTTCATTTACTGCTGCAGCTGCTTCCTCTTCTTTCTTAGCTAAATATTCTTGATATTTTTTATCCATATCATCTTTAAAAGTATTTAATTCTGATTCAATAACTTCAAATGGTTTACTTAAATCATCATTACTATATCTTTTAAGTACTTCTACATATTCCTCTTGAGTAATAACAGGATTGTTCTTAGCATATTCAGTTAATCTATCTAATATTTCTTTCCTTCTTAATTCTTTTAAATCTGATTTATACTTTTCAAAAAGTTCTTTCTTTTGTTCATCTGTATAATTAGCGTTGTTTAAAATTGCCATAACACTTTCATTGTTATAATCGAATTTATTTACCATAACCCTGCCTCCTATCTTTATACATATATATTATACCTTTAAAATAAAGGGTTTGTAAAGGTTTTTTAGTTAATTTATAAAGAAAAAAAGGTCAATATGACCTTTTTAAAAATTAAACATTATCCAACTTGGTTTAAAAATTAAAAGTAAACCTATTATTAACATGATAATACCAGCGATTAAATGAGAGTATTTAGATAATTTTGTACTAATAGCTTTAATACTCATTGTATTAACTGCAATAATAAATATTATAAAATCATCAAGCATAAAGAATATTATATATATTAAGATATAAATAATACTCATTATTCCACTTACTTTATTCATAGATATTATTGAAGTAAATAATGCTGGTAATCCTGCAGAACATAATAATTCTACAAAGTTAACACCAATTGCTAATGCAATTACTCCTATTAAAGCAATTATTATATTTTTTTCATTAGTAAATTTTTTAATCTTAGCAATAATATTTTTTCTTTGCTTTTCATTAGTAACATTACAACCATCATCTTTCTTTAATGATTTAATATAATTATATAAATTATATCCACCTGCTAATAAAGCAAATATTGCTATTATAATTCTAAATATAACTGATAAACTAATACTAGCTATTTCTTTAAATACAAACATTAAAACAAAATAACATAAACCACTAGTAAGTAAAAATACTGATCCAAATAGTATTAACTTCTTCTTATCTTTCATTCCTATAAGCATAGTTAATAAGAATATTAATACCCACATAGCACATGGATTAAATCCATCAACTATACCAAGAACTGCTGCTAATAATGGTAAAGAAACTGTTTTAACATTTATTTTACCTAATAAAGGTATATTCATTTCATTATCTTCTTTTTTTGGTTTCTCTGGTGTCTCTGGTTTTTCTATATGTTCACCATTTTTAATACTCTTAATAACATCAACTGGTTTCTTTTTAGATCTATAATTATCTATTTCTTTTTCTATTTGTTTATCTGTAGTTCCACTTAAATATCCTACTATAGCTTTTTCTCCAATAACTAAATATGGAACACCACTAGTATGATTATTAATTTCATCTTGTACTTTAACTAATAATTCTCTATTTTCCCCACTGTTCCATACTTCATATTTAATAAGATTTATATCAGTGTTATCCTTTAAATATTCTTCAAAAAATTCTTCTTCTTCCGCACAATGTGGACATCCATCACCATGGAATAAATATATATTATATTTTGATTCTGCACTTACTTTTTGAATACTTATTGGTACTATTAATAGTAATAATAAAAATAATATGTGTTTAAAAAATCTATTCATACTTCTTTAATACCTCTTCTATTTCTTTATAATTTTTTTCTCCAATTAATCTTTCTACTTCTTTATTATCCTTAGTAAAAATAATTACAGGTAATATATCTCCAACATTATATTTTTTAACTTCTTCTTCATCAAAGTCATAATCTAATTCTTGAAGTTCAAAATTATATTCTTTTTTTATTTTATTAAATGCATTATTAGTAATTATACATGCTGGACACCATATAGCACTAATTTTAATAATTTTCATATTACCACCAAGATTAATTATACTATTTTATGATTATATTAACAAGAGTATCTGGATTATAAAAAAACATTCTAATCATTTAGAATGTTTTCTTTACTAATTATTTTCTTATTTTTAATGTCATATATATACTTGATTTTTGTTTTGTCATTGTCAGTAAAATCATCATCTCCGATAATTGTAAGGATGTCTCCTTCTCTCTTTACATCATATCTGAAAAGACCCCTTCCTACAAATTCAAACTCTATATCTTTGGTAATATTAAATTCTTTAATTAAACCCTCTATTATTTTACCAATATATTTTATTCTATCATCTATACTTTCTTTATACTTATTAGATTCATCTTCAGGTAAATATATATGGAACCAATCTAAAGCTTCATACTCAATAATTTCATCAAATGTAGGTATTCGACCATAATTACTAGGTATCTCATATTCGTATATTGAAAGATCTATTAATATAGGACTATTTGAAGATTTATAATTGTAAGTTTTCTTATCATATTCATAACCATATTTTTTATAATAATAATCACAAATATAACAAGCAAACATTTCATCTTCAACATTTCCATCAAGATCTGTGTCAATTTCAATTGTTCCATTTATATAATCTGATGATATATATACTTCATATCCTGTATGATATTTTTGTGTAAATCCATTATAAGAATAATCTTTTTTAACACTTTTTACTTTTATAGACTTATCTCCATATTTTGTCTCAAAATAAGATATAACATTATTTGATATTGATTTATTTGAATTGTTTATTCCAATTTTAGGAATTAATACCATAACTACAATACAAATTAAAAAATATATAAACATAGTAACAGGAAAGATAGTATTTGTTGTAATTATAATAGAATTGTTCTTTTTTATTTTAGACTTTATTATTAATCCTATAATAAGTAGTATTACGCTATTAATAAATGTAAGAACTAATATAATATAAACGGCTATTGCACCACCTAAGTCAAGACTATCATCGAATGCTGTTATATAGTAAAATATGGGATATATAGTAGCAAGTCTAGAAATTATAATTCCAAAAAATAAATTCCAATATAATGCTTTTTTCTTTATTCCAAAAAGAATTAGTAAAATTATAGATAATACTAAACCAATTAAACATATAAAAAACATAGAACACACCTCTTATTATAATAATTATAACATAAAAAAATTAAATAATTAGCTTTTGACCTATATTTATAATATTAGATGTCAAATTATTTTTAGATTTAATACTATCTACTGTAGTATTAAATTTTTTACTTATACTCCATAGACTATCTCCTTTGACTACTGTATATGTATTTGTATTTGGTATTAATAATTTTTGATTAATACTAAGTAAATTACTAGTTAAATTATTTAATTGTTTTATATCATTTACTGTAGTATTAAATTTTTTAGATATACTATATAAGCTATCACCTTTCTTAACAATATAATAATCATTAGATACTTTAGGTATTTTTAATATTTGTCCTACTGATATTAAATTTGTATTTAAATTATTATATTGTTTTAAATCATTTACAGTTATTCCATATTTATTAGATATACTCCAAAGACTATCCCCTTTTTTTACTATATATTCATTATCAAGAGTTTTATTATAATCTACTCCATAATAATCACTAATAGCTTTAACAACACTCTCTGCATATCTTTCATAATTATTAATTACATTATTAATATCATCATTATTATTAATATAACCATAACTAATAATTATAGTCTCAGTATTAGTATTTTTTAATAAATTATCATAGTCTTTACTAGTATCAGTTTCATCTCTTTTTTGATATACCTTATTTACATATATATCCCTATCATTAAAGGCTGTTTCTATCCTATTAGGTATATTATTAGTATTCTTTAAAGAATACTCTATTTCTACCCCATTTTCATTACCATAATTAAGTCTATTAGATATTGCTATACCATTATATTTATTTATTATATTAGATCTATCTATATCACTTAAAGTATTATCCCCTTCTCTAGTCATTATGGTATCTATACCTAGTTCTTTTAATCTATTATAAATATATTTACTAATCATTAA
>JAEEGL013661162.1_pt1 | contig 17330 bp, 15 predicted proteins | sample 9134231 | NCBI WGS metagenome assembly JAEEGL01 (sample SAMN16246548, study PRJNA631951) | gut metagenome | biome: gut microbiome; feature: rumen; material: fiber-attached | host: Bos | place: Iran: Karaj | collected 2018-10
TCGTTTTAGTTATATAATGTTCATATATTACAAGAAAAAACAATAATATACTTTTATTACTACTAATTATAAATACTTGTTAAGCTTCGAATAAGTTTAAAAAAAATATGATTAAGAAGGAAAAGCCCAACCCAAATAATTTTTTGTTCCAATCATTTGAGATAGTGTCATTGTAGAAATACCGTTGTGACCTGTCCAACCAGATGTTATTACCATTGGTTCTCCGTTAGAGGCTATTTCACCAGTAGCCATAAATACATGTCCGTATTTACTTGTTGCTGTTGGTGCTGTAAACATAATTGCTCCAGCAGGCGGATTTTTATCAAGGTGAATCATGCCATCTCTTTTAAAATTCTTATATTGTTCGTAAGCACTGCCTCCAACCATTTGAGGAACTTGTCTACCCCAGGCGGATGCTATAAAAGCTGCGCAATAATGGTTCCAACATGTATCATTTTGTGATATTTTCCCGTTGTTCTTATTGAAACCCATTTTAGAGCCACCTGCCATCTGATCTTTTGCCCAGGTAATGGCACCTGCAGCTGTCCCATCGCCCTGTTTTTGTCCAATCACAGATTCTTTAAAAGGAAGATTAGAAACATTCATTGTAGTAAGCGGAGAACCGAAACTATAATTGGTGTTCATAAAAGAACTGCTCTGACTACTTCTGGTTATACTGTAGTCTGTTTTGGAACTGCTGGTTGAAGAATTAACAGCCGGACTATTCGCAGTATTTTTTGCAATATAACCACCGTTTTTACAATCACCTGGATAATCTGGTTCTATTCTGCTTGCTGGTTTTGCATCTGTTGAAACATAGTTTTTATGAAGATAACCAGTTACACCATTAATTGATACTTTGTAGAATTCACCTTCTTCACCAATTATTGTACATTTGGTGTTATTTGTGTATTTGCCGATAACTGGTCCCCAAGGGTATTCTCTAAGTCTTAAGGTTGTATTGACTTTTATTGTTCCTTCAATATTAGTTTCCTGATTATTTGCATTGTTTTCTTGTTGCTTTTCAGACAAAGATTGGCTAGATGATACAGATTCTGTTTCTAGATGATTTGTTTTATCAGAACGTATTTTTACGTCAAACGGAGAATCAGCAAACAATAAACTACTGATAATAGAGAACACTATTGAATAAACTAAAATTTTTTTCCTTCTGCTCATTATTAAGGCTCTTTTGTCTGAGATATTTATTTAATTGTACATAAACTTGTCTTTTATGGCAAGATTAGTTTAGGATTAATATAAATTATCTATAAAGATAGCAAGAACCACAATAGGCGCAACCCATTTTATTATAAATATCCAGGCAGACATAAAGGGAAAATTTAATGTACCTTGGTTGGTGATTTCTCTTAAGCAGGAATTAAATACATAACCATTTGTTACAACATCTGGATTCCCTTTTTGGTTTTTTACTATAATGGTTTCATATCTTAAACCGCCGTCCCATATCCAGCCGACACAGATACTAAGCATTATTCCACCGAATGGGAGCAGGATATTTGAAGCTATAAAATCCATTGAATCAAAAATTGTTTTGCCAGGCAAAACAGAAACATCTTTTAATAATCCAAAGCTTAATGCACATGGAATACCAAGGAAGAAAATTACTATTGCCACGGCTGTAGTAGCAGTAAAACGTTTCCAGTGCCATCTATCTATGAGATAAGATACAAGACCTTCAAGCATTGATATGGAAGATGTCAGTGCTGCGAACAGCATTAAAGTGAAAAATATAACTGAAATAAAGGTGCCCATTGGCATTTGGGCAAAAATAGCCGGAAGAGTTACAAAAATCAAAGATGGACCAGCAGCTGGCTCAAATTTAAAAGCAAAAACAGCTGGCATTATTGCTATTGTTGCTAAAAGTGCTACTAAAGTGTCTATTATAGGAATAGAAATAGAAGATTTGAACAGATTATCCTTTTTACTTAAATAACTGCCGTAAGTAAGCAATGCACCCATTCCTAGCGATAATGAAAAGAATACCTGACCGACTGCTGCCAAAATAGTTTTGCCGGTAACTTTTGAGAAATCCGGATGGAATATGAATTTGACTCCTTCCCAGCTTCCATTTAAAGTTAAAGTTCGAATAGTTACTACCAGGAGTATAACTAGCAAGGCTGGCATCATAATTTTTGAGTATTTTTCTATGCCTTTTTCAACACCTAAAGCAACAATTAGATAGTTTAACACTGAGAAAATAAATAGAGTGATGATAGGGTAGGTTGGATTAGATGTATAACTTGTGAATATTTGTGCATAGTCAGGGTTTTCACCGAAGCTTACAAAACTGTGATATAAATAGTATAAAATCCATCCGCCGACTACTGGATAAAAGGAAATAAGTATAAAGCCAGTAACAAGTCCCATTCCGCCAACCCATTTTAATCTTGGTGAAATTAAACCAAATGAGCCTACTGGATTTAATTGTCCGAATCTTCCTATTGTTATTTCAGCAATAACTAGCGGAACACCTATAAAGAATAATAAGATTATATATATAACTATAAAAGCGCTTCCGCCATTAGCACCTACTAAATAAGGAAACTTCCAAAGATTTCCTAAACCTACTGCTGAACCAGCAGCTGCCATAACAAAACCAAAAGTGGATGACCAGTGACTTCTGCTTTTGGCTTGGCTTAAATCCGATTCCATTGTAAACCTCGACAAATATTGTGAATAAAAAAGTGTAATAAAAAATGAGTGTCAAGATTTTAACTGAAAAATCTAATAAAAGCGAGTAATATTTTTAGTTTTTTTCATTATTCTTTAATCTGCCTAACCATAAAACTCTGCTACATTGAAGCCATTCAATATTTTCTAGACCGTTTATCTTTTTAGATGCTATTAGTCGGTCTTTAGATGTCATTTGATCTACCCAGTTTTCATAAAAATCAGGAAGAGGTGTTTCTTTATTTTTTAGCATTCTATTAATATTTAGAATATTTTCTCTTTCATTTTCAAATAAAGAAAAATTATTTAGATAGACATAAGAATACTCTGCATTTGGTTGACTGTAATGTTGTGAAATAGCAAAATTTAAATTGTCATTATATATAATTCCACCTGGTTCTGGTGCCCAACCATTCAGTTCTTTCAAGGAAAAATCTACAGGCATTCTATCTATTGCTTCCTTACTATAACGCCCTAATCCATCATGGGTAGCCATAAGGAAAAACACTACCAAAACAAAACTTCCCATAGCAGTTTTAACTCTTAATTCTTTGAAACAATCAGATTTATTTATTATTTCAGAAATGGATTCGGTCATCCAGATTATAGCTAGAGAATCTCTAAACATTGCTAAATCAGAGTATCCTAAGTTGATTAAAAGCTGAAAAAAGAATGCACTAAATAAAACCGGGTTGTTTAGCTGATGAATTAATTTTGTCTTGTTTTTATAAGAACTTAGCCCAATTAATAAAAATGCAAAGAATAACCAGTTGTTTTCTGTTAACAAAGAAAGTAATTCTTTAAGAGGCAATGTCCAGTAATATTTATAGCTTAAGTTGATTTCGTTAATAGCATAAACTTCTGGTGGAATAATACTTCTTAGCATGAATATATACAGAATAATAGCAAAAGAAGCGGTTTTGGGGTGTTCCTTGAAATAACTTGAGAAAATAGGATATAAACAAAATAACAGCAGGCATAGCAATATCTGGGGTGAGCAGTTTAAAATTCGGATAATAAATCTGCCATTTGCTACCATTAATAGTGTTAACGAGGCAAACCAAGCAAAACTATTGGGTGCGAAGCAAAGGCCAATTATATTAAATACAATGAAAGTTCCTGTAACTATATAAATTAGATTGGTTTCTTTTGCTTTTTCGTAAATAGTTGTGTTGTCTTTGATACTTTCTTTAATTGTATCCTGTGATATCGGAATGTCGTTGTTCTGGGTTAGAGCTGAGCTTATAAGCATTGCATAATTTGGTGCCCAACCGTAAGAAAGGATTTTTAATGGAACAAAAACTAGAATAGCAGAGATAAAAACTAGAGAAAAACATTTCAAAACTTTATCTGTTAAAGAAGTTAAGAATTTCAAAGTGTTTTTCTCCTGTTTTTATTAATTGTATTATCAGTTTTTATTGCCAGATTCGTGGTAGTCTTTTTCTGTGTTAACTTTCCAGATTATGGATTTGTCTGTTTCGCCGCAAATAGCTCTGACAGTCTCAACAGATGTCATCATTGAGTGATCCATGTTGTTATATCTATGCTGACCATTTCTGCCTATGCAATAAAGATTATCAAAGCTTTCAAGATAATCTTGAACTTCACTGAATCTGTCATAAGTTCCAAAATAAGCAGGGTAGGCTTTTTTCATTTTTATTCTGACAGAATCTAAAACATCATTCTTATCAATGATGCCGATTTGTGCTAGTTCATCTATTGCGAACTTAATGAATTCATCGTCTGGAGTATTCCACATTTTATCACCTTCCGTGCAGAAATATTCCAGACCTATCCAGACGTTGTGTTCCGGGTCTTTTAACATATAAGGAGACCAGTTGTTGAATATTTGCAATCTTCCAAGTTTTACTTCCCGTTCCTGAATATATATCCAGCAGTCTGGAACAATATTGCCGAGGGTCTTTTTGTTAGTTGTATTTTTTATTTTGAGTTTATTTACAAGCAAACCAACTGTTATAAAATCTCTATATGGAAGTCCACTAGCGATTTCTTTGACATTCTTGGGGGTATCTTCAGGCATTGCTTGAATTAAATCTTTAATAGGCATTGAAGATAAATAATAATCACCAGAAACATTCTTTTTAACACCATTTTCTGAGAATGTTACTGATTTTATTATCTTTTTTCCATCTATTGAATCGGTGGTTATTTCATTAACTTCAGCATTGAGTATGATTTCACCGCCAAGCTTTTTTATTTCTTCTGCCATTGTTTCCCAATATTGTCCTGGACCAAATTTAGGATAAATGTAGGATTCTATTAAAGAAGTTTCAACTTTCTGGTTTTTTACGAAAGGTTTACTTAAAGCTGTAGTTAGAAGTTTTAAAATCGAGAGACCTTTAACTCTTTGAGCACCCCATGAAGAATCAATCTTAGACGGGTGAATTCCCCAAAGCTTTTCAGTATAGTCTTCAAAAAACATTTTATATAGGGGTTCCCCAAAACGATTTATATAAAAATCTTCTAAAGAGTTTTCTTTTCTTTTGTGAAGCATGCTTTTTAAATAACCAAAACCTGCGTGAATAGTCCTCTTTAACCCCATGTTGGCAAAGGTCTGGTATTTAACAGAAATAGGATAATCAAAAAATTTTTTTAAATAGAATATTCTTGATACTCTATCTCTTCTGAGCATTACTTTGTCTTCTTTTTCCGGATCAGGACCATTAGATGACAATTCTTTAACTCTGCCAAGTTTTTCATCGTCAAAAGAATTTGCACCCTGTATTGGCATTAACTCTGTCCAAATCTTTTCTACTTCAGGTATTTTTGTAAAAAAGCGGTGACCGCCAATGTCAATTCTGTTGTCTTTAAACCTTGCAGTTCTTGATATGCCGCCAATTTGGTCAGTTGCTTCAAGAATAACCGGTTTTATGCCGGTTTGTTTTAAAAGTTCATAGGCAGCAGTTAAACCAGCTGGCCCAGCTCCAATAATAATTGCAGTTCCTTTAAGATTTTTGTTCATAAGCTTTTACCTGAATATAATGATTTTTCTTCCAGCGTAGTTCCATAACAAAACTACTGCTGTAACAAAACATTTAACTAATAAATAACCATATTTAACTATATCATAGCCGATTAAACTGCTGATATAAGTTAAACCGCTGTCTAATTGAGATTTTAGCACATCACATCCTAAATACATGCCTAACTCGGTTAATCCCAAACCAATTATACCAATTATAGCAAAGATTGCGAAAGACTTTGTGTCACGACCTTTGCCCTGATCTTTGGCTTGGGTGAAAACAAATTTTAAAGAAAGAATATAGTTTACTGTTAGGCCTAGTATGAAGCCTACCGCTGTTGAAAGATATATTCCATAAGATAAATTATGGAATAAATATTCTTTTGATAGATATAGCGAACCAAAATCTACAACAAAAGCTATTCCACCTACAACTATATAACGGAGAAACTCCAATATAATTATTTTTATTTTTTCATTGTTCATGTTTAATATTATTTATTTTCCCTATCCAAAGATGTTTGCCTGCTTTTATCCAATCAAGCTGCGGATAATGAGAGCTTATATCGTAGGAAACAAATATTCTGTCTTTCTCTGTTAATTTGTCTATCCAAGGTTTATAAGAAGAATAGTGAAATAATGAATATATGATTTCTCGGAATATTTTTCTGTCTTCCTGTGGCATGATAGCTGGTTCGAAACCCAATATGTATTTGTATTTCCCTTCTGGGTCGGCAAAATATTGATAATAAAAGTGGTTCATAGAATCATTGTATATTATGCCCCCATCTAAAGGTTTATAATCTGCGAATTGAGGCTTAGAGAAATCTACAGAATAACTCTTGCGATCTTTTTGGTTGTTCCATGAAGAATTAGGTATAATTATGGCAAAAGATAAAACTGTGAAGACGAACAGAACACATCTGAAAAAGGGTTTTTTAACAGACTGCATATCTTCTATTAAGTAAGAAATCTTGTTTGAAAGCCAGAACATTAATGCTATTGCTCCCCAGTCTACCCAGAATCTTACAACCTTAATAGAAAGCATCCAACAAAGTAAAATCATTATAAATAGAGAATCCTTGCTTAATTCATTGAGGCAAAGCTTTTTAGAGTAAATTAAAAGAATGATAATTATTGATGTTGGGAAAAACCATAAAGTATAAATGTTGCCTTCAGCGAATTCAGTAACTAACTGCCAATTATATATTTTTTCAGTAAAAATGTTTAGAGTGGCTTCATAGTGAAAACGAAGGAAATGTTCAAATTCACCTGTTAAATAAGCTCCAATAACAGTAGATAGTAAAACGATTAGGCATAGTTCGAAAGATTTTGTAACTTTGCCTGATAATAAAAGAGCAACAGGTAACAATAAAAATGTATACCAAGTTCCGTGCAGCCATACTGCTAAAGAGATAAAAAAGATAGAAATAAGATATTTACTAATTGAACTAATTTGCTTTTTGGGTTCAATGAACCATAGTTTAAAAAGAATCAGAGTTACAATAAAAGAAATGATAAAGGGACGACCAAGAAGTAGTCTAATAAAACTAGATCTATCAAAGACAAATATTAACAGCATGACTATTATCCATGATGCAATATTTGGTGAAAGCAATGTACCAACGAGGTTAAAAATCAGGAATAAGCTAATAATGACAGTTTTTAACAGTGCTTCTTTGTTTATGCCTAAATATTTATGAACTTTTTTTAAAACATAATGCCAACCTGCATTATGGTCAGCCGATAGATTTGGTTCTATTTCCAAAACATCTGTCCAATTCCTGTCTGTTACGGAAAAGGCAACATGTCTGTTTGCATCGTCGGTTGGCATGAACCCAAAATTTAAGATTCTGTAGGGAACAAATAAAAAGACCACAAAAAGTAATATAATTGCAGCTATTTTTTCAATATGGGTTTTATTAATAGTTATTTGCATAATTCTTTATTAGAATAACATATTAATTTAAATTAATTGTAAAAAACTACTCTTTTTTATAAAATATTTTTATGAGTATTTCAAACGAACAACAAAATATTTTAGATAATCTCAGACTACCTATCAAATCATTTAGAATATTTGCATTAGAAGAAGTTATTAAGTCTGGTGGGAATTCTGAAATTTTATCTGTTTTAGAGGAAATACGGGCAACGGAAGACGATCCGGAATGCTCAATGCTTATTGCTCATGCTATTAATGCTGTTAAAAGCAAGCTAGGAACTTCTAAAAAAGCAGAATCTGTTGTAATTGGAGATACTCATGATTTCATGGCAAATTGGAAAGATGCAGATGAAAACCTGCGCATGCACATTATTTCTAATTTACCAGCTAGATTGCCTAAGGATATTAGAACCTTAGGGCCTGAATTAGTTGAAGGTTCTTCACCTATAGTTATCGCTCGTGTGATAAGAACTTTTGGGCGCAACTGGCCTGAAGATAAATTTAATATTATTACAAATTATCTGAATTCAGAAAGTTTGGTTTTAAAACTTGCTTCGTTACGAACAATGGTTCATTTGAAACCAGAATTGCTTTTAGATGAATTACCTGATTTGCTAGCGTCTTCAGACCCTGAAATAAAAGCTCTTGCAATTAGAGCTTTGGTAAAGATTGATAAAGAAGAAGCCTTAAATCATTTACAGGCACTTCTTTTGTCTCCTACAAAAACAGAACGTCTTGCTGGAATTCAGAACTGCCTTTTCTTGCCGTTTGAAACAGTTAAACCTCTTTTACTTAAATATTTCGCAGCTGAAACAAATCCAGAACTTCTAACCAAAGCTGGTTGGATAATAGAAATGAATCCAGATGTAGAGGTTCCTTTTACGCTTTTTGAAATTTCAGAACGTTCTCCTGCTAAAAAGGCCGATTTGGTAAAAAATGTATTGAATGAAGCTGTGAAACTCTTAAAACAATCAGGAATTTTAGGAGATAAGTTTGCAGCATATACTCGTAAACTTCAAATTTGGGTTAACAAAAGAAATGCTTTGCGTTTCGTCAGACAGGTAGTTACAAAACTTGATTCTGAAACAGTTGCTGCTGATATAGAACAGAAAATCAAGGTAACAATTAAACAGCCTATAGTAAATGAAACTTTTAAAGAAGCTTTAGACTGGCCTCTTTCTGATCTTGTTAAATCAAGATTAGCTAAATATCTCGGTGTTTCGTATCATGATTCTTCTCAGGCTTTACAGGAAGAACAAAAGAAAGAAAGCGAACCAGTTGCTTCTGATAAAACCAGACAGAGCCTTTCTCAATTTGAAATGTTGGAATCTTTAACTCCTGAGAAAGCTGCTGAAAGGTTTGATAAACTACTTCTTGTTATTAGTAATAAAAATACTGCTTCTGATTTGAAGATAGCTGTTTTGCAATGCCTTACCCGTTGTAAATTAGGCGGAGCTGAAGATGTCGCTACTCGAATGATCAAACATCGTGATGTAGCTGTTGCTACAGCTGCTGTTGAATATTTAGGTATCGTTAATCCTGATTGCATTTTCCCTTATTTAGGTCAATGTTTGAAAGTTTCTGATGTTGGAATGAAATCCGCAGCATTAGGTATATTGAAGAACTTTGATTACAATCAGGCTGTTTCGTCATTACGTGCTATGTTGTATTCTACAGAAGTCTCTCAGCAGAAAATGGCTATGGAATGTATTAGCCAGTTTGACTTTGCGTTGATAAGAGATATGCTTACTGATTTTCTTTGTCTTGATTCTCATGAGACATTGCTGGAAGCAGGTCTTTGTCACTTTGCAGCTAATCCTTCTGCTGACAATGTTTATTCTCTTTACAAAATTGAACAGGCTCATCCTGGTAAAATAGCAGAACAGGCTCGTACCTTACGTGAGGCTTGTCCTGAACCAACAGAAGAAATAGCAGAGTCACTTTCTGAAGAGAAGAGTGAATCAGATTCTACAGAATCAGAAGAAACAAAAGAAGCTGCCAAAACAGATAAAGTAGCAAAAGAAGAAGAATTAAAAGAAAGACTAAGAATTGAAAAAGAGAAAAAAGCAAGCAAGAGACCAGCTTATGCATATCGTTCTACCGTTGAGCTTCCAGAAAGAACTTCAAAACAACAGCTAATAGCTATATGGAATGGTATAACGGCTTTTGTTCAATCAAAGGCTCTTCCTATAAGTATAATTACTTTATTAATAGTTGCTCCTTTGGTTTATTATCTTTTCTTCTATACCCCAGGCGAAGATGATAAAAAACCTAAAGGTGGAGCGGTCGTTTGTGAACCCTTAGTAATAGAAGGTAAGGTAGTAGCCGAAGATGAAGGGGTTGTTACCATAAAAGCAACAAATGATGAAACCTATATCCTTGTTCCTTTAAAAGACGGCTGGAAAATCCCAGAAGTTCAAAGACTAATCAGAGCTTTGGTTGTTCCTTATAGAAAATCTAGCAATGGAGAAATAGCTGCTCATCTTGGAGAAGAAGGCTACATATATATTGACGCATATACAGAAGAATTTAGCGGAGATAAAGCGAAATGAGTTCTGATAAGAATTCTTCTAATTTAAGCGATCTAGAGCTGGTTCAGGCTATTAAAAAGGGTGACAGCAAGGCTTTAGATGAGCTGTTGGAGTTATATATACCTCAATTGAATGCTTTTTTTCATTATATTCATGTGCCTGAAGATTCAGTGGAAGATTTGATTCAGGAAACATTTGAAAGAATGATAACTAAAATTGATTCTTTTGATGAAAATAAACGCTTTTCCACCTGGCTGATGACTATTGGTAGAAATCTATATATAGATCAGTATCGAAGAAAAATAAAAAGTGAAGAAATTGTTTTTGAAGAAGAACAAAATAATTCTTTAAATGACCCTGAAAAAGAAGTTGTGGGAAAAATAAGCGTGGAAGAACTGCTAAAAAACTTATCTGATAAAGAAAAATTTTTAATTGAAATGAGAGTTTTTAAGCAAATGCCTTTTGCTGATATTTCAGTAGTAACAGGTGAAACAGAAACTTCTTTGCGCTCAAGATTTTTTAGAACACTCAGCCATTTAAGAAGTATTGTGTAGAATCAGGCAATCTTAAATATCACTGTCTTTTTTTGAAGAAGGAACATTCTGTGTCGGATATTTTATTGGTTCATGGCTACGCATATCTTCATTTGTAACACCGATCTTCAATGGCTTATTAGAAGATAAACCGTTATTTACTTTTATAGAAGATGTTGCAGAATCAATATCAAGAGGTTCACTAGCTATAGATTGCCTAGTTTGATTATTGGCATTTATTAAACTATTTTCAGCTATTTCACTTTTATTGTCTGATAGAACAGCACCTAAGAATACTGCACTGGCCACACCAATACAGGCTATTAATGAACCTGCTACTAAAGATGTTTTTGTAGCTGTTGGAACAGCTGCTTCTGCTGTTCTTCTTGCTTCCATTGCTCCTGCCAATTTTGAAGATATTTTTGCTTTTAAAGCAAGGCTGGCTAGTGGAATAACAGAAGCTGAAGAAGCCTTTAATGCTTTGAGTGAATCAAGGCTTCTTCGGCATTCAATGCAAGTTTCAAGATGGGCTAGAGCTTCTGGTGACAATTTTGATAAATCGCCGCCAGCAGTTATAGCTTCATCTATTATGACTTTGCATCTTTCTGTTAACATTTTTTATTCTTTCTGCTTAATCAGATTTTTAAATCTTTGAAGGTTTTATCTAAGTCTTTGAAACAATTTTCGATTGCATTTACTGACTTATCTATCTGGCTCTTGATTTCTTTGCTTTGAGTAGAGAACTGATCAACTTCTTTCTTTATTTTTTGAAGTTTTTCTTCTAACTGAGCATATTTTTCTTTTGATTCTTTTGTTGTTGGGTTTTTCTTTATATCCTTGATTTCCTTCTGGACATCATCAAGTTTTTTAGCAACTTCGGTTGCATTGTTTGATTTTGTGCTGGAACTATTCTTTGTTGTGTTGGAACCTTCTTTTTTGAAGAGGTCAGACAAAGATTTAATACCGTCAGATATTTCGTTCATACCTGCAGTTATTCCGTCTGCTGCTTTTTGAATATCTGTTTTTGATGAAAGTTTAGAAGTTTTATTTGAATTTGTTGAGGCTGAACCGCTGCTTTTGGTTACTTCTTGTTTTGTGCCATCAGATTTTACTACTTCAACTTTTGCATTATTTCCAAGTTTATCTTTTATCTCTTTTGCAAGGTCTTCTAAAGTTTTTGGTTTAGATGTGTTGTTGTTATTGGTATTAGAATTGTTAGAACTGTTAGAAGAAGATGTTTTGCTACCGGAAGTAGTGCTATTGTTTGTCTTTATACTGTCAGAATCCTTTTTGGAACTTGCTGTAGTCTGAGTTGTCTGTGTTCCAGAACTTACTTTGTTTCCTGCGGAATCTGTAGATGATTTCTTTAGGTTTTCACCAGCAGTTTCTATTTTCTGACCAACGTTAGAAACTTTATTGAGAGCATTGTCTACTTTATTCAAACCGCTATCTATTTTAGATGTGATATTATCCGTTTTCCCCGTTATCGAACCTATCGCCTCACCAACCGATTTAACAACAGGTTTTACAACGTCTACTACTTTTTTTACAACATCTACACCTGCTTTAATAACTTTGCCAATACCACCGATTACACTTCCTAATGTATTTGTTAAACCAGATAAAATACTAGCAAAATCACAACCTGTGAGGGTAATAGAAATGATGAGCATGAGGCTTAAGAAGAAGGAGCCTCTTAATAATTTTTTGAACATAAATAACCTCCTGTTATTTTCTAAAAAGTATACGAAGGAGGATTTTATTTTGTTGCAAAAAAATAAAAAATTTTTAAATATTTCAGAGTTATATTATTCTGATGTTATTTTTAACTCTGTGTGCCAGTTCTGATTCAACCTTTTATCATTCCAAAGAGCGTTAAAGTATTCTGGGTAAACAATATCATAAAAATCAGCTAAAATAACATCTTTTTGGTTCTGTCTGAGTTTTTCACCAATCTTTTTTTGGTTGTAATCACTTGCGTGAAGCACATCTATTAATTGAAGAGTGATTTGGTAATAAAACTGCATCTTGCTGTTGTTGACCTTAGTAGTTATACCAATATCATTGATTTCAAAAAAATTGATGTTTTCAGATAAAACTTTTGAGGTGGTTTTCCCTTTGAAGGTCTCTTCTCTGATTAAACTGAAAGGGGCGGACTCGCCTTCAACTTTGTAGGTAATTAAAGATGGTATGCGGTTATTTACGCCAACTTCAGGATTCTCGAATATTTCACTATAACTTTGATGGATTGGAAAAGAATAAAATTTATAAATATAATTTGGAGCATCACCCTCTTTTTTTAGAATACTGCTGAAAGAATAATCATTCTCATCCGGAAGTCTAAAACAAGCCATTTTAAGGTCAGCATAAATCTGCTGCAAAACATTTCTGGCTTTTTCTGTTGTTTCAATTCTCAGCATTCCTTTTAGAGAAGTATTGGTTCCTGAGCGAAGCAGAATAAATATTGGCCCTATAATGAGAGTTAAACAGATGCAGGCAATCATAAGCTCAACTAGTGTAAAAGCCTGGCGACTGTTGTTTTTCTGATTCCTTTTTACCATTTGGGTTTCTCTACAATGTTAGATTCTAATATTACAGATTTTCTGCTGAGCCATAATTCTGCTTTGCTCAAATTCTTTGGTGAAATAGTCACTTTAATGTTGATATATTTGCCGCTTGAGTTGTGAGTCAGGTCAATGCAACGCTGGAAATTTTCTGCATCTGCAGGGTATTGCAGAGCTATTTTAGGATTAAAGGTTATATTTGTAAATTCGCCGATTTTATATGGAGCAGGACATAAACTTTTGTTTTTACAAATTTCTAAGACAGTGTCGTAGCCTAATCCTCTGAATACTTCGATTGGTTCTCTAGCTAGAGAAAAGCATAGAGTTTCGTAGTAGGCATCCATTGAACTCTGGTTAGATGTTTGATTGAGCATTAAAACAGATAAAATTACTATCATCATCATTGCCATGGCAATGATAATTTCCATTAAGGTAAAAGCTTTTCGTTTTATTCTCATTCTTTTTCTATAACTCTTTCGTAAGTTACCCAGTTAGCTATATTCACCTGGTAAACATCTTTTGTAGGGGCTAAAATCTCATCATAAGTGATTTTATGGGTTGTGTTCTTTTTCCAGCCTGTTGTATTCAGTTTGTCTACCGCTAAGGAACCGAAAAGATTCATTGGTTCTTCAGCTATTATTCTGCCTTCCACTCCTTGATTAATTCCATCTCCATCAGGGCCTTTCATGGCTATTAAAGCTGCTTCAATCTTTTTATTAGTTTTTATTCTTATATCACCGTTTCTTGCAAATAATACGGCTACACTGTTTTTGTTGTCTTTTTCTATAGCTCCCTTTATTGTTATGCCTCTGGCAATTAAGACCCCACTGCCTTTGATTTTTAAAGTGGTGCTTTCATTGCCAAGTTCAACAAGGTTGGAACATTGTATTATCCCTCTTAGATTAAGAACGTTTTCTTTTTTATTGTAAATCCCTAATTCTTCTAATTCATTTGGCTTATCATTGTTAATATATCTCTTATTAAAAAGATTGAAATGAGCAAAGGGATACTGAGCTTCTGAAGGTCTGCACCCTCCTGTATACTCTCTGTTGTGAAAATCATCCTGAGATTCAATTGGAGGCTCATCTTTCAATTGATAGGAGTATTCGTTATTGATGAAAGTAAAGGCTCTTGAGGCAATAGAAGGTTGTTGGTTATCATCATGAGCCATTATAAATTTGTATAATTCTTCATAGTTGTAATCTTTCTGGCTTTTTTTCATTTCTTCTAAGTTTTTGGCTGCAAAATACTTATTGTTAAAACAAGGTATAAATTTATTTTGAAAATCTTTAACTACCTCAGGGGCATCAGAACAAGGTTGGTCTTTATATCGTGTTTTTGTAAAAGGACCTACTTTGACTTTATAAGATATATGAATGACGCAATTTGATAAATCTAATATAAAATAACCATAGTTAAAAAATTGTTTTCTGATATCTGAATCTAATATTTCGTCAAGTCTATTTTCAGGAACTATTTTTATGCCATCATAAAAATTAAATTTATGGTCTGTTACGTACTTATTTAAAACAATGGCGTTCACAGATGTCATATCTCTTAAACCTTTTAAATCATCTGTATTGATATGATCATTAGTAATTGGAAGTTTGGAATATTTGAATAAAGCTTTATGACCAGTTACCGAAAGAACCTTTATGTCTTTTGCATCTCCCGATGATGTTCCATCGTATTTTTTCTTAACACTATCAAAGAAAGCAGGAAAAAACTTATCTACATCTACATCTTGGGCTTCTAGCGAATCCAAAGGAATAACTTTATTCCCATCAGGAATAAAATCTTTGGTTTTATCAGAAATATTTAAATAAGTATAGTGGTCACTGTCTGTTCCAAAGTGAACTTTTCCTAGAATAGGGCCATTGCCTGCATTAATTTCTAATTGAGTATTGTCTGGCGGGTTTAAATTAAAACCTAAAACAGCGGTATTTCCGCCAAACTCTTCCTGCCCCTTCCTTATAAACAGAGCATAGTCTAGAACACGACTTCCTGCGTAATTGTATCTTTCTTTCTTGCTTAATAGTGATACTACTTTATAATCGTGATGTCTTACTATTGTACATGCACCAGGAAACTGGTTTTTGTATTTATCTTTAGCTTTGACTGTAGTAACAATTTCTATTGTGCCTATGCCTTCCTTACCGTAAAAAGTATGATTATCTGGATCGCAGTCTCTAAAATCTATAATTCTAGCAGTAGCACTGATTTCCATGCGGTCTCCCAGAAGTTCTTCTGCCATCTCTTCTGTTGCAGGTATTTTGAGTTTTAGACCGTTGGTTTCTGTTCTGTTAAAATCGGGAACATAAACTCTTGACTCTTTTCCTTCGATTATTTTTTTTAAAATAGAATTATCGTTTAATTCTTCGAATCCTTTACTTTCGTAGTTATCTGTTTCTTCATAAAGATATTTGAATGCTTCTTCCTGGGCGGCAGCGGCTAATTGTCTAGCCATTTCAGAAGTTTGAAAACGATGGACAGTGCTTTGGGCTTGTCGGCTTCTAACATGAAACTGGGCTACTAAAATCCCTAAAATAATCATTACAAAAAGAACAAAAAATATAGCAACACCTTTTTTATTCTTTGTTTGCCTTATTGAAGTCATTTAGTGGTCTTTCTGCTGATTACAGCGGTTTCCAGTTTTCTAATCTTTCTTTTAAAAATTTAATATTTGTTTTTGATATTTTCTGTTCCAGTTCTATTCTAGAACGTTTTGCATCTTCGTCTCCCTGTCTTTCAGCAAGGCTATACCAAAAATATGCTTCTTCTAGATCTTGCTCAACACCTTCACCGTTTTCATACAATGTGGCAAGACTGAATTGAGCATTCGGATGATTTCTTTCAGCGGCTTTTGTATACCATTGTGCTGCCTGAACAAAATCCTGTTTTACATGCATTCCACAATAATACATAAAGGCTATATTAACCATAGCTTCTGCATCACCTGTTTTGGCTTTGGGAAGGAATATTTCAGCTGCTTCTTTATAATCCCCTTTTAAATAGGCTTTAGAAGCTTCTTTAAGGTTCAACTCTTTTTTGCAGCAGCCTGTTGCAAAAAACAACAGAATTGAGAAAAACATTATATAAGCAGTATTCTTTTTCATTCTGATTTCGTCCTAAAAGAGTTGTTACTAAAATCCTATATGTTTTTTATACTTTTGTCAAAATTTACTCTATATTAGTTATTTTTCAAGTATTTTTTGAATGAATTAGAAAAATAAAAAGGGAAAACCAACAACTCTAACAATTACCACAGATTGCGAAAGCAATCGTATCACAACGAAGTGTCTCACAGCGAAGCGTATCACTATAAAAATGTTGAGCAAGCAACTGTCCGCCAATCTTAGTTATATATTTTATAATTTAAAAGCCTGATTTATATGAAAAGAAAAAAAATAAAAATTTAAAAAAATATTAAATTGGCTAAATTTGATATTAAATTATAGAAAATAGAAGAAAATTATTAAAAATTGCCTATAATTTAAAAATTTCAGCTTGTAGTATCTGTTTAAACCCACCGAAGGATATACTATGAGGACTAAGACGAATCGGATAACCCCCCTCTTGGCCTGAAAAATTAAGGAGCAAACCTAAATGAAAAATATAGAAAATAAAAAAAGAAATAATGTTCTCTATGATGGTATTGTTTGGTTCGTCTCTAAACCTCTGTTTACTACAGTGTTCTTCCCTGAACGCTTAGTAGAAATTAAGATAAATAGATAGTTAAATAAGGAGGCAGATATGTCCTGTATCAATGAAATTACTGGAAAGGCTACAACTTCTGTTTTTGGTCAGACTTATAATTCAGCACCAAGTGCTCAACCAGCTGAAAATTCTGATGAAAACTTTGATTCACTAATGTTGCAGGCTCTTAAAAACTGCAACGGAAAGAGACCAGAACATGTTTGCTGCTGTGGTAATCCGGTTGTAGAAGAAAGCACTGATGTTTCTGATGAAGTTGAAGAAATAAAAGAAACTGAATCAGAAGAAAACAAAGCTTTGTTAGATGCTTCTGTTGAAAAAGCTGAAAAGGCAGACAAATCCGAAGCAACAGAAGAAGAAAAAATAACA
>JAEEGL014633304.1_pt1 | contig 17330 bp, 12 predicted proteins | sample 9134231 | NCBI WGS metagenome assembly JAEEGL01 (sample SAMN16246548, study PRJNA631951) | gut metagenome | biome: gut microbiome; feature: rumen; material: fiber-attached | host: Bos | place: Iran: Karaj | collected 2018-10
GCCCGGTCGAACATCCAGGGTTTAAGGTGTACATCCGGAATTACCAGTGTTCTCATGTGCTTTCCCAAACAAATTGTTTCTTTGTTATTGTCCCCTTAGATCAGTGAGGATCCTTTCCTCGTCAGCCACCACGTTTTTGATCCGGGTTCCTCTGCAATGTATACGTACTTTTCGCGCATCCGCCGGAGCGGATAAACAAACAGCCTGGCTGGGAACAGTTTTCTATTCCCGGTTATTACGCTTTTTCTGAACAAAGAGTACAATTCGCCGGATCATGTCAAGGATAAGGCAGTATAGTACAGCGAAGATAAGAACATTTTTGATACTATCCAGGATTAGTTCTGCAAATGCCTTTCTGTCCTGATACAACGCCGGAAATGTCCGGAGCCCGGCAGATAAAGAGCGGAGGGTTCCGTAAATGAATCCCGCCAAACCTCCTAAATAGATAAGCAAAACAATTGCTTTACCTTCTCCTTTGACAATACCGGCAGATGCATCCGTCTCACCGCAGGAGGGGCAAATAAGCCCGTCCTTTGAACAACTGTCATTCTCATCAGCCAGCAGGCAATAGAGCTGAGCCAGGGGAACGCATCTTCCCTCCTGAACCAGATATTGGATTTTCGCACATCCTTTGCAGAACCATTCCTCGGCACCGCAATTTCTTAACCGGTCCTGGACAGACGGAATGCTCCCCTTCCCCTTGCGGATATCTTCCGTTAATCTCCAGGCTTCCACGGGATCTGCATGTGGGCAGGAAATCAGATAATTATACGCATCGTCCCGTGTACAGGGGAATTTCAGCTTATCGATTGTATTCTCCGTACTCCCGACTGTTTCTCTATATGCTTCTGTCACCCCGGTTCCCAAGCCGGCAGCAATGCACCTTAGCAGCATACGATAGGTGACGTTCTGATATTGTTCATCCAAATCTACTGCCCCGGAAGAAGTGCATTCAAGTATCTTTTTTAAATGCTCATAATCTGCTTTAAGATTTCCGTTTTCATCACAGAAACTGCCCGGATCCCGGAATTTACCTGAAATCTGCTCATATCTGTCCGAAGTATCCTTTCCGTTGTCCAGATACAGGCCTTCTGCCAGATCCAGCAGAGGCTTTATCGTGAGCTGAACATATGGATATTCTTTATCCTGGTATTCATAAACTGACTGATCATCATCTTCCAGACATACAATATTCTCTTTTCCAAATTCACCCTCAAGCAATGACACTGCTTTTGCCAAAAATGCGGAAGAGACGCAGATCTGAAAGGCCGGTCTCCTGTCTTTGAAATAACCAAATGCCCATTTCATGTCATACCCGTATCGAATTGGGTCAACAAACGTAATCCCATACAGGAATGCAGCAAACGAGTATGAGCTTGTCAATCCTTCATAAGCAATGAATTTCTCCTTTACCGCATAGTCAATAATCGTCCGGTTCAGGACATAATACGGAATATACCCAAATTGACTAATGAGCTCCATTTCCTCTTTGTATCTGGCTGTAACTGCGTCCCGGGCATCATTTCCATGCTTGTTGAGATACTCTCTCAAACAGCTGTCACACCTATCTGAGAAATTCTCACACTGCTTATCATAGAGTTCATTGGTAATGCTTCTGACAAATACAAACATGCTGCAGTTCTGCCTTTCATGATAACCCGGACACCCTCAGCCCGACTTACACCTGCAGTACCGGGATCTCTTCGGAGAGATTGTAGTCCTGCGCGTTGCCGATGCAGACCCGGACAGCACCGGTTCCGCTGCGGATCATGCCGATGTGAATATCGCCTGCTCCCTGCGGCAGCGGCACGGATATCTTTCTTATCCGCCCGTCCTCGCTTCCCCTGCGGACGAACACCGAGCACTCCAGCTCCGGTGTGAGCGGCCGGAGGAAACCTTCGGGGTACCAGTGGATCTCCCCCTCATCGAACTTGTTGAAGGTGCCGAGCGATATCTTCTCCTCGTGGTCCAGCCGGAGTGCATCCTTTCCGTCCTCACCGGTGACGACCTTGTGGCTGTACGCAACAAAGCCGACCTCGAGACTGGTAAAGAGCTGAGACCGGTATTCGTCGGCGGCCCTCTTCAGATTCTCCGCTGCCGCGGCATCCCCGCCGATCTGATAAATCACCGGGAATCCGCACACAGGACAGCTGCCGCTGCCCTCCGCGATCTCCGCCCCGCACACTTCACACCGCATTTTTACCGCTGTATCCGCCATAATAACTGCCTCACTTTCCCTACTCGAAATCCGTGCTGCTCATCACCCTGACCATGGCTCTCAGGCCGTCGTCACAGCGCTTTATCCTGCCTCTTATCTCCTCAAGTCCGTCTCCCAGAATCTCATCGAAGGACTCTCCGGCGCCCGCGAGCTCCGCGCGCTCCTTCCCCCAGTCGCTCTTCCAGTCCTTGAGCACCTTCTCCCGGAGCGCCTTAAGTGCCTTTGTCCGCTCCTCCATGCGCTTCAGCTCCCCGGCTGCGGCCTCACTGTTCTTCAGCCGGAGAAGCGCCTCCTCCGTCTCAAGAGCCGCCTTTGCCGCCTCCAGCTGTCCCTTCAGTTCCTCCTCCCGGGCATCCAGATCTGCCGACTGCTGCTTCAGGCCCTCCAGCTCGCCTTCCAGCTCGCCGATCTTCCTGTTTTTCTCCTCCAGCGCCGTGTTCTGTGCGGTGATCTCCTCCTCCAGCGCGTGCTGTCTGCCCAGCGCATCGGAGTTCTCCCGTTCCGCGGCCTCCACCTTAGCGGCAAGGGCTTCCAGCTCGCCGGAGAGTTCCGTGAGGCGGGCCTTCCGGGATTCCTCCCCGACCTCCGGGGCAAGTTTTGCGCCAAGCCTGGACACCGTCCTTCCGAGCCACGGCAGCCGCCGGTACATGGCATCCTCGTCCCTGCAGTCCAGATGGTCTACCGCGCCGCCCGTGTCGTCCTTCACGTCCTGGCAGAAGTCATAGATGTAATTCAGCACGTCTTCCAGCGCCGGGTCCGCCAGTTCCTGCATTCTTGTTAAGTTTCGTTCGGTCCGTTCGAGATTCATTCCGTTTCTCCGCGCAACTGCTTAATAATCGATCCTTGTGAACTCAAACATGTTCTTGAAGGAATCCAGCACGATCCGGTTGTCCTTTCCCTCCGGCCTCTTGGTGTAGAGGTTGAAGGGTCGGATATGCACGCTCAGGATTCCCGAGGAATCCAGTGAAAACCCGACCACCGCCGTCTGGTGCCGGTCATCCGCGTAGCGCACCATGTCCTCCAGCTGCTGCAGATATTTCGGCTTCAGGTAGACCAGGTAGCCTGTCTTCCGGTCTGTGGTGTGGTTGACCACGAAGGCGTTCGGTGTCGAGCCGATGAAATACGCGATCGGCTTGTCGGGCTCCAGCTTGTAGTGCGGATAGTAGGGCTGGTCGAAAACGATGTCGTCCCTGTACTGGAAGGCGTAATCCGCGTTCTCGATCTCCTGGTCGACGCCGAGGAAACCGATGGAATACGGCGCGGTGTTCCGGATCCGGATGACGCCGGAGGCCACAAGGGCCGCGCCCATGGAGACCGCCTTCTCCCTGTCGCCGGCAAAATTGATGATGTCCTTCGTCCTCTTGTCCATGGAGGAAAAACGGAACATGTCCCGGATCTGCCTGTCCACCAGGTAGAAGTTGCCGAAGCCGCCCACCAGCGCGATCTTGAAGACCTCCTGGTCCGCGTCGTCGTAGCGGATTCCGGCCTCCTTCATCCTGTTGACCATTAGGGCAAGCTGATCGTTTAATACCGGTGCGATGATATCGTTGTAGACGCGCAGCAGCAGGCCGTAGGAAATGGGGATATCCTCGCCCCTGAACTCTATCGTGGTGAATTCCACCTCGTTCAGCTCGTCCGCGTCGTCCGTGTCATATTCATCGAAGATGTCCGCGATAGTTTTGCCCGAGTGGATCAGCTCCTCCTCGAACTCATCCACTGCGTTGTAAAACTTTCCGTCCTTCTCCACCGGCCCGTCGATGAGTCCGCTCTCCTCAATTGCCTGCAGCACGGCCTGCTCCATGTAGCGGATTCCGGCATTGCCGATCTTGCCCTCCGTATTCTCGCCCGCTCCGGTGCGCTCCTCCACCTTGATCTCCACGTTTCCGCCGCCGCAGTCCGCGACGTTGGTCAGCGTGATGTCCAGCGTGCCCCCGCCGTAATCAATAAGCAGGATGTGCCCGGCGTAAGGCCGCCCGGTGTTCTTCTGGAAGTTGTAAGCGAAGAACGCGCTGGCCGCAGCGGGCTCGCTGATAACCTGCACCTCGTCCACGAAGGGGAAATTCACGCAGATATTCCTCAGGACGTTCCTCCCGTCGAGGGTCTCCGGCCGGTCGTTCCAGACCTCCGGAACGCCCACCACCATCTTCTCGACCTTCTTCTCGCCGCAGCGCCTTAAGGCCTCCTGGATGGCGTATTCCAGGAAAAGCTCCGCCATCTTCTCCGGGCTGTTCTCCCCGCTGTAGCCGCGGGAGGCAAGCCGGGCCTGGTCGGTCTCCGGCAGCAGCATCTTGAAGGCCTTGTACGTCTTAAAGCCCTTCTTTCCGGTCTTCACCTTGGCTTCCGCACCGAACTGGCGCTTGCCGTTTCCCTCGGAGACGACCGTTGGAATAAACGGAGAGCCCTCGTAGAGGGCGATGTCCTGCAGCTGTCCCGTCGCTTCGACGTAGCGGGACAAGGTGGAATAGGTACTTCCGAAATCAACACCGAGGTTCATTCTCTTAACTGCTCCATAATCATCAATAGTAATTATCCAGAATACTCTTCAGCTGGTCTGCCGCAGGCTTTCCGCCTGCGGCGCTGTCGGAATCACCGTCAAAGCGGAACGAGGCCAGCTCCTCCGACATCTTCTCATCCTTCTTCTCCGAGACGCGGATCTCGTCCCAGAGAGGGGTATCCTCCGGCGCCAGGTTCTCCGCGTCTTCCTTCTCCAGGAGCTGTTCAAGGTTCAGCTCCGGGACATCCGCATCCTTTGTCTCCTTCTCCTGCTCCGCACCCTGCTTTATTTTCTCCGTCAGCGTGCCAAGTACCGCCACCGCCGCCCTGACCGCTTCCGCCGTTGTCTGGTGGCGGAGGATCTCTTCCGCCTGCTCCAGCTGTACGATGCGGTTTGCGAGATCCAGGCCGACTTCCTTCTTCCGGTTGATAATCAGGTCGTAGTTGCGGATCTGTTTTCCCAGCGATCCTATTCTTGCCTTGATCAGCTGCTCTCCGGTCTCGTCCAGGTGCTTCTTATCCTTCTCCTCCTTCATCCTGCGGTGGAGTTCCCTGGCCCTGGTCCAGAGCGCCTCTCTCTTCTCCTCATCCTGCCGGACGTCGTTCTCCGCGTCAAAGAGACTCGCCGAACCTGCGGTAAGCTGCTCGTGGTAGTCTCGGCGGAGTTTTGCCCGCTCGCTGTCCCCGAAGCCTTCCGTGACCATATCGACGACGCAGTTCTCCACCCGGCTGACCGTCGCGCTGTCCCCCTTCTGCATCGCCGTGCGCATGCGGTCGATAAAGCGCCTCAGCACGGTCTCATCCTCTTTTCCCGGCAGGCTCTTTCTCGGCTTTCTTAAGGTCTCGCGCAGCCTTTCGTTCGTCTCCTCATAGGAAGCGGCCTTCGTATCCTCCGATTCCGCCGCCGCGGGATTCGGCTCCGGCAGATAACGGACCAACAGGCTCTCGGAGATTACCCCCAGCTCCCGGATGGGTTTTGCCAGCTTTATCTGTCCGAAAAGGCCGGTTCCGCTGCCCGCCTCCTCCGCGGCCGCAATAAGGCGCGGCCACTGCCTTCGGATATCGCGGCAAAGCAGCCCGTAGCTGTGGTGCAGGTTCTCCGAGAGAAGGGATGGGTATTTCCGCTGGACCTTCCGGTCGTGATACCAGCGCCAGATGAAGGACGAGATAAGATCCGCGTTCACCGCGGCACCCGTCTCCCCGCCCGGCCGGTCCGTCCAGACGACGCAGTCCACCGCCCTCTTCACGGCCTGCCTCGTGAACTGGTTGAGGCACGCTCCCCTGTCGTCCAGAAGCCGGAGGAACTTGATGTAGCAGCCCTCATCCGCGGGATCGTCCTCCATAAATGCGCTGACCGCCTCCGGGAACAGTGCCCCCCTGCTTCCTGAAGCCTGGAAAACCCCCTGCGGGTCCGTAAAGAAAGCAAAACTGTCCTCCGCCGTCGTGCTGCTCCTTACAATAATCAGGTTCTTCCGGTGCCTGTTGTTCAGGATCTGCTCCTCCAGCTCCTCCGCGCGGCCGCCGTACACCTCATAAAAGGCCTCCGCCGCCCAGACCGCCGCAGCTTTATCCGCAGCCTTCTGCATTCTGCGCAGCTGCTCCGCACCGCAGGCAATCCTCATGCCTCCCCGGGACGGAGTATACTCCTGTGCCTTGTGCCCAAGCCCGAACAGTCCCTTCTGCTGGTCCTGGCACCACTGAAGCGAGGATCTGTTGAAGACGCGCACGTAATAGGATCCGCCTCTTCCGTCGACAAAGGCTATCCTCCCGAAACCGCGCCTTCGCAGCTCGTGGTAGAGGTAGTCCGCGAGATTCAGCCGGATCATGCTGTCCAATATGTACTGATCTTCATCCGCGAACAGGAAGTGAACCAGCCCGTCCGCAGCGTTCCATCTGGCCATAGAAGTTTTTCCCCGCTTCCGTCACTCAGGGCACGGTGATTTTAAGACAGGTCCCCATCATCTCCGTGACGATTTCGTCCATGTTCGCCCTGAGCGTATCCACGTCCCCGACAAACTCCGGATAATCCCCGAAGTCGTAGTGCGCCGTCTTGTAGCTTCCGGTGAGGATCACATCCTCCGAGAGCGGAAGCCAGGCATTGATCTCCGTGTATTCCGTGCCGTTGTTCGCGAGGTAATGGACCAGCTGGGCCTTCACCTCGAACCCGCCGAGCGTATAGCTTCTCACCTCGTCCTGTACGAGCTCCGCCGCGGACTGCGCCAGAGAAGACAGCACGGGATAATCCTCCGCCTTCGCGTAATAGGTATCCTGGAGTATATATTCGACACGGTCCGCCTTCATCCCGTCATAAGACAGCTTGGCACTGCGCGGGGAAGCCTCCTCAAAGGAGCCCCAGTAAACCGTCTCTCTCCACTCTTCTGTTCCGTCAGCCCCGTGATAGCGGAGCACTCCGTGGGAAACCGACACGGTAATCCCCTCCGACAGGTCGCACAGGGTCACCGCATCCATCGGGGAAGCCCCGCCGGCCGAAGCCAGATCCTCCCGGACAAAGGAAACTCCGCCCAGCAGGGAATGAACCATCCGTTCGGACAGTGATGCCATGTCAGGTTCCGGGCTTACGGAATCCAGCCCGATGATTACTTCCTGGCTGCTGTTGTACCGCCGCTCATAGGTGCAGATAAAAACTCCTCTTCCCGCCCTGTCCGATGCCGCTGTAAAGGTCAGTTTCCGGTCCGTGGTGACGAACCCCTCCGTCTCCTCGTCCGTCACAACATAGTAGAAAATATCTCCGCTTTCCGTTTCCGCTGTCCGCGCGTCTTCAAGGGAATTGATCAGCCCCTTCTTCCGGAGGTACTCCTCCGCGGACTTCTCGTAGGCTTCATAAGCATAGCGTATACCCAGAGCGGATCGGGTAAAACTGAGCGAATAAAGATCCCAGGTGATCTGGAAGCGCTCCTCGCCGATCTCCCCGGGCCAGGGGATGACCGCGATTTCCTGCCTCTCTCCCACATAATCGGATCCGAGCATGCGGTTGGTGATGCAGAGACTGTCGCCGTAAGCCGCGGTGCCCTTGCCATACTCGAGAGGTGAGACAAACTCGTCCGTCTGCACGGAATCAGAAGCACCAGCCGCTCCTGCCGCGGCTGCTCCCCCGGCTGCGGCTCCGGATCCGCCCTGCACTGTGCCTTCCCGGGGCTTTACGCCCGTGATCTGGCCAAACAGTTCTTCCACCGGAGGGATTGCTCCCTGATCGATGCCCCACCCTATAACAGAAAGTAGGATAAGCAGAAGTATGATCACCGGCATGAGTGGTCTGGACTTCTTCCGTGAGTACCGCTCTGCCTGCTGCCGCCTGCGGGCTCTTTCCCTCTCCTGCACCTGCTTCCATAAGAGATCCGCCACTTCCTTATTCTGTCTTATCGTCTCTTCCTGCTGCCTCCGGACAGACTCCTCTTCTTCCTGCCGGCGCCTTGCGGACTCTGCCTCAGCCCTCTCTTCCTCCCGTTCCGGTACGGAAGAAAGGCCATACTCCTCGAGTGTGGCCTTACTGTGCAGGGTTCTTCTCAGTTGTACGATTTCCTGCTTGTTCATTTCCTCCTCGGGTCCGGCGGAAGGTCAAGGCCGGCCATCAGATCCTGGAATGCGAGCTCGTCCTCGTCGGCATCCGCTGACGCCGCCCGGATTGTCGCTGCGGCGCTTCCGGTTCCCGGACTCTCTCCGGGCACATCCGCCGCTCTCCTGAACATGTCCTCCGTCAGGACATTGCCGGAAAACCGGGTATCTCCGGGCATGATCCCCCGGACCAGCCTCACCGCATCCAGGAACATATCCTCGGAATACCAGAAGCTTCCGCCCGCGAGTCCGCTGATGAAGAGATTCTTCATCGCCGCATCCCGTTCCGCCGGATCCGCGGCTTCACGCACTTCCGCGGAACTGCCGAATTCCTGCAGCGCGCGGAGCTTCAGCCGCATCCGGATGATGCGCACCACCTGCTGCAGCCCGCTGTAGCTCAGGCCGTCGGTCTTCTCCGCAAGCCACGCAAAAGAAGGCACCTTCACCGGCGCCGCCCCCGCCGCGGAGGACTCATTCCGCCTCGGCATGCGGTTCCTGTGCTCCGCAAAAAAGTCCTCCCTCTCCTTTTGCTCCGGCAGCCCGGCCGGCAGGATGATCAGTCCCGGAAGATCCGCATCCTGTACTGCGAAAGGGTCCGAGGAGGCCAGGATTAATGTAAGGAGGGACCTGTCAGAAACCTGCCTGAATGCGTCCGCGGCCGCCGTAAGGAGAGGGTCGGGGCGCCGCCGCTCTGTCCCTTCCCCGGCGCCGGCCTCGACCGCCACGGCAAGCGGAGCGGTCTCCGCCCCGCTCATCAGTTTTGCCAGGTACTCCGGAAGACTGTCCTCCGGAACCGAAGAAGCCAGGGAGCGGTCCACCGAGAAGCACCGGAAGCCGGCCTGCGACGCCCAGTCAAGGAAGGCGCGGGCGAGACTGCGCTTCCCGCAGCCCGGCGCACCTGTAAGGAGCACGGCGTTTTTCGAGGGCAGCAGCAATATACCGTCGGCCGCCGGATCCGGAAGAAGGGTCCGGAGAAGCTCCCTCAGGGGTTTATGCGACGTGTACTCATCCAGGCTCCCGTCCGGGCGGCGCAGATCCCGCGTCAGGGCCGCCGTCCTGCGCGAGGCCTCCGCCTCCGCCCGCGCGATGAATTGTCTCTCGTCAAGCAATCCGTTCATTCCGTGGTTCCATCTCTATCCAATCCCGCCCGCGGGATCTGAGCACTGATCAGCCCTGCTCCTCGCGCTGCCTCTTCTGCGCCTCCTCGAAGGCGTTCAGCTCACGCACTATAGCTTCCTTGGGTGAAGGGATATAATCTTCGAAGGCTTCGCTGAACATCGCCCGGGTGAGCACATATTCCCCGCTCTTCAGGGCGTCGACCGCCTTCTCCTCATCGGCGTACTTCTCCAGCACGTCCTTGAGCGCGAGCACCTTGATCTGATCGCAGAGCCTGTCGATGTCGCGGTAGTTGTAGGTATCCGTCCGGTCAGCCATCTCTTCGGCGGTGAAGCCCTCCTCCAGGGAGATCACCTTGTCGAACTTTCTGTGGAATGCCGCAGCTCTCGCTTCCTCATCCGGGAAAGGCACGCGGATCACCTGGACGCGGTCCATCATTGCGGAATCCACCTGGGTCGGATAATTCGTTGCCGCAAGGAGAATGATGGGCTTATCGGAGGAATTAATCCGGTTGTACGCGGTAAGGAACGCCGTCGTCATGTTGGATGCCCACACCGGAAGATCGCGGATGGAGCGGTTCTTGCAGACGCCGTCAATCTCATCGATGAAGATGATGCAGGGGGCACTTTTCTCCGCTTCCTCGAAAACTCTCGCGATGATCTTCTCCGCATCGCCGACGTAGCGGCTTAAAATATCTGAGCCGTCAACGGAGATGTACTTGTAATCCTTCTCCATCAGCTCATGGGCGAAGGCCTCGATGATGTAGGTCTTGCCGCAGCCGGGAGGCCCGATGAAGAGGAACGAGTGAAGCTGCCTCATCTTGAGGTATTCGCGGATCTTAGTGAGTTTTGTGTCGTGGATGCACTCGGTGAGCTGCTGCTTCAGGCCGCTCATTCCGGCGACATCCTCGAAGGAGTGCATCGGGCTCTCCTTGAACCAGGTCCCCACGGTCTCGTCGCTCACCACTGCTTCCTTGCCGGCAGAGCCCGCGGAACCGCCTGAGGCCTTGTTCGCCGCCGGGTCGTTCTGGAGTTTTCTCCCCTCCATTCTCGCGTAGGCCTCGGGACTGACGACGCGGATGACCTCCTTCAGCCTCTCCTCGACCTCCTTCTGCCTGCGCAGGTGAAAACTTCTCTCCTCGCCGTCGCTGATCTCCGCCATCTCATGCTGAAGCTTCACCGCCTCCTGCAGATAGCGCCCCTCGTCGGCGTTATGCACGCCCTTCTCCGCAAAGGCGTCATCCGCCTTCTGCATGTATGCCCGGAAGAGGTTGTCCTTGCGCTGCATTGTCTCGATATAATCTCTTGCCATAGTCTGTGTCCCGCCTGAACTCAAGATTCTTTCGTCCCGCTTCCTGCCGGCGTGCCGCCGTCAGGGCGCCGCTCTTAGAATATGTCGCTGTTTAAGAGGTCCTTCAGCTCGTCCTCCGCGCTCTCCAGCGTGCTTCCGTCCTTCCCGCTGCCGAAGATGCTGCCGTCCAGGAAGGAGGGCATCGGGGCGGATTCCAGCGTTTCGAGGGATTCCCTCAGGCACACCGAAAGCCTCTCGCCGCCGATGTATTTCGCGGCGACGCTGTCCCACTTCTCGCCGAGCCAGGCATCCACGGTGCCGAGGGAGTTTTCGGTGAAGATATCCTCGGGATTGACGTTGTCCTCGCGGCTCTTGAGCTTCTCCACCTGTTTATTGATGGATCTCCGGACGCCGCCGATTTCCGCCTCTTTTCCGGCTTTGTTCACCGCCTTGAGTGCGGCATTCAGGCTCTTAAGCGACTTGTTCAGCTCGATGTCCGAGGTAATTTCGTCGAGGTCCTTCGATGCCTGGGCGCAGATCGTATACGCGCAGATACCCGAGCGGATCTTCGCCTCCGCGAGGCTCTTCTCCCTGGGTGTGGGATCGCCCTTTAGGATGCGGCGCTGAATCTCCAGAAGATCGGCGTACTTGTCCTTAAGCTGTTCCAGCTGCACCTTGGTATTGAGAATCTGCTCCTCCGGTGAGGGCTTGTCATTCTTCTTAAGGAAATCGAATAATCCCATCCTGTTCTTCCTCCCCTTAGTTGTAATAGACCTCCTGGTCGGCGGTCTGGCTGTTCTTCATCTCCTCGTTGGCCTTCTCCTGGGCTTCCTTCAGGCGGGCCGCCTGGTCCTCGGCGAGACGCTGCCTCCCGGCCTCGTCCCTTGCGTCCATCTCCTCCAGCTTCCGGTTCATCTCGTCGTAATCCCGGTATACAGAGATCATCCGCTGCTTCTCATCGGTTCCGGCCATGAGCGCCTCCACGGCCTTGTCGAACTTGTCGTAGGCATCACGCAGGCCGTTGATCACCTTGCGCTCGTTTAAGATATCCCTCTCAAACTCCTTCTGGAGGCGCAGCACCTCGGCGAGACTCTGCTCGTCGATCTCCGACTCCCAGTTCTGCAGCTGAAGGAAAAGAGCGCTGTTCTGCGCCTCGATGGCGTGGATGGTCTCCTCCCTTTCTCCGATCAGGAGATCAATCTGGCGGATATTCTTTCTCTGGTCCGTTCCCTTCTGCATGAGGCCGGCCATCTCCTTGGCCACCCCGGTCACCTCGGAGCGCTGGGTAGGAGTCATTTCCTGAAGATCGTACCAGGCGCTGGGGTGTTCATTGATCATCTCCTGGAGCTTCTTCTTCGTGTCGTCCGCCTCCAGCTCCCTCTGCCTTCTCTGGTCGCGCTTGCGGCTCACATCCTTGTTCATCTGGTCGATCTCAAAGGAGTACTGGGCGATCCGTAAATACCTGTCCGTCATGTCCTCACGGCGGCGGATGATATCCGTCTCGGAGACATTGGGCGAGATCGGGCTGTGCCCGTTCAGCACGCCGTACACAATACCCTGGAAGCAGCGCATGATGGTCTCCCTGCTTCCTCCGTCCTTCATTGCGCGCTCCAGCACCGTCACGATGCCGTCGACGAACCTGTCGATGCCGCTGACGTCAAAACTTGTGGGGGCGATCTCCCTCATGCACTCGGAAGTCTGGCGGTAATACTTACGGATCTCCGCGCTCTCCTCCTCCGGAAGTCCCAGAGCAGTGACAAACGCGGAGGCAGCGTCGATCCTGGCCCGGAGATCCTCCGTCCTTGCCCGGTCGGCGTCGATCTTTTTCTTGTCCATCCGCTCCAGTTCCGCCGGGGAGGGCTGCTTCTTAAAGAGGCTGTCCAGTTTTTCCTTTAATCCCATGTTCTGCTTTCCCCCTTACTTATTGCTGTTTTTCCTTCCGGGTGCCGCCCGCATACCTGGCCCGGGCGGTATGAAAAAACCTGGCAAGGCCCAAGCCTCACCGGTATGAAGAGTAATCAATCCCCGTAACGATGATTATACCGCATTTCTCCGGCCTGTGCGCGTACTGCGGCCTCCCCCGGACAGCAAATGCGCGGGAGGCGGAATCACGGACGAATTCCCGCACCTGAATCTGCGCCTCCGTTTCCGGACATCTGCACAGGCCGCGCTGCACAAGGTATAATGACAGCAGGATTGACCCCGCAGGAAAGGAGAATGAAATGGCAGTAATTTACGCAACCCGCAGCCCGGAAATCAGTGAGCGCGAGAAGCGCAACATGGAGCGCTCCCGCAGGATCGCTGCGCAGGGCATGGTGCTTCTTAAGAACGACGGCGTCCTGCCTCTTCCGGCCGACGGCCGGAAGCTCGCCGTATTCGGCAGCGGCGTCCGCCGCACGGTAAAGGGCGGCACCGGCTCCGGCGACGTGAACTCCCGATCGGTCTACACAGTGGAGCAGGGCCTTGTCGACGCCGGCTTTACCATTGGATCCGCATCCTGGCTCGACCGCTTTGACGAAGCCTGCAGCAGCGCGATGGGCGTGTACATGGAGAAGATCAGCGCTCTGATCAGGGAAAAGGGCCCCGCCGGATTCATGGAAGTAATGGAGAACCCCTACCGCGATCCGGACGTCCCCGAGATCACGATGGAAGACCTTACCGGCGCCGACCGCTCCTGCGCGGTCTACGTAATCAGCAGAAACTCCGGTGAAGGCGCGGACCGGAAGGCCGTCCCCGGAGATTACGAGCTGACGGAGCGGGAGATCCAGAATCTCGAGGCGCTCACAGCCGGTTTTGAGCATACCGTCGTCGTGCTGAACGTCGGCGGCGTCATCGACACCTCCTGCCTGCGCGGCATGGACGGCATCAGCGCCATCCTGCTGATGAGCCAGGCCGGCAACATCAGCGGCCTCGCACTGGCTGACGTCCTGACCGGAAAGGTGAACCCCAGCGGGCATCTGACTGCCACCTGGGCAGAACGTTTCGGCGACTACCCTTCCGCAGAGACCTTCAGCTACCGCAACGGCGACGTCGACGACGAGTACTACCTCGAAGGGATCTACGTCGGCTACCGGTATTTCGACAGCTTCGGCGTGACTCCTGCCTACCCCTTCGGCTTCGGCGGCTCCTATACGGAATTTGCCGTCACGGTAAAGAGCGTGGAGCTTCAGGGCGGGGACGTCACCGTGTCTGCCCTCGTGAAGAATACCGGCGCGAAATACGCGGGCCGCGAGGTCGTGCAGGCCTACGTATCCCAGCCCGAAGGCAGCCTCGACAAGCCGTACCAGGTTCTCGCGGGCTATGCCAAAACTGACGAGCTCGCCCCAGGTGCGGAGCAGTGCCTCACGATCACCTTCCCCGTGAGCTCACTCGCCTCCTATGACGAAGAGAAAGCGGCTTATCTCCTGGAGAAGGGAGAATATGTCGTCCGCGTGGGCACTCACTCCCGCAATACGCATATCGCCGCTGTGCTCACCCTGGATGAGACCATAATCACGGAGCAGCTGAAGAACAATCTCGTGCCCGACTGCGATCTGTCCGTGCTTAAGGCGGACCGCAGCGCATTCTTCACCTATGACGGGGAAGCGGCCGAAAAGGAAAAGGCCCCCGTCATCGCTGTCCCTGCTTCCGCCGTCTCCTTATTCACCGCAGTCTACAGCGGCACCCCGGAAGCTCTGGTAACGGACAAAACGGAAAAGGTCACCATGCAGGACGTCCTCGCGGGTACAGCCACTCTGGATGACCTGACCGCGCAGCTCACCGTTCCGGAGCTCGCTGATCTCTGCGTCGGTACCGCCCGCGGCGGTTTCGGCAGCCAGTCCACCATCGGCGCCGCTTCCACCGCCTGCCCCGGCGCGGCGGGCGACACCACCTCCGCACTGCTGGAAAGCCGCGGCGTGGTGAATCTGGTTCTCGCGGACGGCCCTGCAGGTCTTCGCCTCTCCCCGAGTTTTGTCGCGGACAAGGACAACAATATCATTCCCGGCCTGGGACAGTCCGCCTTCGGCAACATGGATCAGCTTCTCGGCATTGCCAAGCCGGAGCGCCCTTCGGACGCCGTCGACTATTACCAGTACTGCACGGCAATCCCGATCGCGACGCTGCTGGCCCAGACCTGGGATCTCGCCGCCATCGAGGAGGCGGGCGACATCGCCGGCGAAGAGATGGAGGAATTCGGCGTGACGCTCTGGCTGGCGCCCGGCATGAACATCCACCGCAACCCGCTCTGCGGCAGGAACTTTGAGTACTATTCCGAGGATCCGCTGGTGGCCGGTCTCTGTGCGGCTGCCGACACCCTCGGCGTGCAGAAGCACCCCGGCTGCGGCACCACGATCAAGCACTTCGCGCTGAACAACCAGGAGGACAACCGCACGCACTCCAACGCGCACTGCACGGAGCGCGCCATCCGCGAGATCTACCTCAAGGGCTTCGAGATCGCGGTGAAGAGGTCCGCCCCGCTCTCGCTCATGACCTCGTACAACCTTATCAACGGGCAGCACTCGGCGAACCGCTATGAGCTGCTGACCTCGATCCTCCGCGACGAGTGGGGCTTCGGAGGTGTCGTCATGACCGACTGGGGCACCACCGGAGGCGGCGGGTTTGACGCGCCGAAGGAATACAAGTACGGAAACTCCGACACGGCCGGATGCATCAAGGCCGGAAACGACCTGACCATGCCCGGCTCCCAGCAGGATGTGGATACCATCATCGCCGCGGTCGGCGCGGATCCCGCGGAGAATCCCTTTGCTCTTACTCTGGGTGAGCTGCAGGCCTGCGCGAAGCGCGTCCTCGCCCTGGCGGAGAAACGTGAGCGCGCGGTTCGCAGATGACCTGACGGGCGGACAGACGGCTGCGGTCATTGCATCATCAGTAAGTGCTGCGCGCCGCGGACCGCGGCGCGCAGCATCCGGTTTCCGCGGTTCCCGTCCGGGTAAGCAACCAGCAGGGAAAAGACAGCAAGGAGGAGAGAAATGACAGCGAGACAGGATGCATCCGAACTGATTCTCACCAGGAGAAGCACAAGGAAATTCCGGGATCTTCCGGTCCCGGAGGACATGTTAACCGAGATCATCGAAGCCGGGCGCCACGCACCCAGCGGCGGCAATTCCCAGACGACGCACCTCCTCGTCATCCGTGACAAAAAGGTGCTCGCGGATATCGCCGCCCTGGCGGAAAAGCTCTTTGCGGCAATGGAAGTGACCCCCGGCATGTACCGCTCCATGGCGGGATCTGTCCGAAGTGCGAAAAAGGGCGGGTATATTTTCCACTACAACGCCCCTGTGCTGATTCTTACAGCAAACGACAAGGACTACAGCAACAATATCGCCGACTGCTCCTGCGTGCTGGAGAACATGATGATCATGGCCAATGCCTGCGATCTCGGCAGCTGCTGGATCAACCAGATCAAGTGGCTGCGGGATGAGCCGGAGATGATCGCCTTCCTCAAGGGCCTCGGCCTTAAGGAGAACGAGCGCGTCTACGGCGGCCTCGCCCTCGGCTTCGCCGATACGGAGGACGGGCTTCCGGTCCGCACGCCGCTGCCCCGCACGGGCAATCCCGTGACGTATATCGGCTGAGTGATTCAAGGCCGGCTGATAACAGGGGAGGGTTCCCGGGCTCTGAGAAAGCCCGGGAACCCTCCCTTTTTCCTGCAGCCCCGGAGGGGGCTGCAGGTCACGGATCAGTCTGAGGAATTCCCGCGGGGCTGCCGCGGGAATTCCGGTTACATGTTGCAGCACATATTTGCCAGGATCTGGAAGGCCGCCGCTGTCCAGGTCCCGATGAAGCCGTTGGCGTAATAGTAATTCGGCACCTTCTTCAGGCCGTCGCAGAATATCCTTGCGGCCCGTTTTGCCTGATCCTTTTTGCCGGACATGTAGAGTCCGGTGGAGACGATGATCTGATCTGCAGGGAGAATCTTGCCCTGGCCGGCACCGACCTCCGTGTACGGGGAATTCTTCAGATTCACGGTCGTAAAGCCGCCCTCAGAGAGATAGCCGTTCCCTTCCTCCAGATCCTCCGCGAGCCGGTCGATCACCTCCCGGGGCAGGCGGTTTCCGAGAACCAGGGTGTAGTAGAACTGGATGCTTTCGGTATCGATCTCGCGGTCCGGCTGGTCATGGTCAAACGCGACAAACCGCTCACCGTTCCAGAAGCGGGCAAGCATCCGCTCAATCAGCTCCCGGCTTCTTTCGTACCAGCCGGCGCTCTCGGATTCTCTTCCGATGATCTTCGCGAGGTCGCCGAGTTTTTCCAGAAGGAGCGCGGCAAACGCGTTCGGCTGAGGCCCATCCACCGCCAGCGCGGTCTTAAAAATCGGGCAGTCGTCGCTGCCGCTCTCGTCTCCGTGCTCCATGAAGAGGAGGCCGTCCGCGCCGCCGCGGTATTCGAACAGCCAGTCCGCGAAGCGGGCGTAGCCTTCATACAGCAGGACAAGTTTTTCCTGAGGAACTTCCTTCGCGAAGTCATGTTCCTTCATCAGGATCTCCAGCGCCCAGCCCTGCATCGGCGGCTTGATCATCAGGTACGCGCCGCGGGCGTCGCTGAAGAAGTCCGGGAGCTGGCCGGACGGCGCCTGATGGTCCAGCATGTTCAGGAGAAGCTCGACGGCGATATCGAGCTGGTTCTTCAGAACGACGGC
>JAEEGL016650866.1_pt1 | contig 17330 bp, 16 predicted proteins | sample 9134231 | NCBI WGS metagenome assembly JAEEGL01 (sample SAMN16246548, study PRJNA631951) | gut metagenome | biome: gut microbiome; feature: rumen; material: fiber-attached | host: Bos | place: Iran: Karaj | collected 2018-10
GAACTTACTCCCGAATGGGGCGGCATCTACTCCAACGAACCCTTCACCGTATCCTACGACGAAAAGGCCAAAGAATACGTTGTCGAAGGCCCCCGTATCGAGAAAATGCTTGGTTATACCAACCTTGATTCCGAAAAAGGCTTTACCTTCTTCCAGGGATTCCTTAAAGATAACGGTATTCTCGATGAACTGGAGGCCCTCGGCATTCAGGACGGCGATACCGTCAGAATGTACGGTTTATCCTTTAATTACTACAAATAACCAATAAGGCTTTTAAGCCGGGAGAAATATATGAATTCAAGACAAAGAGCTTATTTAAAAAGTCTTGCCAGCAATTTAAATCCATCCTTTCAGATAGGCAAAGGAACTCTTACACCCGAGATAACAGAAGCGGTAAGAGAGTGCTTTAATACACATGAACTTATTAAAGTATCTGTTTTGCAAAACTGCCTTGAAGACCCCAAGACCATTGCAAACGCCCTTGCAGAACGCACCGGCTCAACTCTGGTACAGGTTATAGGCAAAAAAATAGTTCTTTATAAACCCGACAAAAAGAACCCCAAGATTATTCTTCCCAACTGACGGAGGAGTATGCAAGATGAGGAAAATCGGTATTCTGGGCGGCACTTTCGATCCCATACATTTAGGGCATTTAAAGCTTGCTTCCATTGCACTTGAAGAGTTATCTTTAGATGAAGTAATATTCATACCAAGCGGCATTTCATACATGAAGAGCAATGTAACCGATTCTTCACATCGTTATGCGATGACCGAACTTGCAGTTAAAGATTATCCTTCTTTTTCCGTAAGCGATATTGAGGTTAAGCGAAACAACAATTCATACTCCTATGAGACTTTGGAAGAATTAAACCGGATATATTCCGATGCCGAACTTTTCTTTATAGTCGGAGCTGATTCATTTATTAATCTTGATAAATGGAAATTTCCGGGCAGAATCCTCAGGGCGGCAACTCTTGCAGTATTGGTAAGAGATGATGTAAGCGAATCGGTTTTGTCGGCCAAAGCAAAAGACTACAAACGTATTTTCAATGCAAAAGTTTTCTTTTTGCATGCGCCACAGATAAACATATCTTCCACAAATATCAAAAAAATGATTAAAAACGGCGAAAGCGTACAAGATTTGCTTACGCCCTCGGTATACAGTTACATTAAAGAACATAAGCTTTACTTTTAAGGAGAGTTTTCATGAGTGCTTTAATTATTACCGAAATTAAAAGTTTTTTATCAAAAGGCCTGAAAGAAGATCGATTTTATCATTCTCTTTCAGTGAGTGCGGTTGCCGCTTCACTTGCCATGAGATATGGTGCCGATATTCAAAAAGCTGAGTTGGCAGGACTGATTCACGATTGTGCAAAGGCATATCCCGTAGATCAGTACGTCAAAATGGCACAGGATTTCGGAATATCACTTGAACAGGTTGAAATAGACAATCCCCAGTTAATACATGCCAAACTTGGAGCATATTATGCAAAAAAAGACTTTTTTGTGGAAGATGAAGAAATTTTAAATTCAATTATTTACCATACCACCGGACGTCCCGGCATGACTTTGCTCGAGAAAATAATCTATATAGCAGATTACATCGAGCCTGCCCGCTACAAAGCCAAAAGGCTTGACGATGTCCGCAGAATGGCTTTTAAAGATCTTGATGAGTGTCTTAATATGATACTCAGTGACACTGTAGAGCATTTATATGAGAAAAAATATGTTATAAATCCTCTAACTCTCGAAACATTTAAATACTATTCAAAAACTTGAATAAGGAGAATGTATAGATGGCAGAAATCAAAGATTATGTGACTATTGCCAAAGAAGCAATAGAAGAGAAAAAGGGAACAGATGTTAAGATTCTTAACATATCCAAAATTTCTCCCATAGCCGATTACTTTATTCTGGCCACAGGCGGAAATATCAACCAGTTACATGCCATGGCAGATGAAGTAACGGATAAACTTTCCAAAGCAGGTGTTCATCCCAAGCAGACGGAAGGCTATAATGCAGGCAATTGGATACTTATGGATTACGGTGATTTCATGATTCATTTGTTCCAGCCCGAATCCAGAGATTATTATAACCTTGACAGAATCTGGAAGGATGCTGTGACGGAATAAATAACAAACACCCCAAAGCAAAAGCTTTGAGGTGTTTTTAAATACAAAAAATTATTTGTAAAAACGGAAAACGCCGTATACCTTACCTAAGATTACACAGTCATCTACGATAATGGGAGCCATTGTGTCATTCTCAGGCTGGAGTCGAATGTGATTGTCTTCTTTGTAAAATGTCTTAACGGTGGCAGAGTCTTCAATTAAAGCCACGACAACATCACCGTTACGCGCATCATTACAGGATTCAACAAGAACATAGTCGCCGTCCATGATGCCTATATTAATCATGGACTTTCCCTTAACCTTTAACATAAAAGCATCACGCTTGGGAAGTCTGTCAGCCGGAATAGGGAAGTAGCCGTCAATATTCTGCTCGGCAAGTAAAGGCTGGCCGGCTGCAACATAACCGACAATCGGAATGCTGGCGGTTTCGGTACGAACGGACTGGAATGATTCATCACAGATTTCGATAGCTCTGGGCTTGGTGGGGTCTCTTCTGATATAACCGTTCATTTCAAGTCTTTCAAGATGAGCGAAGACCGAAGAAGTGGATTTAAGATTAACAGCCTCGCAGATCTCTCTGACCGAAGGGGGATAACCTTTGCTCAAAACTACCTGTTTCATATATTCAAGTATTTCACGTTGCTTGTCACTGATAGGTCCTTTTTTCATAATGAAACCTCCTTTTGAATTTATGATATCACATACAGTTCCAAAAAGCAAACACATATTCAGAAAACTTGTTCGATATTTTTCTTGACAAATGAATATATGTTCGGTATGATGTACTTGTAACCAAACAAACGTTTTGAACATCCATTCGAGGTGTCATATGAATTCATCATTATCGGGCTTTCAATACAGTGAGAGAAGAATCATCAATAACCGCAGGAGACGCAACAGACAGCTTAAGCAGCGTTTATTGGTATCTGCGTTGGTAATTTCATTATTTGTAATTCTTGTATTTTTCTTTATGTCCACCAAGAGTATGGCAGACAATAAAGAACCTTTATTCAAGTATTACAAGAGTATACAGGTTCAGCCCGGTGACACTCTTTACGATTTATCCCTGGAATATGTTAATCCCGAGATGAATGATGTTGATTCTTTTATCGAAGAAGTTCTTTATATTAACAACCTTGAAGAAGATTCAACGCTTTATGCGGGTAACTTTATAGTTGTTCCTTATTATTCAACTTTCGTCGGATGATTATTTAAGAGTCACAATTTCATCCAGCAATTTATAGAATTCATTTACATTAATGGGTTTAGGTATATAGGCGTTCATGCCTGCCTCTATACATTCCATTTTATCCTCGCTCATGGCGTTTGCCGTCATGGCTATTATAGGTATTTCCGACGCATCGGATCTTTCCTGCTTTCTTATTTCTCTGGAAGCTTCAAGACCATCCATATTGGGCATTCTTATATCCATAATTATTGCACAATAATAGTTCACATCACTGTTCTTAAACATATTAAAGCCCATAAGACCGTCATCGGCCACTTCAACCTTTGCTCCCAGATTCATTATTATCTCCGAAGCAATCTCCTGATTGATAATATTATCTTCGCATAACAGGAAAGTTCTTCCTTTATAATCGTTCTTAAGCCCATTGCTTTGTCCATCGGTGATAATACCTTCATCAATATTTTTAACGACATCTTCATCCGCCACAAAAGAACATGGCAGGCTTACTATAAATGTAGTTCCTTTATTAATCTTACTTTCAACACTTATTTCTCCGCCCATTAATTCTATTAGATTATGAGTAATTGCAAGGCCCAGCCCGGTTCCCTCATTAAAGGTACTGTTTACGCGATTTTCCTGTGAGAAAGTTTCATAAAGATGTTTTTGAAATTCCTCACTCATACCGATACCGTCATCTTTTATGGTAAATGTAACTATGCAGGTAGACTCGGTTACTTTTTCGGTTTCAATAAATAAGTCAACTTTTCCGTTTTTATTGGTATACTTACAAGCATTTGACAGAAGATTAAAGAGTATCTGATTTAACCTTAATTTATCCACTACAATATTGGAGACAATTGTATCGTGATGAATCGTAAAGTTTATATTTTTTCTTTCACATAAAGGCAGAATGACAGAATTTAAATACTCATGAAATTCACTGTATTTATATACTTCTGAGTTAAATTCCACCTTGCCCGATTCAATTTTAGCCATATCCAGAAGGTCATTAATAAGACCGAGGAGAAATCCCGAAGACATCTCGGCCTTTTTTAAATAGTTTTGAATCTTTTTGGGGTCTTTTTCTTTGTATGCAAGCTGAGTCATGCCCATAATACCGTTTAGAGGAGTTCTGATATCATGACTTACAAGAGACAGAAACTCTGACTTTGCCCTGTTTGCGCTTTCCGCAGCTTTTAAGGCTTCCGAAATCTGTCTTTTTTGTTCCTGATCTTCATTGTAGAGCCTTGTTGAATCTCTGCAGGAAATGGTAATGATGTCTCGGCGGTTGTTCAGAAAAGAAAAACGCATTACATAATGCTTGTTTTTTTCCGGAACATCACAGGTGTTGTACTGAAGAGTATATTCGCCGTGCCTGTTAATTTTTTCTATAAGATTGTTAAGTTCAATCTGCTTAAGAACTTCTTCAAGTTCGCTCGGAATCTGTATCTGTGAGGTAAGCTTTTGCTTAAAATGGGCAGTAAAATTAGGTGTTTCTTCTGAAATATCGTTATTAAATTTATCTATCAGAATATAACTGTCGGTTTTAACATATACCAGCGCAATATAATCAAACTCTCTTTGTACGGTACCGTTTATAAGAGAGTCAAATATTTTGATACGATGAATATTATTGATATGAATTACCGCCTCAACATCAGAAGTTATAGGATTTCTCAGCAATTCGGCGGTAGTACATACCCATTCGTCCAGATTTTTGCGCAAAAGAAGATGGTGATCAAGTTTAAGCTGGAGATTACCCTGATTAAAGGCGGAGAGCAAACTGCTTCTTGATATAACATTAGCAAAATGCATTTTTTCAACCTTATCGTTTATAAGCGCCATAATACCGGTTACAAGATCGTCTACGGTCTTACTGTGGGCCACAGCAGAAAACTGACTGTTTGCGGAAGATACCACGTTACACATGTTTTCGGTAAGGTTTACCTGTATAGTGGCTACAGATTCGGGGGCTATACGAAGAATTGCATTGATACGATTTTCGAAGGATATTTCCGCATTCTTTTGTTCGGTAAGATCTATACCCATGCCGTGTGCAACTGAAGGCATATCATTTTCATCAAAATCCACAATATAATGGCTCTTGATATACCTGGCCTGGTTAAATCCGGGAAAATGATACCAGTTTTCAAAAGAAACCTCAGGAACACCGGCCTTTAATTTCCCTATATTGGCCAGAAAAGCAGAAGTATCGCTGACATCTATTACGCCAAAATCAATAAGGTCTCTGGGAAAGTTGATTTTGTCTGCATTTTTAAAGTATGGAGTAAACAGATTGTCGTTAAATAAGAACCCGGATTTAATATCAAAATCCCAGGTGATGATATTGCAAAAATCGACAGCGGCAAGGTAATTACGCTGATTTTCTATAAGAGCTTTGGCGAGAGTTTCTTTTTTTTCAAAGTTTTCGATACCGGTATTCAAATAACATATGAACAAAGAAGCATTATCCTTGGAATCGAAGAATACACTTCGTCCTTCTAAAATATCGCTTCCGGAATCTTTGGTGCGAACATTGACACAAACGGTGGTGTCACCTGTATTGTTCTTGGAATTATTAAGGCATTTGGCAAGATAAGAGTAATCATAGCCGGAAATAAAGCTATATTCATCGCTTGCAAGAAGCTCGTTAAACTCATCAAAAGAATAGCCGAATTTCTCCGGCACATCTTTTGAAAAATGAATAACAGAAACATCTGTGTCCATAAGTCTGAATATTACATAAGGCCTCAATGCGGCATCTGCAATTTTAACGGCTTTGTTAAGTAGCGTATACATTATTTATCCCCAACAACAATTTCTTGCTATATATTCCAGCCTTTTATATTACTGTCTTTAATTGCTGTAAACATCCGGTCTTTGACACCGGGATTATCCTTATTTATTTCTTTTAACAAGTCTTTAACGTATTCTCGCTTGGTGTGTTTGTCAACAGGACAAGGGCTTTTTACCACGGGAACATTATATTTATTGACAAAGCCTATTACATCAGCCTCTTTCATATACATAAGTGGTCTGATAACATACAGTTCGGTTCTGTCAAGATATGTAACAGGAGAGAAGGTGTGAAATCTTCCCTCGTATATAAGAGACATCATCATAGTATCCACAACATCATCTTTATGATGAGCGTAAGCTATCTTATTGATACCTTTTTGTTTCATGGCATCATTAAGGGCACCCTTACGCATTTTTGCGCACAATGAGCATGGGCTTTTTTCTTTTCTTTCGTTAAAGACAATATTTGCTATATCGGTTTTAACTACTGTATAGTCAACCTCCAAATCCCGGCATAATTCCTTAATCTTATCAAGATTAAGATTGTCAAAACCAAGGTCCACGGTTATGGCATAAAGCTCAAATTTTTTGGGATAGAAGCGTCTGAGATGGGCCAGAGCATACAGTAAAGTGAGAGAGTCCTTGCCACCCGAAATGCCGACGGCGATTTTGTCTCCTTCTTCAATCATGTTATATTCTTCGCAAGCCTTTCTGACAAGGCTTAGAACTTGCTGTAATTGCATATTTCCTCACATAAACTTATTAATACATATTTTATTTTATCATAATATTAATATATGTTATACTTACTTTATAAAAAATAAAAGAAGGAACGCGACATGAAATTCAAACCGCAAAAGAAATATTTTCATATCGGATTAACTATTTTCTTAACCGCCATTGCAATAATGTGCGCATATTTTTTGTTTTTCAGAGTCGATGAAATAAAAGCAGGAATTCACAAGATTAACACCATACTTGCTCCTGTTTTTTATGGTCTTATTATAGCCTATTTAATGACTCCTTTATTGAATGCTATTGAACGTAAATTTGTAAGACCGCTTTTTGACAAAGAAAACTGGGGCCTTAACAATAAAAAACGTGACAATCACATAAGAACCATATCTGTATGCCTGACTCTTTTAATTGTTGTCATGGTCATTTATTTGTTCTTTTCATCGGTTATCCCTCAAATTTATACCAGTATTCAGAGCATTATTTCTCAATATTCTGTCTATACCAGCAATTTAACAAAATGGCTTAATACCACTATGCAGAATAACCCTGAAATCGCCAAATATCTTTCTTCCTTGATTAATGATTTTTCTTCGGAAGCGGATGATTTCTTAAACGGTATAGCACTTCCTGCCATAAAACATTTACTTCTTCCCAATATGAACGATATTCTTTCCACGGTATCCTCAAGCGTTCTTAAAGTTTTGATGTTTGTATGGAATATTATCATCGGTCTTGTGATTTCGATATACGTCCTTGCGGGCAAAGAAAAATTTGCAAGAGGAAGCGTCAGACTTTGTTATGCATTTTTGGAAAGACCCACAGCCAACAGATTCGTTGACAATGTTCGTTTTATCCACAGAACCTTTATCGGATTTCTTGCCGGCAAAGTTGTGGATTCCCTCATCGTCGGTGTATTGTGTTATTTTTGCTGCCTGATATTAAAGCTTCCCTATGCATTGCTTGTAAGCGCAATCGTAGGTGTAACCAATGTAATTCCTTTCTTTGGACCCTACATCGGAGCAATTCCCAGTACCATAATCATTTTACTGGTAGATCCCAAGAAAGCTTTAACATTTATTATTCTTATTATCATCCTGCAGCAGATTGACGGAAACTTTATCGGGCCCAAGATTCTTGCACAGTCCACCGGTATTACAAGCTTCTGGATTATATTTGCAATTACCTTGTTTGGCGGTCTATTTAGCGTAATGGGTATGATAATCGGTGTTCCCGTTACGGCAGTTATAATATCTTTTGTTGAAAGACTTACCAAGGCCAAGCTTAAAAAGAAAGAACTTCCCGATGACCCCGATTGTTATCTCAACGTAGCCAAAATAACCGAAGAGGGGCAGATTGAACCTTACGTTTACAAAAAGCCCGAGAAGAAAAAATCAGAAAAAGACAATGTTCTTGTAAAAGGCTTAAGAATAATATTCAGAGCCATCGGCAGATTCTTTGTCTGGATATTCAGTTTTATCAAAGCGTTTTTTGTAAAAATGTCAGAGAGCAAAAAGAATGAAGTTAAGAAGACCACAGATGAAAAAACTTCCAAAACTGAGGTGCTGATTGAAGATTTCAGTGAAGAAAAGCCTGTCGAAACCGAATCTTTTGATGATGATGAAGATTCCGAAGATACATCAGCCGATGACAAAAATTTTCCTGACACATTAGTTTAAAAGTGCAAAAGCCATTGTAATTGATTGTTACAATGGCTTTTATACTTTTTATTATTATTTATACATTTTACTCGCTGTAAGGATCTACCTTGGCCGCCTGGCGTCTGTGAGCGTCCTCAGAAGCTGCGTAGTGCTTGGCAGTGGTATTTATGTCGGAATGCCCCAAAACGTCGGCTACGAGCCTTATATCGCCTGTTTTATTGTATAAAGCGGTGCCGTAAGTCGAACGCATCTTATGGGGAGATATTTTTTTGTTGGAAACGGCTACTTTGGCATATTTGTCCACCATTTCCTGAATGGAACGTACGGCCATACGTTTCTTTCTGTTGGACATAAATAAGGCTTTTTCGTCCTCAGATTCAATCATATGAGGGCGTTCAATCTCTAAATAGTCGGTAAGAGCTTCTTTTGTAACGCTGTCAAAGTAGAGAATATGCTCTTTACGGCCTTTTCTGACCACACACATGGAGTTTTCATTGAAATTCAGGTCTGTAATGTCCAAAGAAACGCATTCAGACACTCGAATGCCTGTTCGTAAGAGAAGAGTAAGGATTGCAAAATCGCGATATTTGGTGTTTTGAAGCATTTTTTGCTGCCTTACGGAGCCTACGGCGCTGTTTTTAATGATTGTTAAAAAAGTATCAACCTCTGATGGAGTAAGCCTGATAATAACATGGTCGTCATCCTTACGGCTTTGTTTGTTGGCGCCAACAGTGGGGTCATTGTCCATAAAACCATGTTCGCATTGGTACTTATAAAAGGACCTCAAAGCAGACATTTTGCGGGCAATTCCGTTTACGTTATTTTGCAGATCTTTGGAACCTATAACGGTAACATCCTTGGCACTTAAATACTTTTGATATTCATTGATGTCCTGGAAGGCTAAATTATTTAAAATTTCAATGGGAATATCCTTAATGTCGTAGGATGCGGCCGGAGGACAAAATTCCTTCAGATAATTCAAAAAAACATCCAGGTCGTATGCATATGAAATTGCCGTGTTGGGATTACGCATTGCACGTGAATCCAAAAACTCAAAAGTATAAACCGGAAGATTTTTCTTAAGTTCTTCAAGTTTTAAGCGATAATTTCGATCCTTTTGACGATTAAACTCAGAATCCCTGCCCATATATAAAAACCTCCGAAAACCATAATATACATTGTTTGGCCCGATTATAGGCACTGTTTAGCGTTAAATTGAGATTTAACGCTATAATTCATATTTCTATACTACCACTGTTTCACTCAAAAATCAAGTTTTTTCACATTTATCAAGGTGTTATTAGACATTTTTATCTGATTTGTAATATTGACTTTAAAGGTTAAACCATTTACCATTTAATCGTTAGTTTTGGTATTGGAGGCTATTGGTTTTGAGTTTTAAAATATTTTCGGACACTTCCTGTAATATACCGATGTCACGATTAGCGGATGCCGGTGTAGATTTAATTCCCTTTTCATATTATGACAAAGAAAAAATCGATGATGTTAAGAACTGTATAGATATAGGCTCTTTTGACGGACCTTCTTTTTATAATTCCATCAAACAGGGCAAAGTATTTAATACTTCTCAGATTACCCCGCAGATTTATTACGATTATATGGAGCCTGTTGCCAAAGAAGGAACAGACATATTATACGTTGGAATGTCTTCGGGTATAAGCGGTTCATACAACTCTTCTCTCGCAGCCCAAAAAATGCTTGAAGAAGAGTATCCCAATGTAAAATTTTATTTTCACGACACAAAAGCCGCTTCCCTCGGTGAAGGAATTGCTGTATTTAAAGCTATTGAGCTTCGTGAAAAAGGATATTCCATTGAAGAAACCTTCAATTATCTTGAGAATATGTCCAAAAACATATATCAGGTCTTTACCGTTGATGATTTAAAATCCTTAAGCCGTACCGGCAGGCTTTCAAATGCTGTGGCAATTATCGGTAATTTGCTTAATATTAAGCCTATTCTTAAAGGAAACGAGTTTGGGCAGATTATTTCTTTTGACAAGGTCAGAGGCAATAAAAAAGCTATTATGGCACTTGCTCATAAATATAATGAGCTTGTTGTTCATCCGGAGAATCAAATTGTGGGAATTGCGCATGCAAATAATCCCGAGGACACACAATTGCTCATCGACCTGCTTAACGAGAAGCACCCGCCCAAAGAAATACTTACGGTAATGTACGAGCCCGTAACCGGCTCACATGTGGGGCCCGGCACTGTGGCACTCTTCTTTTTGGGTGATGACAACGTAAGATTTAACTAAAATATTAAAGGGAAAGAACAAATCAGTTCTTTCCCTTTTCTTGTGTAGCGACGAGCCAAGCGGCTGCCGAGCTTGCTCTGGCAGACATTTGGCGACCGCATACAATCCCGGAATTCATCATTAAGAATTCCGGTGATTTAACTTAGATTATTCCAAAACTTCTGTCCAGTAACTCTGGTTGTATATATCCGTAAATTTGTAAGTAATCATACCGTTTTTACCGGTGTGGACATCGCTTATTACCATATTGTCGGTTACAGTCATCTGTTCACCGAGATAATACTGATCATCAAAGCTCATGTCATATTTATAGTAGTTACAAACAAAGTCAAGCTTGTCGCCCGCTACGAGCTCCGTTAAGCCCCTTGCAACCGTTTCCGTTACATTCTCCTCATAATCGGGTAAAGCGCCCTCTATGCGGCCGTAAGGCGTTGTATTGTCAAATATAAGAATAAGTTTAACCTTCTCTCCGTTCAAATAAGCGGGAACATAACCGGTAATGGTGTAATTGGTACCGTCATCTATCGTATCAAGGTGATAATATGCAACTACCTGATTGTTAATGGCAAGCCAGGTATCCGAATCATCAGCGATAAGGCTTCCGTCATCGCCGAAATCATACATATTGTCAAGGCCCAGATCGATATAGCCTGAACCGTCATCTATAAATACGTTCTTATCAACTGAATGAACAAGCTTCCACTGTTCTTCGTCCATGTAAATACAGGGAGCACCTAAATCATTACTCTTCCACTTAAGAACCGAAGTATCAAAGAAATGCTCTGATACGTATCTTGCCGTTTCCTCGTCAGAAAGTGATCTTCCCGTTAACAGACTTGCAAGACCTGCTATTGAAGAACCGCCCGAGGAGCCTGTGTCTGTAAATGCATTAATAAGCGAAAGAACCGAATCAAGTCCGCCTGCAGAACTTGAGGAGGATGAACCCGTAAAGCCGCCTAACAATGATTCCAAAGGATTGGAGGATAAACCGCCCGTAGCCGCCTGACCTGAAAGTTCAAGTCCTGCGAATTCACGAATACAATCTGAATATTCGCTGTCCAAACCGATTGCATCATAAGTCTGGATCGCGGAATTAACCTTGGATGTCTTCCTGTAAGGGAAATAAATTGAAATTCCATAGGAATCTGTCATGTTGGAGGAGGTTCTGTTGTACTTGACGCAATTTAAAATTGTCTCGGCAAGCGCATCTCCTTCTTTGGACTTTAAGTTTCTGGCAAAGCTGTATAAATCAATCTGGTCGATTTTATTCTGAACAGCGAACTCTCTTGAATTGCTGCGTGCGTTGGATACGGATGAGTAGTCACCCTTCTTAATAAGTTCGGAGGTGCCTTTTGAAAATTTCTTTAAATCATCGCTGATAGTCAAAGAAAGTTCACCAAGGTCAACAACCGAAAGGGTCGCCTTCTGTCCGGGGCAGACACGTTCACAGGTGTCGGTGAAATCATCAATAATATTCTTGCCGATTTCAACCGTAGGCATTGATGTGTTCTTGGAAAGAGCCGTAAGCCAGTCTGTGTAGTACCAGCCCACACCGGGCTCGGTTTCTTCAGATGCAACGATATAATCGGCATAATCAGCCATCATGATATCGTTCTCAAGTGTAGCCATAAGACAGGTATCAAAGCCGACAAAGTCAAACTTCATGCCTGCATTCTTGAAGGCTGTATTGATGCCTGCAAGGTTCATGGAACCGGACATACTGTTCTTTTCGTCATATCCGTAGCCGGATATAGAACCGCCGCCGTGATCCCAGAAAATAAACATGTTTCTGTTGGCCGGATAGTTCTTGGAACAATATTTTATAAAGTCGGTAACATTGGAGGGATCTGTCATGGCTTTGGTGCCAAAATCCTTCTCAAGGCTGTACATTCCGCCGTCTTTTATCTGATATATCTGATTGACTCTGTTGCTGACAATATTATTCTGCCACTGTTTGCAACCACCGGTCATAATGATTAAATTTACATTATCGGAAAGCTTGGCCTTGGTCATTTCGGTAATGTCCTTGGTGGCCATACCGCTTCTGGATTCAAGGTCCGTTCCGCATATATATACCATAATGGTAACAACGTCTTTGCCGTCACCAAGAATTGTGGTATAACGACTCTTAACGGCGCTGTTTACGCTCTTGTCAAGCTTGCCTGTATTGGGCGTAAAAGTCCATCCCGAAGAAGAACCCGAAGCACCGCCGAATGAGCTTATTAAATCCATTGGGTTAAATAAAGAACCTGATGAAGCCGGTGTCTGAGTCTGCGTCGTAGTCTGTGTCTGGTAAGACGAAGGTGCGGTATAAGAATCATCCGCCACATCAGAACCGCCTCCGAGAAGTGAACTTAAAAATCCGCTCTTTCCTCCGAATATAACCAGCGCAATAAGAAGAAGGATGGATGCACCGCCGCCTACTCTGGTCATGGATGAACCGCTACCGTGACCTTTTCTGCCACCGCCGCCGTTACCCATAGGTGCGGAAGAACCGCTTGTGGGCGCGCTCTGGTTAAGACCTTCTCCTCTTCTGTACAGGCCTGTACCGTTACCTGTTACGTTTTTTTCACGTGATCTGGGCTTATCTGCCATAATACTCCCCTGCCTTTACTAAAAACTTCAATGCTAATTCTATATTATGACAAAAAGATTTTCAAGTGAATAAGGTTATGGAAATACCTATATTTCAAAAGAAAAAGCCTGCCGGAATAATCCGACAGGCAGGTAAACTTAAGCCTTATTCATTGTGATACTTTTCATAATCTTCCACATATTGCGTAATAAACTTAACCGTTCCCTCGATTCCTAGTTTGGCCGAGTTAATACAAAGATCGTAGCTTTCGGCACGTCCCCATTTTTTGGATGAATAATAGTTATAGTAAGACTGACGCTGCTTGTCCTTCTTTTGATACAACTCTCTTGCATCTTCATCAGTCTTAACGGAATCATCAAGCTTTTTAATGTATTTACACTTAAAAGCATCGTCCGAATAAATAAAGAGATTCAAAACATTGTCAAAATCAGCCAACGCATAGTCGGCGCAACGTCCTACTATAACGCAGGGACCTTCTTTGGCAAAAGATTTGATGGCATCAAACTGAGCCAAAAATACCTTGTGACTGATAGGCATGTCCACAAAAGCGGATGAGTTGTATCCGAAAGAATACGTATCCATGACAAGGTTGTATAAAAATGAATTGGTGGGTCTCTCGTCGTGGTTTTTAATCATTTCCTCGCAAAAACCGCTTTCTTTGGCAGCTCTTGTAAGGATAGATTTGTCGTAAAAAGGAATTCCGAAGTATTTGGCAACTTTCTCTCCGATTTCGTGACCGGCCGAGCCGTATTGTCTTCCGATAGTTATAACAGTCTGCATAATCTATCCTCCTTTTATATTGAATCCTTTTAAAAAGAAAATTATCTGACAATGGTACTCTTTTGTCTTATTCTATCACAAAACTTAGAAAAAAACAAGTTCAGGTTTACATAAAATAATTATGTTAACCTGAACTATATGTATTACTGTTTATTGCTTCTTAAAAAACTTAAAGCCTTCAAAAAATCCTCGGGAAGCTCTGAATCGAAACTTAAATAAGTACCTTTTGACGGACTTATAAAACCTATGGTTTTGGCATGCAACATTTGGCCGTTTAGTTTAACGGGTTCTTTTTGAGTGCCATATACCGGGTCGCCCATCAGAGGATGTCCGAGAGACGTCATGTGAACTCTTATCTGGTGAGTGCGACCGGTCTCGAGCTTAAGTTCTATGTATGTATATCCGTTAAATCTCTCAAGAACTTTATAGTGGGTTACTGCTCTCTTGCCGCCCGGTACTATAGCCATCTTTTTACGGTCCTGAGGACTTCTTCCCAGGGGAGCGTCAACCGTTCCCTCATTTTCTTTTAGGCATCCGTGAACTATGGCATGGTAAATTCTGTCGGCGGAATGTTCTTTTAACTGCTCTGCAATCTTGCCATGAGCAAAATCGCTTTTACATATGATAAGAAGTCCGGAAGTGTCTCTGTCGATTCTGTGGACTATACCGGGACGCAGGACCCCGTTTATACCGCTTAAGCGCCCGTTTAAGTGATACATAAGGGCATTGACGAGTGTACCCTCATAATGACCTGCACTAGGATGTACGACCATTCCTCGAGGCTTATTGACTATGGCCACATCATCGTCTTCATAAACAATATTTATCGGGATATTTTCAGGCTTAATATCCGGCTCAACAGAATCGGGTACCTGCAAAAGAATGTTGTCATCAGCCTTCACTTTATAGCCCGATTTGGAGGGTTTGCCGTTTATAAGAAGCAATCCGTCACCGATTTGTTTTTGAATGTACGATCTTGATAAATCCGGAAGAAGGTCAGATAAATATTTGTCAGCTCTTATTCCTTCATCTTCATCGGATACACAAAAATTGTATTCTTTCATAAGCCTTTAACTATCAATCCACGTCACGCAGACGTTTCTCCATGAACCTTAAGAAATTGAGGTCGTCTTCTTTGTAATAAAACAAAAGAAGGATTACCAAAACAAAAGTTGCAACCGTAATGAATATATCGGCAAAGTTAAAAATGGGAAACTTTATAAAACTTAAGTAAATAAAATCAACCACATAATCATACAGAATACGGTCGATAAGATTGCCTACCGCTCCCACTACTATAAAACTGATAAGAACATGGCACATAATATACTTTCTTTTGCCCGGAGTCTTGATTAAGACATAGAGGCAAGCCAAAAGAATTATTATTCCTACCAGGATAATAAAGGACTTCTGACCCTTTAACAAGCCAAAAGCAGCGCCTTTATTCTCCAGATACCTTAGTTCCAGAATCCCTGATACAACAGAAACCGAAGGTCTGTCTTTTAAATTATTGACGGCAAAAATCTTGGTAAGCCTGTCGATAACTATTCCGATTATGAATATTACGGCATCAATAATATAAAGTTTGCTTTTTTCAATACGTTTTGTGGACATAATCAGTCTTCATCCGTGAAATTCAGTTCATCCAAAGAAGCCATAATGAGGTCCTTGGACACGTCCTTAACTACTTCGGCCTTGCCGATTTTCTTAAGAAGAACCAGGTTAATGCTTCCGCTTGTGTTCTTTTTATCTTTACCGAGGCGGCTGTAGATATCTTCGTAGTCTCCTTTGTCTATCTGAATGGAAATGGGAAGATTGAAGGGTACGAACATGTCTCTTACTTCATAGTAATCTTCCATTGATATCTTATTAAGTTTCCAGGATATAAAGGCCGCAGCTACACATCCGAGCGCTACGGTTTCACCGTGGAGATAGGAACCCGCAAAATAACTCTCAAGAGCATGACCGATGGAATGTCCGAGATTAAGAAGTGCCCTGTCGCCCTTTTCAAAGGGATCTTTTTCCACAATGGACTTTTTGATATTGATGGCGGTTTCAAGCATTGTGGCAAGGGTGTCTTTGTTCTTCTCACAGATTTCGTACATATTGTCAACGAGCCACATGTAGAATTTGGAGTCAGCCAAGAGTCCGGCCTTCATAATCTCAGCAAAGCCCGCATAAAATTCTCTCTCGGGAAGAGATTCTAACACATTTAAAGGCATATATATCATGGAAGGCATCTTAAATGAACCAATAATATTCTTAAGTCCGTCAAAATCAACACCGTTTTTGCCGCCGATAGAGGCATCTGCCATGGCAAGAAGCGTGGTGGGTATAAATACGTGAGCAACACCTCTGTGGTAAAGACTTGCGGCAAATCCTGTTATATCCGTAACAACACCGCCGCCAAGGCCGATTAATACATCGGATCTTGAAAAGTTATGGTCTTTTAAGTACTTTTCAATAGATAAGACCACATTAATATCCTTGGATGTTTCACCGGCAGCCACGTTAAAAGAAAGAACCTCGTAAGTGTCCTTAAGCAGAGGCTCCACGCTATCCCGGTACAAGGGATAAACGGTTTCATCGGAAATAATACATACTTTTTGGGTCTCCGGAAAAAGACCGGCAAAAAGGTCTTTAAAGCCTGAAAAATCATGCTCTATATAGATTGAATAATTGTCTGTTTTTTTGGATACTACAGGTATCTCCATGTCAAATTACCTCACATAAAAAATTAAGTCCTGCCATAAACCAATCTATGACAGGACTTATTATCAAAACTTATAAAGAATCGAATGCCCCGGTTAAAGAATCCTGAAACTCGCCGGACACATCTACGCTTGCGGGAGTCGCAATGAAGATGTAATTGGAAATCTTCTGAAGATTACCGCCGACAGCGATGCAGGCACCGGTTACTATATCAAGAATACGCTGGGATATTGCAAGATCGACACCTTCAAAATTCATAACAACGGTCTTGTCCTCAAGGAATGTATCAACTATTTCCCTGGACTCTTCAAAACCAGTGGGCTTAAATACGCAGACTGAAGAATCTGTCATAGAAAATTTCTTCTTGGGTGCGGGAGCCGCTTTTTTCTCAAAAGGTTTGGAAATCTTGGATTCGGAAGGTTCGGGCTTGGAAGGCTCTACATATTC
>JAEEGL014624719.1_pt1 | contig 17329 bp, 16 predicted proteins | sample 9134231 | NCBI WGS metagenome assembly JAEEGL01 (sample SAMN16246548, study PRJNA631951) | gut metagenome | biome: gut microbiome; feature: rumen; material: fiber-attached | host: Bos | place: Iran: Karaj | collected 2018-10
AGTGCTCGTCACTGACAAATGCAGATTTTCTTAGATGTTTCCGCAGTTTTTCTTTCAATGCGCATGCTGCAGCGTAAACTTGCAGGACGGAAAAGAACATCACAATAGAAAATGCCATAGCCCGCAGAGCGGGCGTTACAAGAAATGGGGAATCAATCCTCTCAAGCTAGCTTGGAGAAGTTGATTTCCCATTTCTTTATGGCGCAAGCGCCAAATGGCATTTTCTTTTTTAAGATAATTAGCTCCGTCCTGCTTCAGACAACGCTTCGCATGCGCGGGAAAAACTGCTGTGGAAACATTAGAAAATTGCATTTGCCATCTAAGACTCGCATAGGAAACTGGACGCCTCGCAAGCGCTGCCCAGGCGCGAGTTTTGAACCGTAGAATTCTTATGTATCTGTCAGGAGCCCATGAATTCCCGAACTGGAGCCGACGAAAAAAACTTTCTGAATGAGCGAGTGTAGGCTTTCTTTTGGTGGGCGCAGGTGTAGTGAAGGGGGGATGATAACAAGTTTCTTTTTATTTAATAATTTAGGAGGCAAATTTAACGTATAATTAATATGTGTAATTTTTTTGCCAGGACCAGATTATGTTCGTATAAATAGATATCTTAGATGTGCAAGGAATATCGGATATTGGAGGAAAAGAAAATGCTGAAACACTTAAATGACGATGAACTTATGAATGTTGCAGGTGGCAAGAACATGACTGGGGATGAATTGCAGGGCTTTACTACTAGAAAGGCCGAATTCGAGAATGCCTGGGATGCGCTTAAAATGGAGCAGAAGGGCTACACAGGAAATATGAGGGCAGAACTTTTTGATGAGTGGGAAGCTGCCGGATATACTCCAGATGCGGTAGCTTTTCTTGGCAGATTGAAGTAAATACTTCTGATCACTAAAAGCCCATGAAAGCGAGGTATTATCTATGATGAATATGGAGAATGCCATTAACGACAATGAACTTTTAAATGTGAATGGCGGAAGAAGCACCAGTCCATCAAAAGACAGTGCAGGGGAGAATAAAGTAAAAGTATTTTGTCCTGAGTGCAAGGAAACAACTACGTTTATTGTGTACTCTGGTGCGAGAGGTAAATGCACAAAATGTGGTCATCAGATGACCGTATAAATATAATCTTGGAATTAAGGCATAAAAGGGAAGTTAGTGAAAAAAAGTGGCGTAAAAAAATCTATATCTATGAGTAGACGAGCGGTATCCATAACCACCATCTCCTCACTCATAATGACACTTGCATGTCTTTTAGTTGCAAGTGTCTTCTTCGAGCGGATTTCAATCGGAATCTATGAGCAGATGGAAACCTCCATCACAGGTTCTGCGCTGCAAAATGCAGATCATGCCCTTCTTGAGAAGATCATTCTTGAAACAGAGGAAGCTCTTGATCAGATAGAAAATCCCGCAGCAGAATATAGTAGCCATGAGCAGGAATACCTTCTAAATTTTGCAAAGATCCAGGACAGCCAGGACTATAAAACGCTCTGGAATTACTTTAATACTACCAGGAAGAGCACCGAGAGTACCTGCTTTGTCCTTGTAATGCTGCGCCCCAGGGAGAACTACTGGGTCTATGTAATGGATGCAAGTGACTACAACGTAATTCCCTGTGGAACTCTTTTACTTGATGATTTCTCGCAGTATGATGGCCACCCTGGGAAAGAGTTTGAGGGCTTTGTGACCATTTCACCAACTTATGGAAGAGTGAGAACGGATGGGGTACCAGCTTATATTGATGAGGAAAAAGATATATACGCATACCTTCTTGCTGATATTCCTATAAGTGAAGTAAGGCAGAAGGGATATCTTTTTATCCTTAATACTGCTGTACTTGCCATAATAATCACTGCACTTTCCTGTATCTTTGTGTATCTGGCAGTTAAAAAGACTGCTGTTGAGCCAATTAACAATATTGCTGAAAAGGCTGAAGACTTTGTGGACAGCTATGAAAAGAGATACGGAGAGCACCTGGAAACTCATATCTTTGAGGAACTCTATAATGGAGATGTAAGCGAACTTCAGAATCTTTCTAGGTCACTTTCCAGTATGGAGCTTGAGACCAACAGCTACATCAAGGATATAGACAGACTTGCAGGTGAGAAGGCAAGAACAAATACAGAACTTGAGATAGCCACAAGGATCCAGGCGGCTTCTATTCCTAGAAATTTTGATGATTATAAGCATATAAGTGAGTTTGAATTATATGGCGATATGAAGCCTGCCAAGGCAGTTGGTGGTGACTTCTACGATTTCTTTTTGCTTGATGATAAACATCTGTGCATAGTTATGGCGGATGTATCAGGAAAGGGAATACCAGGAGCTCTGTACATGATGGTTTCTATGGTAGCCATCAGGACTAGGGCAGAGCAGGGCGGAAATCCATCTGAAATACTAAGGTATGTAAACGAAAAACTGTCAGCCAATAATTCTGTGGATATGTTTGTCACAGTGTGGCTAGGAATACTTGATATAAATACAGGCCATGTAATTGCAGCAAACGCAGGCCATGAGTATCCTGTTGTAGCTGATGAAAATGGAACTTATACTCTCATGAAGGACAAGCATGGATTTGTCTGCGGAGGCATGGAAGGAGTCAGATACAAGGACTACGAATTTGATATTCCAAGGAATGGAAGGCTCTTTATATATACTGATGGAGTGCCGGAGTCAGCCAATAACAATAATGAATTCTTTGGCACAGACAGGATGCTAAGCGCACTTAATCAGTGCTCAGACAAAAATCCTAAGCAGACCATCGAACACGTTCAGGAGGAAATCGAGAAGTTTACAGAAGGCGCGGAAAGATTTGATGATACTACACTTTTGTGCCTGTGGTATAAGGGATAAATTAAGAGGGACTAATAATGGAAAGATTAGAAGTTCAGGCAACTAAAGAAAATCTCCTTGAAGTATCCGCCTTTGTTGAGGGCTATCTTGAAAAGCTGGATTGCCCTATGAAGGCTATGATGCAGATAAGCGTTGCAGTGGAGGAAATCTATATCAACATTGCTAGCTACGCTTATGGAGATAGCATAGGAATGGCTGAGATCCTGATCGACCATGATCAGGCACTAAATTCGGTCAGCATAACCTTTAAGGACAGCGGAGTTCCTTATGATCCGCTTGCCAAGGAGGATCCGGACATCACTCTTTCTGCAGAGGAAAGAGCAATTGGTGGACTTGGAATATTCATGGTTAAAAAGAGCATGGATGATATGAAGTATAAATATGAAGATGGTAAAAACGTGCTTACCATAGTCAAGAAACTGTAGAAACGGATAACTTGAGGTTTAGTCCTATGAAAGTATCCTTTGACCTTGATGAAGTTTTGTTCGTAAATCCGGATGAATTTGAAACAGAGCCAGAACTTCGATTTCCCTTTAACAGAATGTTTCCTGAAAGACTTAGGAAAGGAACGGTTTACCTGATAAAAGAGCTTCAGAAAAGAGGCTTTGAAGTCTGGGTGTATACCTCATCCTTTCGCACAGATGTCTATATCAAAGCGCTATTTAGACACTACAATATCCACTTTGACGATATAGTAAACGGATACAGGCACAAAACTGAGGTTCAGGGGGACAGAGCCATAACGCTTCCTCAGAAGATGCCAAGTCATTACAGAATATCCCTTCATATCGATGATGAGGATGCCATTATACAAAATGGTAAAAAATATGGTTTCAGAGTCATGAGAGTATGTGAACCGGATGATGAGTGGGCAGAAAAAATCCTTGCGGAAGCTGAGAGGATACGAAATCTTGAAGAGGCGCAGCAAGGTGGGAGATAGCTATGGATGAGAATGAGAACAAACTTGATATTGCAGAGAAACTATTCGAAAAATACGGAGCAAAACCTCTGGAAATAAATAAAAAGAACCGCGAGAAATTTGGTGAGAGAAGGATTTTCTTTTACCAAGACAATTACTACAGAGTAGGAAAGCTATTGTCTGAGGAAGATGCAGAAAAGTACATGGTTGTAAGCTGTATCGATAACGAGAAGTATGCTGAAATCGGCATGTTGGAAGATATAGAAGCAATACCATTTTCAGCTGGTGAAGCTGAAATTGAGAAACAGATCCGCCTGATACTTGGAATTGACCAATATCCAGAAAATTTTTATCAGTGAACAAAACGTTTTCTGGGAAATAAAACTTGACAATATTAGGAAATAAACGGTTTTCAGAATAATGAAATTCGTTTATCATATATTAATAACGCATAAATGCTATAGGAGGGAAAGCATATGTTAAACATTAACAAAACTTTGGCAGGAAATGATCTAAACATTAGTCTGGAGGGAAGACTTGATACTATGACAGCACCTGATCTTGAGGCGCTTCTTACAGCAAGCCTTGGTGGTGTAGAGAACCTTGTTTTTGATTTTGCCAAGCTTGAGTACATTTCATCAGCAGGACTTCGTGTTCTTTTATCAGCACAGAAGACTATGAACAAGCAGGGAACAATGGTTGTAAGAAACGCCACAGAGGAAGTTAAGGAGATTTTTGAAGTTACAGGCTTCTCAGACATTCTTACTATTGAATAAATAATTTTTGACGGGGAGATAATGATATGGAATCTGAAAAGATGCTTATAACTAACAAGAATTTCAAGATCTACGATGCGCTTTCAAAGATAGACAGCTATCTTGAAGATTTGGAGCTTGGAAAGAAGGATACTCTTCACATGAGACTTCTCATGGAGGAGACCCTTGGTATGCTGGGAGCCATGACCGGGGATTATCATGCACTTATCTGGGTTGAAAAAGAAAACAATCAGTGCCAGGTTAAGCTGGTTGCCAAGACTGAAATGGACGTTGATAAGAAAAAAGAACTTCTGTCAGTTTCAAAGTCTGGTGAGAATACCCTTCACAAGGGATTCATGGGCAAGATTGGTGAGATCATCGAAAATGGTATCTTAAACTATGAAAATGTAATGAAGCTGCAGCAGGTTTATGGCGGAGGCTATGTTGATTATGCTGCACTTGGTGGTAATCCGTCAGACTCAATGTTTGTGTGGAGTCTTGACCAGTATAGAGATGCTCTTGATGAAGCAAGAGGAAGCGATAATGCTGCCGGCTATGCTTGGGATGAGCTTGAGAAGTCAATTGTGGCAAGTCTTGCCACGGATGTGACTGTTGGTGTAAAGATGGATCAGGTTGAATTAACTATTACAGCTGATCTGACCGGTAAATAATAAGATGAATGATAATATTTTTAGGGAAAAGAGCATTAAAAGAATCTCTTCACCTGAGAATCTTTCTGAATATCTGCGAGTAACTACACCTGCCATGTGGATAATACTGACAGGTGTGGCTATTGTGCTTTTGGGGCTCTTTGTCTGGAGCAATTTCGTTGTCATAAATAGCTATGCATATGGCGAAGGTGTCGTCAAGGACGGCATTCTTACTGTAACCTACGAGGATCAGCGTGTAGCCAGGAACATTACTGATGATATGCTGGTTTCAATTGGTGATGTCTACATGGAGATAGATACTGTGGGCAGAGACAAGAATGGCCATGTGGTAACAGTATCAGATACTAATTTCCCAGATGGAGATTATGAGGCCAAGGCCTGTTACAGGCAGACCAAGGTCATAAGTATGCTTTTCAATTAAGGAAAAAAAGAGGTGGCGTGTATGAACGCCAGAAAAACTGTTGGGAAGCCTTCCGAAGGCAAAAAGGTAAGAGTCCCTGTTGTTATGCAGATGGAAGCTCTTGAATGCGGCGCTGCATGCCTTACCATGATTCTTGCTTACTATGGAAAGTGGATACCTCTTGAACAGGTCAGATTTGACTGCGGGGTTTCCAGGGACGGCTCTAATGCAAAAAACATATTGTTAGCTGCAAGGAGTTATGGCCTTGAAGCAAAGGGATACCGCTTTGAACCAGAATCACTAGTTAAAAGCGGTTCTTTTCCATGCATAATTCATTGGGAGTTTAACCACTTTGTGGTACTCAACGGCTTTAAGGGTGGATACGCCTATATTAATGACCCAGCCAGAGGAACAGTCAGACTATCAATGGATGAATTTGATGAGGGCTTTACCGGAATATGTCTCATGTTCAGCCCTTCTAAAGATTTTAAGGCAGGGGGAAAGAAAAAGAGTACGCTGGAATTTGCAGCTTCCCGCCTTAGCGGCGCATCTGCCGCAGTTGTCTTTGTTATCTTTTCCACTATTCTTGCATATATTTTTAATGCAGTAAATCCAGGCTTTACCAGGTTTTTTATTGACAGACTTCTATCTGGAGAAAATAAGGAACTGCTGGTGCCTTTTATCGTATTGCTTGCCCTTGTAGGCGGACTAAATATCCTTACATCTGCTATTTCCGATATCTATTCCCTTAAGATTGACGGAAAAATGTCTGTTCTTGGAAACAGTAACTACGTATGGAAAGTACTGCATCTTCCAATGAATTTCTTTAGCCAGAGACTATCTGGGGACATACTTCAGAGAAAAAGCGCAAATGCCAAGGTCGCAGGAACTCTGGTAAATACCTTTGCGCCTCTTTTACTAAATTTGGCTATGATGATCTTTTACCTCACTTTTATGCTGAGATATAGCTGCATCCTGACACTAATAGGGCTTTTTTCAATTGCAATTAATGGAATCCTTGCAAGAGTGATCTCTGACAAGAGAATAAATATAACAAGAAGAAGCCTTAGGGACAACGCCAAACTACAGTCTGCAACTCTTTCCGGAGTCATGATGATAGAGACCATAAAAAGCAGCGGAGCAGAAATCGGTTTTTTCAAGAAATGGGCTGGTTATCAGGCAGCAGTCAACAAGGAAAAGATTGAATATTCCCACATAAACATTTGGCTTGGAAGTATCCCTGCCTTTATAAATGATATTGCTAGCTTTCTGGTTCTGATAATAGGCGTAATGCTAGTTATGAACGGCAATTTCACCATTGGTATGGTACTTAGTTTTCAGATGTATTTATCATTATTCACGGCTCCTGCCATGAGAATAATTGGCGCTTCCCAGGAACTTCAGGAGATGCGCTCTAACATGGAGAGACTTGACGATGTTATGGAGTATCCCGAAGATGAAATTTTTAATAGCCCTCAGATAGAAGAGGACCAGGAATACAAAAAGCTTACAGGAGATATCCATATAAAGAATGTTACCTTTGGCTATTCAAGACTGTCAGAGCCAATAATTTCTGATTTTAGTCTTGATATAAAGCATGGAAGTAAAGTTGCAATTGTTGGTTCATCAGGATGCGGAAAGAGCACGCTTTCCAAGCTGATCTCGGGACTATATAAGCCCTGGAGTGGAGAAATCCTTTTTGGAGATAAGACCGCCTTTGAAATAGACAGAAATATTTTTACCGGCTCTGTTGCAGTTGTTGATCAGGACATAACTCTTTTTGAAGACCCCATAGATCAGAACATCAAGCTCTGGGATAACAGCATTGAAGATTTTGAAGTTATTCTGGCAGCCAGGGATGCGGGCATTCATGATGAGATCATGGAAAGACCTGAAGGCTACAAAGCCAGCGTTGGAGAAAATGGAAAAAACTTCTCTGGAGGACAGAAACAGCGTCTTGAGATAGCAAGAGTCCTTGCCCAGGATCCTTCTATAATAATCCTGGATGAGGCAACCAGCGCTCTTGATGCTGTGACGGAAATGAAGGTAATAAATTCCATCAAAATGCGAGGAATAACCTGCATCGTGATTGCACACAGACTTTCAACCATAAGAGACTGCGACGAGATTGTGGTTCTGGATAAGGGCAGGATCGTGGAGAGGGGAAGCCATGAACATCTGATGGAAAATGGCAAATATTATAAAGAACTTGTAACTAATGAGTAAGAGGGGACTTAAGTGGGCTGGTTTGATGAACAGATCAGGCAGAGAATAAAAAGTGACCAGGAAATATTTGAGGATTCTATATTTAATATGGCTTCCTCCGTCATCGGAAGAAAAGCTGCCAAGCAGATCAGCGATGACAGAATAGTCACAAAAGCTGCGCTGGATGAGATAATTAAATATTTTGGCTTCAAACCAAAGAACGACGCCTTTAATGATCTGCAGGAAGGAATTGACATGCAGAACATTCTAAGGCCTTATGGCATTGTGTATAGGGATGTGGAGCTGGATGATGAATGGATGAATGAAGGCTATGGTCCTGTAATAGGAAAGCTTGTCAGCAGAGACCTTGTGATAGCTCTTTTACCAGCCCCGTTTAAAGGCTACTACTACATTGACTATGAGAAGGGGAAAAAAGTTAAAGTCACCAAAAAGGTAATGGAAGACATAGACAAAGAAGCGGTGTGTTTCTACAAGCCACTTCCGGGGAAAGAACTTGGTATTAAGGACCTGATCCTTTATATGGAAGGCTGCCTTGACTTTTCAGACATTGCTTTTTACGCGGCCCTTATGCTCATATATACGTTTGTTGCTTATCTGGCAGCTCCACTAGTAGAGTTTATAACAAGTTTCGTGCTTGATAGTGGAAATTATTCCATCCTGGCGGGAACAGGGATATTTTTGATTTCTGTCAGTTTGGCTCAACTACTTATTAAAAGTAGCGCAGATATGGTACTGGAGAGAATAGAGATAAAAACCGGTATCAGCGTAGAGGCTGCAGTTATGAACAGGGTATTGGGGCTTCCTGCCAGGTTTTTCAGAAATTATACCTCTGGTGAGCTTTCATCAAGGATTAACTCAGTTACAACCTTGTGTGACCTTATAAGCACAAACCTTATATCTATGCCGATAACTCTTGTTTTTTCATTTGTCTATCTGGCGCAGATAAAAAACTTTGCTCCTGAGCTTGTTCTTCCTGCAATTGTGATAACTTTTGTTTCGCTCTTGTTTTCTATTGTTTCTATAGTGATCCAGGCGGGAATAACAAGAAAGATCCTCCAGTATGATGCCCACGAAGACGGAATTACCTATGCTTTCATTAATGGTATACAGAAGATAAGGCTTGCAGGGGCAGAAAAAAGAGCTTTCGCAAAATGGGCCAATGATTTTAACGACAGTGCTAATTTAAACTATAGCCCTCCTACTATCATAAAGCTTAATAAGACGATAAACCTTGCTATTGGACTTATAGGAACTATGGTCCTGTACTATGTTGCGGCCTGCAGCGGTATCTCAGCCTCAGAGTACATGGCCTTTAACACTTCCTTTGGCCTTTTGACAGGTGCTATGGCTTCTGTTTCAGGAGTGGCTCTATCGACCGCCAATATTAAGCCTATTCTCACTCTGGCAGAACCTATACTCCATGCAGTTCCTGAAGTTACAGAGGGCAAAAGACAAATTGAGAGCCTGAGTGGAAGTATTGAAATAGCAAACGTTCATTTTAGATACGATGATGTAAGCCCTGAAGTGCTAAAGGGGATAAGCTTCAAGATAAAAGCCGGCGAGTACGTGGCTATTGTAGGTAAGACAGGCTGTGGAAAGAGTACTCTTATGAGACTTTTACTTGGCTTTGAAACTCCTGATAAAGGCGCGATTTATTATGATGGAAAAGAAACTTCGAAACTTGACATGACCTCTCTTCGTAGAAAGATTGGTTCTGTAACTCAGAATGGAAGTCTTTTCCAGGGTGATATTTATTCGAATATAGTTATCACGAACCCTCTTTTAACAGTTAATGATGCCTGGGAGGCAGCAGAAATTGCCGGGATTGCCGATGATATCAGGGAAATGCCAATGGGCATGAACACTATCATTGCTGAGGGGCAGGGAGGAATCTCCGGAGGGCAAAAGCAAAGGCTTATGATTGCAAGGGCTGTAGCACCAAAGCCCAGGATCCTGATGCTTGATGAAGCCACTAGTGCCCTGGATAATATCACACAGAAGAAAGTCTCAAATGCTCTTGATGGGCTAAAATGCACCAGGATAGTGATTGCCCACAGGTTATCCACCATCAGAAACTGTGACAGGATTCTTGTAATGGATGACGGCAAGATAGTTGAAGAGGGTAGTTACGATACACTTATTGCAAAGGATGGCTTTTTTGCTGAACTTGTTAAGAGGCAGCAGCTGTAGAAGTTTATAATTACTTAATTTGTGTGAGTGCAAGGAGTTTTGGTAAAATACTAGTTGTGTAATTGCGAAAGCAGCGAAGTTATGTAGCAATTCGCAGGAATCACATAGATGGAGAGAAGATGATGGGGAAGAGACTTACAAACGAAGAGATTTATCAGCAGTATCATGACAAGGTTTTTGCATATATCAGAAATCATGTAAATCAGATAGAAGATGCAGAGGATTTGTGCGAGGATGTCTTTGTGAAGATCTACAGCAAGATAGACACTTTTGATGAGAAGAAGGCCAGCATATCAACCTGGATTTACGCAATGACCAGCAATACTGTTATCGACTTCTACAGAACTAATCATATCCACTCTGAGATACCAGAGGATCTTGCTGAAGATAAGAGCCTTATTGAGGACGAGATCCTGAACATGGAATCGCTTGATAACCTCGCAAAGGCCTTAAAGAGCCTGCCACAGGAGCAGATGGACATTATTGTTCTGAGATACTATCGTGGTCTTACCCTTCAGGAAGTGGCACAGCAGGTTGGCCTCTCTTACGGCGTCACTAAGCTCCGCCACAGAGAAGCCCTCGGCCGATTAAAAGATATACTAGGTGAGTAATATTTACAATAGAAAATGCCATAGTCCGCGATGCGGGCTATGGCATTTTCTTATACCAAGAAAAGATTGTGCCTCTTGGCGAAATTGGATTGCTAGTGTATGATACATGAAGCTAGATAAATACAGTGCACTATATTATTTGATCGAAGAAGAGGAAAGATTTCATGAACAATAATGAGAAGACACCAACATATAAAAGAGTTCTTGCCATGATCGGACTTATACTGATCGCGGGACTTGTCATAGCATTTCTTTGTGTGGCTTTATTTGGAGGCCCTGATTCCAAGAATTTATTTATGGGACTTGCTGGAGCAATCGTTGCTGTTCCTATCATGCTCTGGCTCCTTCTGTGGGGGCTTAGCGCTATTACAGGAAGACATAATATTGCTTCCCTTGATGCAGGCTCATCTAACAAACAGCATGACAAATTCGGCAATGTGATCCCTGATGGAGAAATAGACACTGTAGTATTTGATATAGGAAATGTTCTTACAGATTTTGCCTGGGACGGTTTCCTTAAGGCTAAGGGCTATGACGATGAGATGATAAAGCGCATAGCAAGAGCTACCGTTGAAAGTGATGACTGGGTTGAGTATGACAAGGGAAATCTCACTAATGACGAGATCGTTGAAAGATTTGTGGAAAACGATCCAGAAATCGGGGATGATTTAAAGAACGCTTTCCAGAATATTGATGGCATTATCTTAAAAAGAGAAAAGACAATTCCCTGGATCAGGGCTCTTAAGGCAGCAGGCTATAAGGTTTTATACCTTTCAAACTTCTCCAAACAGGCTCTTGAGGGATGCCCCGATGCTATGGCTTTCCTTGAGGAAACAGATGGTGGAATCCTCAGCTACAGGGACCATGTGGTTAAGCCAGATCCAGCAATCTATCACCTTTTGGAGGAAAGATATGACCTTACTCCGGCAAAGACTGTGTTTATTGACGATACTCCTGTTAATATAGAAGCAGCAAGAAATCTTGGCTGGAAGGGAATCATTTACAAAGATTATAAGCAGACAGTAGAAGAACTTTCAGAAATGGGTGTACAGCTATAAGTAGCGTCAATGTCCACAATTTACAGATAATAGTAGAAAGAGGTTTCTGACAATGATCCAGAATCTTGAGTACTACAAAGTTTTTTACTATGTCGGAAAATTAAATAGTATTACTTCTGCAGCCAAAGAGCTGTCTATATCGCAGCCTGCTGTCAGCCAGTCCATTCATCAGCTGGAGAAAACTCTGGACTGTGCTCTTTTTCAGCGAACCTCAAGAGGCATGCGATTTACTTCAGAGGGCGAACTTTTATACAGGTATGTGGAAAGAGGCTACGAGCAGATAGAACTGGGAGAACAGAGACTGCGCCAGATCCAGCATCTTGATGCAGGAGAAGTCAGGATTGGAGCCAGCGATATGACGCTTAGGTTTTTTCTTTTGCCATACCTTGAGAAGTTCCATGAGCTCTATCCAGGGATTAAGGTTACTGTAACCAATGGTCCTACCCCTGAGACCCTTCAGTATCTCAACGAGGACAGGATTGACTTTGGCGTTATTTCTACGCCCTTCGAGGAAAAAGAGGGCTATAGCTATTTCCCTGTTTCAACTATAGAAGATACCTTTGTGGCAGGAAGACGCTTTATCCAGTACAAAAATAGAATGCTGGACTTTAGTGACCTTCAAAAGATTCCTCTTATTCTTCTTGAAGGCAACTCCAGCACCAGAAACTATATAGACACTTTTTTAAGTGACCATGGCGTGGACATCCAGCCGGAATTCGAACTCTCAACCAGTGATATGATTGTTCAATTTGCCCTTAGAAATCTGGGCGTGGGCTGTGTGGTTAAGGCTTTTGCAGAGGAACACCTTGAAAGTGGAGTTCTCTTCGAACTTCGTTTTAACTCCGTAATCCCCAAGAGAAAGATCTGCGTGATCACAGATGAGTCAAGGCCGCTGTCTATCGCAGCTTCGAGGCTCATTGAATTGATAAAAACGGACCTGAGGGACGGGGTCAAGGGACCATTTTAATTACAAAAAATGATCACAAAAAAATAAAAAGAAATATTGAAGACTAAATACTTTCATGCTATTATTTATCAAGAACTGAAAAAGATAAGTGACACGCGAGTTTGAAAACGGCTACAAGCCAGAATAGGAGCGGCTTTCAATGAGTTTTGAAAATGACAACAATGTCAATGAAAACAGTGTTGAGGATATCGTTTCAAGATACAGACCCGAAGTTTCCAAGTTAGTTCCATATTTAAGATGGCTCAAGGATAATGCCAAATCAGAGGTGGCTCAGAGTTACAACTCTAGTGACCTCAAGTCAATGCCGTTTCCGGTATATGATTCTAATCTACTTGCCTTTGTTAAGGCAGCACAGTCTACTAATTTATTAGATCGCAATTATGTTTATGTTTATTCCAGGAATCGTTTGAATAGTGCCAAGGATGAGCTCTTGTTCATTGCTGATGCAGACATCAGGAATATGGAGGATTTGGCAGGAATTTTGTCCAAGTATATTTTGTCAGGTATGACAAAGGGTACAGTCTGGGCAGAGGGAGTTGCCAACGGTGTGCTCTACAATACGGTTTGGAAGATGGATGAGCTCTGCAGAGTCTGGGGGCATGAGAGCGACAAGCCAATAGCGTAAGAGAACCTGATAGTTTGAATGCCTTACGCAAATCGATGAGGGAACGGAAGGCATTAGTGAAAATAATAAGGGAATGGGAGAAGTAAATGGGAGAGAAGTCCGCACAGAAGAAAAAGCATATTCTGGATAAGGCCAGAGTTGTTTTTTCCGAAAAAGGCTACAAAAACGTAACTATGAAGGACATTGTTGATGTCTGCGACATTAGTCGTGGGGGTCTTTATCTTTATTTTTCCAGTACAGAAGAACTGTTTCTGGCAGTTCTTGATAATGAATTTGATGAGGATGATGAAGAGGCAGTTGCAGCAGCACTGTCTGGCGAAGCATCTGCTGGTGACATGCTAGCTCTTTTCCTTAAGGAACAGAAAAAAGGCATTCTCAGAAAAAAGAACAACATCACTATCGCTACATACGAATATTTTTTTAATCATAAAGTTTCTTCAAAAGATAATCCACTTAAAAAACAATTTAATACAGCTGTAACCATTGTCGAAAAACTCGTAGAAAACGGAATTGAAAATGGTGAATTCTATTGCGAAAATCCGCTTGGATTTGCCCGCAATTTAATGTACGTGGTGGAAGGGCTCAAGGTTATGTCCAAGACTTGTTCTATTTCGGAAGAAGCTATTGATAATGAATTAATGTATATTTTAGAGGGGTTAGTCCCGGAAGAGTAAAGTGCTTGATGTTTTCTATTGAGCACTTTTTTCATACATTAAATAGTATGTTTCTGGAGTAATATCCAGTTCATAGATATATAAGAAGGAAGAGGAGAAATTATGAGCAGTGTAAGACGAATCTACGTAGAAAAAAAGGAACCATTTGCTGGTAAGGCCAGAGAGCTTCGCCATGAAATCAAGGGCTACCTTGGCATTAATAGCGTCGAGAATGTAAGGATCTTTATCCGTTATGACGTTCAGAATGTTTCAGATGAAGTTTTTGAAAAGGCCTGCACAACAGTCTTTTCTGAGCCACCAGTAGATATTCTTTATAGAGAAAATATAGATATTCCTGAAAATGCAAGAGTATTCAGCATTGAGGCACTTCCAGGACAGTTTGATCAGAGAGCAGATTCTGCGGAGCAGTGCGTACGCTTTATTAAGGGCGACGAAGAACCTGTTATCAAAACAGCAGTAACTTACATGCTCATTGGAAATATATCAGATGCAGAACTTGAGAAAATCAAGGACTACACAATGAACCCTGTTGACTCAAGGATTGCAGATGGCAAAAAGCCTGAGACACTTGTGGAAAACTATGATGATCCTGAGGATGTAAAGACCCTTGATGGCTTTAAGGATATGGCTGAGGCTGACCTGAAAGCTCTCTATGAGTCACTTGGCCTTGCTATGACCTTCAATGATTTCAAGTGGATCCAGCAGTACTTTAATGACGATGAGAAGCGTGATCCATCAATGACTGAGATAAGAGTTCTTGACACCTACTGGTCTGATCACTGCCGTCATACAACCTTTGGAACTGAGCTTAAAGATATCTCTTTTGAAGAGGGCTTCTATGCTGAGCCAATCAAGGCTTCCTATGAAGACTACCTTGCAGCAAGGGATGCGCTTTATACAACAGATAACAAGAAAAAAGAGAAATTCATCTCCCTTATGGACATTGCTCTTATGGGCATGAAGAAGCTTAAAAAAGATGGCAAGCTCACAGACATGGAAGAGTCTGAGGAGAACAATGCCTGCACAGTAGTTGTTCCAGTTGAGGTTGACTATGGCAACGGCCCTGTTACTGAGAACTGGCTTGTGTTCTTTAAAAATGAAACTCACAACCACCCTACAGAGATTGAGCCATTTGGTGGAGCTGCTACATGTCTTGGTGGCGCTATAAGGGATCCTCTTTCAGGAAGAGGCTATGTATACCAGGCTATGCGTGTAACTGGCGCTGCAGATCCTACAGTTCCGGTAGCTGAGACCATGAAGGGCAAGCTTTCTCAGAAAAAGCTTGTAAGAGGCGCAGCAAGCGGCTATTCATCCTATGGTAATCAGATTGGTCTTGCAACTGGTTATGTAAAAGAGGTATATCACCCAGGCTATGTAGCTAAGAGAATGGAGATCGGTGCTGTAATGGGCGCTGCGCCTCAGGAACACGTAATAAGAGAAAGTGCTGATCCAGGAGATATCATCATCCTTCTTGGTGGCAGAACAGGTAGAGATGGCTGCGGCGGAGCTACAGGCTCATCCAAGGCTCACGATTCCAAGTCACTTACAAGCTGCGGAGCAGAGGTTCAGAAGGGTAATGCGCCTACAGAGCGTAAACTCCAGAGACTCTTTAGAAGACCAGAAGTAAGTGAACTTATTAAGAAATGTAACGACTTTGGTGCAGGCGGTGTTTCTGTTGCTATCGGAGAACTTGCACCAGGCCTTGATATAAACCTTGACCTTGTTCCTAAAAAGTATGCAGGTCTTGATGGAACAGAACTTGCAATCTCAGAATCTCAGGAGAGAATGGCTGTTGTAGTTGCGCCAAAGGATGCAGACAAGTTCCTTGATTTTGCAGCACAGGAGAACCTTGAAGCCGTTAAGGTTGCAGTAGTAACAGAGGAGCCAAGACTTGTTCTTAACTGGAGAGGCAAAAGAATTGTTGATATAAAGAGATCCTTCCTTGATACAAATGGAGCACACCAGGAAACTACAGTTAAAGTAGAAGCTCCTGTTCAGGCAGATAACTATTTTAACAAGATTGCAAGTAAGGATGTAGAGGCTGCTCTTACAAAGGGTGATGTTAAGGCAGCACTTGAGGCTGAGCTTTCAGACCTTAATGTATGCTCACAGAAAGGCCTTGTAGAAATGTTCGACTCCTCTATTGGAGCTGGCTCAGTTCTAATGCCTTACGGTGGTAAGTATCAGCTTACAGAGACACAGGCTATGGTAGCTAAGCTCCCTGTTCTTGGAGGCAAGACAGATACAGTAACCATGATGAGCTACGGCTTTGATCCATTCCTTTCAAGCTGGAGCCCATATCACGGTGCTGCTTATGCTGTAACTGAGTCTGTAGCAAGGATTGTGGCAAATGGTGGTGACTATAGAAACCTCCACTTCACATTCCAGGAGTATTTTAAGAGAATGACACAGGATCCACAGCGTTGGAGCCAGCCATTTACTGCACTTCTTGGTGCCTTCGATGCCCAGATGAAGTTTGGCATTGCTTCAATCGGCGGTAAGGACTCAATGTCCGGATCCTTCAATGAGATAAATGTTCCTCCTACACTTGTTTCTTTTGCTGTAGATGTGGCAAATGGCAAGGATATCGTTACACCTGAGCTCAAGGCAGCAGGTAATAAGCTTGTTCAGTTCAAGATTGCCAAGGATAAGTATGATCTTCCTGATTATGAAAAGGTTATGAAGCTCTATGGAGAGATTACAGGCCTTATGAGAAAGGGCATCATCGTTTCAGCTTATGCTGAGGACTGCTACGGACTTGCAGCAGCTCTTTGCAAGATGGCATTTGGTAACGGTCTGGGCGTTAAGATTTCTGATGGTGTTGAGGCAAAAGAGCTATTTGCCAACGAGATAGCTGATATTGTAGCAGAGGTTTCAGCTGACAAGGTAGCAGAGGCACTTAAGATAGAAGGCGCAAGAGAAATCGGTGAAGTTACTGAAACAGCAGAGTTTGCAGCTTGCGGTGTTAAGGTTTCAATGGATGAAGCGCTTGAAGCTTGGAAGAACAAGCTTGAGAAGGTATTCCACTCAACAGTTAACGAAGAAAAGACACCTGTAGAGTCACCTCTTTACAAGGCAGAGAGCATCCACATCTGCAAGAACAAGGTGGCAAAACCTACAGTATTTATCCCTGTATTCCCAGGAACAAACTGCGAATACGACAGTGCTCAGGCCTTTGAGAGAGCTGGCGCTGATGTAAATATCAAGATTTTCAGAAACAGAAATGCACAGGATATTGAGGAGTCTGTAAAAGAGTTCAAGAAGGCTATTGAGAATGCACAGATCATCATGTTCCCAGGCGGATTCTCAGCTGGTGATGAGCCAGACGGAAGTGCTAAGTTCTTTGCAACAGCCTTCCAGAATGAGGAGATCAA
>JAEEGL016404468.1_pt1 | contig 17329 bp, 10 predicted proteins | sample 9134231 | NCBI WGS metagenome assembly JAEEGL01 (sample SAMN16246548, study PRJNA631951) | gut metagenome | biome: gut microbiome; feature: rumen; material: fiber-attached | host: Bos | place: Iran: Karaj | collected 2018-10
GATCGTGATCATTACATACGATCTGTCGTCAGCTCCCGAAAACTCCAAATATAGGATAATTTAACCGTTTTTCGCGATCTTATCCTACATTTTCGGGTTTGCGGTCTCGTGCGGCAAAGCCCGAAATCGCTGATTATAGGATAATTTAGCCATTTTTCGTGATCTTATCCTAACTATCCGAGTTTGCCGACTCCCCTGACTGGACCGCCTGCGGCCATAATTAGGATAAAATGACTCTTTTTACTGCGTTTTATCCTAACTTTTCGGGTTCGCGGACTCCCCTGAAAGGACCGCCTGAGGCCATAGTTAGGATAAAAAGACTCTTTTTTCGCATTTTATCCTAACTTTCCGGGTTTGTGGACTCCCCCTGAAAGGACCGCTTGTGGCCAAAGTTAGGATAAAAAGACTCTTTTTCCCGCATTTTATCCTAACTTTCCGGGTTTGTGGACTCCCCTGAAAGGACCGCTAGTGGCCATAGTTAGGATAAAAAGACTCTTTTTCCGCATTTTATCCTAACTTTTCGGGTTCGCGGACTCCCCTGAAAGGACCGCTTGTGGCCATAGTTAGGATAAAAAGACTCTTTTTCCCGCATTTTATCCTAACTTTCCGGGTTTGTGGACTCCCATCAGGGGGTGACTCCCATCAGGCGCCCCTGGAATGATAACTCCATCGATCAACCGGAGATCTCCCAGAAAACGACTGCGCTTGCAGCCGCAACATTAAGAGAATCCACTCCCGGGCTCATGGGGATCTTCGCAACGATATCACAGCCCGATATGGTATCCGGGCGCAGGCCGTATCCTTCATTTCCGAGGATCACCGCCTTTCTGGGGGCGGCTTTAATCCGGCTATCGCCGACGGACACGGCATTGTCGGTCAGCGCCATCGCTATGGTCGTAAATCCGGCCCCCTTCAGGATCGCGATAACGTCATCTTCTCCGCCGCACATCGTCCAGGGTATCTGAAAGACAGTTCCCATACTCACCCTTGCGGATCTCCGGTAAAGCGGATCCGATGATCCATGAGTGAGCAAAACCGCTTCCACGCCAAGCGCAGCCGCGGATCTGAAGATCGCTCCGACATTTGTAGGGTTTTCGATATCTTCAAGAACAGCGATCCCGTTCCTGCCGGAAATGATCTCCTCTATGCCCGGAAGAGTTTTCCTGCGCATCGAGCAAAGTAAGCCGTCTGTCAGGGCAAAGCCGCCTATCGTCCTTATTACTTCTTCCTCCGCCAGGTAGATGGGAAAGTCCGCCGTTCCTCCGAACACCTCCCCTATCCTGTCCGTGTCATCCCATGAAGTGAGGACGGAAACGGGTTCATACCCCGCATCAAGAGCCCTACGGATGACCTTCTCACTTTCACAGACAAATAAACCCGGCCCCGGTTCATTATACCTGCGGAGCTGGTTTTCATTAAGGGCGTTGTATATCGACAGCTCCTTATCATCAATATCGGCGGTTTTTATAAACAAGCTTCAAGCCTCCCGGATATTATGGCTTTCATGCCCGGGATGATCCTATCCGGCGCATTCATCCATTTGCAAGGTTATAATGCCACAGATCCACCGGAAAGCGCAATGTATTTGCGCCTGAAAAGATGCGGAGCCGCGGCGAACCGATAAAAATCGCAAAATCGGCGATCTTATCGGGAAAGCTGTAACCATTAAAGGGAAACAATGTTATTTCAGATGCGTGATTCATTTTCCACCGGGACGGCCAGGCGAAAGCAGAATTCATTCGGGACAGTATGTTTGTTGACATAGGGCGCAAGGAGCCCGATGAAACGCGTCCGGCCGCATGGATGCAGGTCTCTCCTGTCTATTTCATCCCAAAATCTGCCGCAGAATTCATCTATGATAGTGTAATCGCCGTACGCCAAACCGGAAAATGCCCTTGCGGCGGGGAAAGTGATCAGATGAGGAGCGTCTGATGCGGAGCCTGCCGGAATAACGGGAATGCATGCTGTTACCGTTCTGGGCTTAAGATCTCCCTCCTGCCCGGTCCGGTATTCGTCGTCACTGAGGCCGAACAGGGGCTCGGTTCCGTTCAGGCGGTATCCATCAATTATGCTCTGCTGGTGAGCCGAATAGAAAAACATCTCGCTCTCCTGCGGGGATGATACTGTCCGGGAAACACAGTAGCAGACTGTCTCGGGAAGATCCAGAAAGGAAAAACTGAAATGGCGGGAAGCGTCATGTCTGATCTCAAGTTCTTCAAGGACCCGCTGCATCAGCGCGAGTTTTTCCCTTTGTTCCTTCAGGAAAGCACCGGTATCGCCTCTTTGATAGAAATAATCTGCAATCTCCGAGCGGGACAGGCCCAGTTTCTGCATGAGAAGAAACTGTCCGACCTCAGCCGCATTATGGGCGTCATAGTATCTGTAGCCTGTTTTAGGATTTACTTTCAGCGGGGTCAGGAGTCCGTCTTCCTCCATCCTGATCAGGGTCTTGCGGCTGACCCCGCAGGCCCGTGAAAACTCCGAAATCGAAAAAAGATGACGTTCTTCAGGATAATTCAAGGCATTGTCCCTCCTTTTGCGATCCCGGGGAGTACCGTCTAATAGGTGAACCCGGGGTCGTTTTGCAATCTTTATATACTACCCGGCCTTTCCGACTCTTGACTTGATCATGGGTGATCATGTGATGATTATATATGCTTGATATGTTTAGTCAACATCCGTGCATTCAAAACGAGAGTAAAGGAGGGCTGGAATACCATGAAAAGAAAAGTTCTGTCGATCATGATCGCATGCCTTATGGTTATAAACATTGCCGGCTGCGGGAGTCCCGTTGCCAATGAAAGAATTGAAAATAAGGAACAGACTGCGGAAGAAGGGAAAGAGACCGATGCAGGTCAGGAAATGATGGAAGCTTCGGAACGGGCCCCGGGAGATCCAACGCAGGAGTCATACAGCGTTGAAGAAAACGAGTTCCCTATGTATATCTTATCCGCCGACAACAAGCAGGGAATAAAACTGTATTTCATTAACGGCAGTACGATACCTTACATTTCGGTTTCGGACATTGCCGGCATCTGGAAACAGATCTATGACAGTGAAAATCCGGCGGATGAGTTTTTTAAGCTTGATTACAGTACCGACGGAGACCATGCCGTTTATTCCAGGGGCCCGTATAAGCTGGATTTCGATTGTGAAAATGACACTATCGGTTTCAACGATTTCGATGCAATTTTCAAAACAGAAAGCGGCTTTCTGGTAGATATGGTCTCTCCCACGAGTAATACAGCCAAACTGTTTCAGAAGAGCGGACTGTCGACCGACAGATACGGAAAGGAAGTGGTATTTGACCTGAAGCCCTATGAGATAGATCTTGTGAGGAATGGAGACGGGTATTATGTACCGCTGCAGACCGTGAGCGATGTGATCTTCAGTTTTTACGGAAGCATGGCTTTGTATAACGGAGACTGCGTTATCATATGTCCGGGTCTGGATGAGAAACTCACTGAGATATTCAGGTCGGGAAGCGGGGTGTGGAACGAAGAACTGGCAAAGTTTTCGTATGATGAGACCTGCTTTGTACTCGATAATGAATACGGATTAAAGGAGATACATGCCATAGACAGTTTTGACAGACTGTTCACGGAAACGGGTCTGAAAATTGAGTTCCTGAGCGGGGATGAGGTCACCGCCGAAGGGGCTCTGTATAAACTGATCTATCTGTATCTCGGGGATCTTCACAGCCAGTTTAACGGTTTGTCATATCTCACAAAGAACCGGGAGGATCTTTTGAAAATAGTCGAGCCCATAGGGAGCGGGCTTGCGGGAACATCATGGGAAAATGATAAGTCAGATCTGCGTGCCGCAAGGGAAGCGTATTATCCGGATGGCGTCCCCGCCTATGAAGAGGTGGGGAATACAGCATATATCACATTTGATGTTTTTGCCGACAGAAGCCCGGATATCGACTATTTTGCGGAGCCCACCGAAGCTGATAACAGCCAGGCGGATACGATAAGACTTATGCAATATGCATGCCAACAGATCCTGAGGGAGGACAGCCCCGTTGAAAACGTGGTGATGGATCTGTCCATAAACGGCGGCGGTGATACGTGCACTGCGGAATACGTAACGGCCACATTCCTGGGGCAGGCTGATTTCAGCACGAAGAATCAGCTTTCAGGCGCCATGACGGATGCGGTATATACGATAGACACGAATCTGGACGGCAAATTTGATGAGAAGGACACTCTGGCGGGAAAAGGTCTTCAGCTGTACTGCCTGGAATCACCTGCGAGTTTTTCCTGCGGAAATTATGTGCCTAACGCCTTCAAAGCATCTCATAAAGTGACCCTGCTCGGACAGGAATCCGGAGGCGGTTCCTGCGCGATCCATCCCCTGTGCACGGCAGGCGGCAGCCAGTATCAGGTTTCCGGATACAGAAGGTTTTCGGTAATGAAAAACGGATCGTTTTACGATATCGACAGAGGAGCGCAGCCGGATCATTTCATTGCGGATTTCAACAGATTCTATGACAGGAAGAGGCTGACGGAATTTATAAACAGTCTGAATTATTCTTAAAGGTAATGTTTCGTCATAAAAACAATGTCAACTATCACGTACCTTTAGGTGCGTGGTAGTTGACTATCCTGCTTTTCTTCCATTATGTCCCTTTCGTTAAAGTTCAGCCTGTAACAGCTTCCTTCAAGCCGACGTTATCCTCTCGAAAATCGGGTTGAGACAACATGAACTCAAGCACATCAGATGAAGTAAGATTATCGTTGCTGTTAAGGTAATCTAACATAATATCCAACCTGTTTTTCTTCTTTTTTACGTACACCAGTACTCCTATCACAAAATCCGGGTATACATCACTTATTGTTCCCAATTTATGAAGTAACTCATTCATGATAATAAAGCCTCCTTCCTAAAACTCCACTTTTCCGACAAACCTATATTTATCAAACCCATGATTCTCGAAATAGTAGATATAGTATGCATTATCTATCCCCACAGAAAAATGAGCGCACAACTTCTTCTCTCGGTAAAGCGAGTGATAATTATCGTTGATCTCGCTTACAATTTTAGCATACTCTTTTCGATCCAGAAATATCTGTTCCATATGTTCTCCTTTCCCCAATACATACAAGAGAAAGTCCTTAAGGACCTATCTGGGGAAAATCCTTAAGTGTTTACATTGTACCACACCGCCCCTTGTGTGCATATGCCTAATGGCGCCTTTCAGGCTATAGCCGCCCGGGAGGGGACGACCGATCGGTAGACCCCCCTCCCGGGTTGCATCCACTATAGGAGAACATTATACCTTGTATGAGTGGGCCGGGGCCGCCCTCATATCCTTCCGTCAGGTCCCGGTGTAAGCGTAGGTGACGGAGGAGCGCTGCCCTTTGTACGGTCCGGCTCCCTTGATGGCGACTGTCACGACGCCTGTGCTCTTGTCAAAGGTGTATCCCGCAGTGTAGGCCGCCCCTTTCTTCAGGGTGATCATCTCCGTTCCGGAATAGAATACGGGGATCCCCCTCTTTGAAGATGTATCGGTCTCATCCTTTTCCGCGCTTGCGACGATCTCCGACCAGGGACGGAGCCTGATGGTGAAGTTCACGGTCTCCGTATAGGTGCGGTTTCCCTTAAACCTGACCCTGAGCCTTCCCTGAGCGCCGTTTGTAACCCCTGTATTTTTCGACCATGACAGAGTGTAATCCCTGCCTTCCAGGAGGGTTTCCCCGCCTGCGGTTATGAGAGGCTGAGGCTTCAGGGCGTAACCCGTGTAATAATAAGAACTGTCGTCAGATAGTGCTATCTGGACCGAAGAGTCTTTGGTCCGGAGGGCTTTTATCCTGAAGTTCACAAACTTCACGCCGTAACAATTCCCCGCGCCTTCGATCACCATGGTGGCGGTGCCGGCGTTTACGTTATTGATGTACGAAACGCTGTAGTCGGTATCCTTTGTGAGACCCGTGACTACGGGCTCCGGTTCAACGGCGCTTCCGGTATAATCCTTTGCCGTCACGGACTGTACCCTTGCATTTGAAATGAGCTTTGTCCTGTCAGTGCCCACGGGGAGTACGGTATAGTTCACGGTTGCGGTCCCCGAAAGCAGGCGGCTTCCGGACTTCGCACTCAGCTTTACAACGGCTGTGCCCGGCGTGACTGCGTTTTCAAAGACAGCCTCGTAATTCGACCCGGGTATCAGAACGCCCTCCGGAGAATAAACACGGATCGCGGGCTTTGAAAGAGTCCCCTCACTTTTCAGTATCACATCATCGACATATATCGCGCAGTCCTTCAGATCGGGCTTTTCTATGGTAAATGAAGCGGCTGTGGAGCCTTTGAACTCTCCGGTGCCCTTCACGGTCACAGTTGCGGTTCCCGGAATCCTGTTGTTCCTGAAGGTCAATGTGTAGTCCGCATCCCTCTTCAGTTCCACTCCGTTAAAGGTGACTTTGGGATCGGGGGTCACAGCCTTCCCGGTATATGCGAAGGTATCGCTGTCAAAGGTGATCACGGGCTTATTTACGGAGAAGTTTCCCGCATCCTTTGTATATGTGGTATTGATCGCGACAGTCCTTACGGATTCCCATTCGGTGGGATCCACGGGATCGGGGTCGACCGGATCAGGGTCAACCGGATCGGGATCTACATTTTCATTCCCCTCTTCCGTCACGTACACCGTGCAGAGAGCGCTGATCCCGCCCGCCTCGGCTTCTATTGTCGTCTTGCCGCCTGACACTCCTGTCACCAGTCCCGCGCTGCTCACTTTTGCGACAGAAGCGTCATATGACTTCCAGGTGACAGTTTTGTCAGTAGCGTTTGAAGGGACGACCGTTGCGCTCAGTTTTGCGGTTTCGCCTTTATTTACGCTGAGGGTAGTCCGGTCGAGGGTCACTGAAGTAACGGGTATCACCTCCGTGTCGTCCGTCCTCTTGTTGGAAGGATAAGAGGGAGTGGCCGTGGTTGAACCTGACGCCGTTGTCAACGTATAGGAACTGCTGTCAGTAAAGGAACCGTATATAACGAAAGCTGCTGCGTAAGGAAGCACTTCGGAAACAACCGTGTTGCTGCCGCTTTTGATGCTGAAGGTGCTGCCTGCGGCAAGGGTGCCTGTGCTGCTCCCTCCGAAGCCGCTGCCCGGGCCGCCGCTTCCGGGGCCTCCGGGGTTATTTCCGCCGGGGCCTCCGCCTGATCCGCTGCTTCCGTAGGTAATGTACCCGCCGTCTCCGTATTTCGGGATGGATTCGGAGGCCATGTCCGAAGACCCTGCGGCAAATACGGTGGCGTTTTTGTAAAGGGTGATACCGTCGTTGGTATCAAGGGGGGAATTTGCGCCGCTGGACTGGCCGTAAACCTTTGTAACGCCACCGTAAAGCGCCAGTGAACCGTTGCAGTCAATGCCGTCGCCGTCGGCCGTATAATTAACGGTCTTTCCTGCCAGAGTCGTGCTGTGGGTGTTTTCGCTGTCGATCTTCACGGTCACCGTGCCGCTGTAAATATTGATGTTGTTTCCGCTGCTGGTTGAGACGGAAACCTTCTTGTAGTTGAAGTCTTCATTGTCCGCGCTCTCGTAGAAATATGTAAGGGTCTTCGAAGTGGAATTCATGCCGTCATCCGCGGTGAATGTGGAAACCACGGGGCCCGATGAGGAATTGTGGACACCGATATTGATCGCGGCGCCCTCTATCCCCTCATAGGCGTTCTGAATATCCACGGTCCCTCCGGTGATGTTGATGACGCCGGATGCGGTTATGCCGTCGTCGCCGGAATTTACGGTGATATTGCCACCGGTTATGTCAATGTTATTGTTGGACTTGATGCCGTCGTCCGGGGCGCCGATGATATACACCTGGGAGGCAGTCGCGGTATAACCCGAGCTTGTCACTTTATTTGCCTTAAGTCCTGCGTTTCTGGTATCGATGCTGATATCTCCGCCGCTTATGGTGAGCCCGCCGGAGGCTGTGACGCTGCCGCTGTTCTCATCTGTTGCGTTCGTCTTGAGAGAGGAAGAATTGTCGTTCGCGATGGTGTAGCCGTAGTAATAGGTCTCAGCCTTCGTGCCGGCCTTAAGCCCCTTGTGGCTTCCCGTATCCACCGTGACGAGCTCGATCTTATTATTGTCTCCGCCGCTTTCGTAAAGCACGTTTTTCCCGGCGGTATAGGACTTCCCATTGGAATAATAAGACCCGGACGCATCGGCAAATAACGTGACGATATCCACCGTTCCGCCCTGAATGTCAATGTTTTCCGCCTGGATGCCGTCGTCATAGCTTTCGATATTTACCGTTCCGTCCGCGACAGTCACCGTGCCGGAGCCGGTTTCAAGGTCTTTCTTTGCCTTCATGCCGTCCCCGCCGGTTTCGGCCTTCAGGGTGCCTCCGTTTATGTTGATCCTGCCGTTCTTCGCTTTCACGCCATCGCCCTGCACACTTATGTTCAGGGTCCCGCTGTTCAGGTTGAAGGTGCCGCCGTTGCTGCTGCTCCCGAGCTTGATCCCGTCTGCGGGGTCGAGGCCCGCGGCCTTTGCCGCCTTTGCGGTGTCATCACTCATGGGATCGTTGAGAGTGAGGCTCCCGCTGCCGTCGATATTCAGAGTTCCGTCTTTTTTCACGGAAATAAGAGCCTCAGGCTCATCCGTATAGGAGCTGCTGCCGATCAGTACCGAACTGCCCCTGAGGGTTATGGTGAGAGGGGTCCCCTGGGCGCAGGTGATCACTCCGCAGTCCTCGCCGGTAGCGGCGTTCAGGTTTTCATTATTTACTGTAAGGCTGTCGAGGATGAGGCCCACACCGCTCTTCAGGTTCTTATTTATCTCAATGACGGCGTTTGTCCATTCGCCGGTAAGTGTATAGATGCCGTTTTGGGAAACCGTGACCCTGATCATGCCGGGGACGCTTGTGTCGTCAACGCTCACTCCGTCCGGGCATTCACCGGCGATCACCGAATCCCAGTCCAGGGCAGAAGCGTTTCCTGCGGAGGCAAGTGTATCTGCCGGATCCGAGGATGTCCCGGATTCTTCTTCGGCGTCAGTATCGGTCCGGGCTGAGGAGGACTCGGTTGCTTCCTCATCGTCAGTGTCGGACTGGCTTGAGGCGGTTTCGATGGAGGCGGTTTCAGAAACCTCTGCCGCCCCGTACAACTCGTCCACCCGGATCATCTCCGCCGCATTCACTGTCATTCCATGCGGCAACGCGATGATCATCGCCAGCATAATGGCAATGCACCGCATCATTCCTTGTCTGTCTGTTCTGCTCGTCATGTCTGTTCCCTCCTGTCAGTTTCCTTTGCGTGTCCGGATTCCCGCGGGCCTCACCCCAGATCGGGTTCATGCCCGAAATTCCCGGTTACGGCTGCTTCCTACCTTGTGCCCCTGCGTTCCTCCGGCTGCGCCGGTCCTCATACCATGTCTGCTGAATGAAAGGTTACCAAACCCGGCGGGTTAAATCCTCGATATCCTGTTGCGAAATTTACGAAAAACTCACGAAGTATTGCGTGCGGATTGCCACAGTTCCACCCCGTTTTGAGATTGCTTTTCAGGATTTGCGAGATTAGAATTAATAAAGCGTCGGAAGAGACTTAATTGATTTTGACAGACATTAGGAGGAAAAAGCCATGGCCGAAGAGCCAAAGCGCATCTACATAGCAGATGATGACGATGAGATACGACAGGTCGTGAGCACGTTTCTGGCAAGCGACGGTTATGAGGTGGAGGACTTCCCCACGGGAGATCTCTTATTTGAAAGATTCGCTCAGGAGCCCTGCGATCTGGTGATCCTGGATGTGATGATGCCGGGTTCCGACGGCTTCAAGATATGTACGGAGCTGAGAAAGATAAGCACAGTGCCTATTATCATGCTAACGGCAAGAGACTCTGAAAATGACTACGCCATGGGGCTCGGGCTGGGGAGCGACGACTATATCACAAAGCCCTTCTCCGCAATGGCGCTTCTGATGCGGGTCCGGGCTATCTTCCGGAGGATCGTCTACGAGAGTCAGAAGCATTCCGCGGAGGAGCCTACTTCCGTCTCTGTAGGAGGACTGGAGCTGGACGAAGCAAGCCGGCATATCGTGCATGAGGGAAAGCCGCTGGCCCTTACGCCTACCGAATATGAAGTCCTGAAGTATCTCATGCTCCGGAAAGGCCAGGCCGTATCCCGTGATGAACTGCTAAACGCCGTTTGGGGCTTTGATACCGCGGTGGAGACAAGAGCCACCGACGACACCGTGCGGAGGCTCCGGCAGAAGATCGGCGGGTGCAATGTGACGATCGCCGCCGTATGGGGCTTCGGCTTTAGACTTGAGGAAGACTGATGAAGAAACACTTTGACATTGCGCCCGTGTCGCCGGTTCACGCCGACTTCAGGCTCGAAGAAGACCGATGAAGAAACAGATGCACCTGCAGACAAGGATCCTCTTCACATTATTCGGACTTACTGCGGCGATCCTGGTGACCGTGGGGCTGGCGTTCAATCTCTCAATCCGCGGTTACCTGAAAAACCGGGTCACAACCCAGCTTAGGTCCGTCCGTGAAAGCGCATCATCCGACAGAAAGAACCCGCCGCCAAAGCCGGGAAAGCGCTTTGACGGCCACCCCGACCGCATCACCGGTACCACGGGAAACGCGGTGGTCCTTCACAAGGATGGCTCTATGGTGTCCGTTTTCCACGGAGACAGGGAAGTTGCCAAAGCGGTTTCCGCCTATTTCGCGGCACATGGCGTGGATCCGGATCTTCATTATAAGGTCATTTCATTGGACACCGGAAAATACGCAGTCTCTGTCTCTCCGGATCCGTCACAAAAGGATAATTACATCGTTTCATACGTTGACGTCACCACTATCATGGCCTTTACCGCAAGGATCAATGCGGTGCTGCTGGTCATCATTCTCGCGGCGCTCCTGCTCTCCGTTTTCCTTAGCCGCCGTCTCGCCGGTTCTTTGGCAAGGCCGGTGCAGGAGCTGTCCTTATTTGCAGGCGAGATCGGGAGCGGAAATTTTGAAACGAGAGAGATGGATTTCAGGGACCTGGAATTCGGACAGCTGGCGGATTCCATGAACCTGATGGCACAGGAATTGCACGAAGCGAAGCAAAAGCAGGAGATATTTTTCCAGAACGTATCCCACGAACTCAGGACCCCTCTGACCTCCATCCACGGAAATGCGGAGGGCATAGTTTACGGGCTTATGGAGCCTGTGGCCGCCGCAAAGGTCATTGTCAGGGAATCCGACAAGCTCGGGGGGATGGTGGAGGATGTGCTCTATCTGTCACGTGCCGGAAAGCAGTCGCCCGAAAGCCCCGAAGCTCTGCTGGATCTGAGGGAAGTCCTCTCCCTTTGCGTGTCTGAGCACAAGGCAGAAGCGGAGAGCAAAGGAGTGGATTTCGACTTCGACTTTGATGAAGAGCCCGTGCTAATGTCGATCCGCGAGCAGGATGCGGAGCGGCTTTTCGGGAATCTCATTTCAAACGCTATCCGCTATGCGAAGTCAAAGGTGACACTGTACTGCCACACGGAAAATGAAACCGTTGTCGCCCGGGTCTCCGACGACGGAGACGGCATTTCGCCGGAAGATCTTCCCCATGTCTTTGAACGATTCTACAAGGGAAAAGGCGGCAGACACGGCATCGGGCTGGCCATAGCGCAGTCCGTGGCGGAATCCTGCCACGGCACCATCACCGCGAGAAATGAAGGCGGCGCCATTTTCGAGGTGGCCTTCCCGCCCGCGACCCGATAAAATCAGCAAAATCGGCGTTTTTATCGGTCGTTCCCAAAATAAAGAGCCCGCCCGTTCCGGGCGGTGTCCCCCGCGCCTTGACTTATAACCGCAATAAATGCTATTTTGAAGGAGTAGAAGACACCGTCAGGAAACATGAAGATCAGAGGACGATATGTCTGTAAAACGAAAACTCACGCCTACCCGGACCTTAAAGTCCGGTATGAAAGTTGACCAGCCCATATTCGGACCCGACGGAAGAGTTCTCATAGAGAGAGGCGCTTTCCTGGACGATTTCGAGATCGAAGGCCTTCTTAAAAAAGGCATAATGAGCGTGTACATCACCGAGGGCGAGCCTGATGACGACGAAGAAGTGGTCATCTCCCCTGCCGCCCAGCAGACCATCGCAAAAACCCGCGTTCCCGACAAGAAAAAGGTGGAGCTTTCCAACGAAGTCAAGGAACGCGTGGGTCAGGGCATCAAATACCTCTTTGACAACACCTCCAATGCAGACTTTGCGGAGAGCAGTAATTCCGTGGCCGGTGAACTGATGGACTCCATCATGTCCTCGGACGCGGTAGCCTTCGATATCAATATGCTCAAGGTCAGCGACGAGTACACCTTCAAGCACAGCGTCGATGTGGCAGCCATGTCCCTCATAATAGGGAAAAACATGGGACTTCCCCACGAAGAGCTTAAAGAGCTCGGAGTTGCGGGGCTTCTTCACGATATAGGGAAATCCAGCATACCCGACGAGATCCTCAACAAAAAGGACAAGCTCACGGACGAGGAATTCACCTACATCAAGCAGCACTCCGTATTCGGGTACAAGATCCTCACTGAGAGAGGCGGTTTCTCCGAGGCCGTTCTGAGGGGGGTGCTCCAGCATCACGAAAAGCTTAACGGCAGAGGCTATCCTCTGGGAGTTTCGGGAGACAAGATCCACAAATACGCAAGGATCATATCAGTGGCGGACGTTTATGACGCCCTTGTCACCGACCGTCCCTACAAAAAAGGCTTCAGCAAAGGCGTAGCCGTTGAAATGATCATGGCCATGACGGAAGATCTGGATATGGACGCCATGAACTGCTTCCTTCACACCGTGGTGGCCTACCCCGTGGATTCAATCGTCACTCTGGTGAACGGTGAAAAGGCGAAGGTCGTGCAGAACTATATGGGTTATCCCCTCCGTCCGAAGGTGGTGTCAGTCACCACGGGAAAGGTGTACGATCTGAGCAACGACCTGGAGTGCGCTTCCCTCATAATCAACGAGCAGAAGAAAGGCATCTCCAAGAGGGATTCCTGACTCCCGGTCGATCCTGCCTCCCGGACCTCTTCGCTGCATCCGGTGGGCATCTCCAAGAGGGATTCCTGACCCCATCCCCACGATCTCCGTTCCGCTCTCACAGCGGTCGGCGTCCGGCGCAAAAAATCCTTTAATACTTCCCGGATCATCTTCACTTTTCAATTTAAAAGTGCTACAATCAGCGTTTGGCTAAATCACTTTATTATTCTTACTAAGGAGGGAATAAATGAGACGAATGGAAAGATTCAGGAAAACGATTGCTTCCTTCGTTGCAGCAGCGTTGCTTCTCACCGGGAACACGGCGACAACGCTGGCAGCGTCTCAGGAAGCGGCGATCCCTGCCGTTCCCGTCCCCGCAGCCATTGAGGCCGTGGGAGATGAGGATCTGCAGCAGATCGAGGTCAATCAGGGCCTCGGCCGCCACATTGCCATGGGTTCAAATGACGAGACCCTGCTGGACAACCTTGTGGCGGGAAAGACCACCGCAGTGGTCATGAAGATGCCCGGATCCGACGACTTCACGAAGGAACAGGCAGAGAGCGCAAAGGCGAAATACAAGCTTGAGGCGAAGGCAGTGACCAACGGCCAGGAAGCCGACAACTGCGAACTCACCGCCAACGGCGACAATTTCTCCGTGGTGCAGCTCTTCGACAAGGACTGCGACATCGTGAAGGGCTGGTACGTCATAGCCCAGTTCCCCCAGGGTCCCGACAAGGGCACCTACAACTTCCACATCAAGGACGGGGACAAGGAGATCGGCAGACAGAACAGCGTCACCTTTTATGACGTAAATAAGCTCAACATCCTGGTAGTCCCCGTGGAAGCCTACTGGAGTGCCCACTATGATGGCGGAGCCCCCAGCGCAGGCGCTTTCGGCTGCAAGGACCAGAACTTCACCGATCAGTACGGAAATTCAAAGCCCTGGAGCGAGCTCTGCACAACCCTGAAGGAGTATATGCTGGACGTCTACCCCATCGCGGATGCGAATTTTGAGGAAGCGCAGGAGCTCAAGGCCAATACCGCGGAGTACGACATGGTCGTCGGCGACAGCGGCGGTCAGAAGAAACTCTGGGAGGAAGCCTGCAAGCTTCAGTCCAAGACCAAGGACGGAAAGGACCGTTACGACCTGATCCTCGCTTTCGTCATGTACCGTCAGGACCAGGGCGGCGGCCAGGGCTACACCTTCGGCAAGCCCACCAACATCATCACCTATTCGGACAAGGACATGCTCCCCACCGTGGCGCATGAGATCGCGCACTGCTATCAGGTGGGTGACGAATACGACGGCGGAAGCTTCAACAGCAATGTGAACTATCCCCCCAACGGCTACAAGGGCAGAAACCTTGTGAGCGGCGAGGATATCGCTTCCACTTCCGGAGCTCCCGATTACTGGCAGTCTCCCAAGGATTACAAGAATGATTCCTCCGTCACCGGAGACAAGAAAGCCAAGGTGGATGAGGACGGCAAGGGAACCATGGTCAAGCTCTCGCTCCACCCTTACAGCCTTTCAAAGAGGGAGTTCATCAGATGGGACGGCGTAAATGCGGACGGAACCGTCTCCAGCGACAAACTGAGCCCCACCATCAGCTGGATGGGATCCGGTTATTCGGGAGGAAACGGCTTCTACTGGACCACTCCCCTTATCTGGGACCACCTGCTTAAAGAGCTTGCGGTTAAGACCAAGAAAGACACTTCCGAGCAGCAGACCGAACAATCCGAGAGCAACGCTGATGTATTCCTGAACGCGGTCGCTTCCGGAGCAGTCGGCGACTCCGACATATTCAACAGCGAAGACGATTTCTACTTTGACGACGACTACCGTTTCGGCGAGTCCCGCATGGCTGAGGTGTACGGCTGGCTTGTAAAGGACGGAGATAAGGTCAAGGTGGAAATGAACCCCATCTTCTCCTTTGACGGAGACCTGGAGCTCATCGAGCCCCTGGACAAGATCTACAAGGACAGCAAAGACATCTATTCCTTCGTAGCTCTGGATGAGTTAGGAAGGGTCCTGCGCTCCCCCGTGGACGGAAAGTTCGCGGCAACGGAATTCTACGGCGGCTTCTTCAATCCCAAGATGCCCGCAGACAAGAGAGATCAGAAGGAAGTCAACTTCAACTTCAACGCCGAATATCCCAATGATACCCGCGACTTCGCCATCGTTAAGGGCAGGGTCACCGACGACAACACCGACGAAGAGGGTAATTTCAAAGGCGGCTTCGTATGGCAGGCTTCCAAAGACGAAAACTTCTTCGCTGACTTCGAAAAGAAACCCGAAGGCTATCTCAGCTTTGCCGACGTGAATTCGCAGTCCGCCTCCGTGGAATGGGAAGTCTACTATCCGGAAGGCTCAGAAGAACCCTACGATAATAAGGACAAGGCTCTTTACACCGAGGTCTACTACTGCCCCGAGGGAGACGACGGCGAAGCATACTACGTAGGCTGCAGCGAAGATCCCGATTGGGAAGAAGGCTACATCGAATTCCCCACCGACAGCGAGTTCGGCACGAAATGGACCAGGAACGCCTATGTCTGGATCAAGGTCACAAACGGCGTCAACGCTATCGATATCTACTCTGATGAAAATGAAGTGACGGTTTCAAACTCCACCATCGTCCTCTCAGGTTCAGGCATCAAGAAAAAGACCGTCGGGGATCAGACGGAGTACACCGCACAGTGCACCGGCAGCGCCATCACCCCCGCTACCACGGTCAAGGCCATGAACCCCGCCACCGGGAAGTATATCTCCCTGAAGAAGGACGTGGACTACACCGTCACCTACAAGGACAATGTAAATGTCGGATACGCCACCGTAACGGTGCAGGGCATCGGCGCTTACGCCGGAAAGAACACCCAGGAATTCGAGATCGTAAAGAAGGCTCTGGACGGAACGCCGGATGAGATACCCAACGTGAAGTACACCGCCGACCTGGACAGCGCGGTGACAAAGTATCTGCGCTTCAAGGACAAGGCAAATAAGGACCTGGTCTTCAATAAGGACTTCACCGTGATATTCTCCGCGGACGGCGTTGAAGACAAATCCCTTAACAAGGTCATAACAAAGAGCCCCGAGGGAGGAAATACGGTCGTTACGGTCACCTACTCCGGAAAGGGAAATTACACCGGAAAAGCCAAGAAGACCGCAAAGTTTGAGGTACTTCCCGAAACGGCGGAAACCACGGAAATAACTGCCGACAAGCTCCAGATAGAACTTAAGAAGGACATCCTCACCTACACAGGCAAAGCCCTGAAGCCCGGCGTCAAGTCGGTATCCCTGGTAACCTTGAGCGGTAATGTAGCTCTCAAGGCATCCGATTACAAGGTGGTATATTCCGGAAATATCGATATCGGCACAGGCAGGGTGACCATAGTCGGAAAGAAGAACTATGTGGGCACGGGTTACACCACATTCAGGATCGATCCCAAGCCCGTCAGCTCGGTCACCGTTTCCGGACTTAAGAACCAGCCCTACACCGGAAAGACTCTTTCCGAGAATGATCTCTCCATAGTGGTAAAGGCAGGCGGCATTATCCTTACAAAGGGCGTTGACTACAGGGTCAAGAGCCTTACCGGAGATCTCACAAACGTCACCACCTCCGAGGTAAAGAAAGCCGGCAACGCTCCCGCGCTTGAGATAGAGCTGGTCGATGATGATGCCACAAAGAAGTCTTCAACAAGGCCTAAGGTTGTATGGAAGAACTCCGCTAAAAAGCCCGTAAAGAAGACCTTCTCCATCATCCAGACAAAGCTCAACTCCTCCACGGTGACCGTTACCGCGAAGCACAACACCGAGAGCCAGAACAAGGTGACCATCGACGGAAACGTGGTGGGAACACTGCGCGCCGCTTCAAAGCAGGAGCTTTCGCAGAACAAGAAGGCTTACGCCTTTGTCATCACCGGTTCCGCGCCTACGCTCTCAAAGAACGCTCTCCTGTCAGAGGCGGTACAGATCAAGTCCCAGGGATCAAACATCAATCCCGCCGATTACACCATGACCGTGAGCGCAGCAAAGGACGGCAAGCTTGGCACCATCAAGTTCAATGCCGTAAAGGGCAAGGATAAGGGTTACGCCGGATCAAGGACGGTCAAATTCCTGTATCTGCAGCAGAAACCCGAAGAAGATTAATTAAATCCGCAACACACAAGGCTGAAAAAAGCCCCTCCCGCATAACCGCGGGAGGGGCTTTGAGTTTGCAACGAGACACGGGGTTCTCCCCCTGCCCGGATATAAGCGTTTCATAGAAGCGCCTTCACGCACTCCTCCACTTTCTTCATATCCGCAGTGGGCTCAAATCTCGCCACCACATTTCCCTCACGGTCGATCACAAACTTTGTGAAATTCCACTTTA
>JAEEGL016456938.1_pt1 | contig 17329 bp, 8 predicted proteins | sample 9134231 | NCBI WGS metagenome assembly JAEEGL01 (sample SAMN16246548, study PRJNA631951) | gut metagenome | biome: gut microbiome; feature: rumen; material: fiber-attached | host: Bos | place: Iran: Karaj | collected 2018-10
AGGATAGCAAGGCTATTACTAGTGATAAAATGATAATAGTAAGTTCTAATACTTTTATTATAAAAGTCTTTAACTTCATATTATCTAACCTCCTTTTTTGAAGGTAGACACTTAATTAATGTTCCTATATTTATTATTAGATATTATATTAATTATTGCCTTTATTTTTTTTATTTTATGTTATAATTGTGTTGTGAGGTATTACTTCATATAAAAAGGAACATTCAACGAACCTGAATGTCTACCTTTATTTTTTGGTTTGACATTTAAGTCTTTGACTTAAGTGTCTTTTTATTCTAGGATAGCAAGGCTATTACTAGTGATAAAATGATAATAGTAAGTTCTAATACTTTTATTATAAAAGTCTTTAACTTCATATTATCTAACCTTCTTTTTGAAGGTAGACACTTAATTAATGTTCCTATATTTATATGTTTATTTATGTTTTAACTAAAAAGAGTGTATTGCTACACTCTTATATTTTTATTCCAAAGAATTTATCTGCTACTTCTTCTCTATTTGGGTAATCTTTTTTCTTTAATTCTTTTTCAAATTTATCTCTATCATATTTTAATTCTTTTTTATATATTTTTACACTTTTTTTATTTATTTCTAAAATAGTATAAAAAGTCTTATCATCTTTTCTACAGCCACTGCTACCTACACATGTAAATAGACTTCCATTACTAATTTGAAATGGATCATGTGAATGCCCAAAAAACATATAATCTGTTTCTACTTTTTTTGCTACTTCATATTGTTTATCACTTGATAGTATTGGTAATCCTTCGTAATAATCTTTTGTACTATTTATAAAGAAATGAGAAAAAGTATATAGTTTTCCTTCTATTAGTTTTTCTTTTGACATTGGTAATTTTTTTATGTAATTAAAATCTTCATCATCTAGTTCATTTCTAATCCATTCTTTATGTTTTAATTCTATTTCCGTTAATAATTTATTAGCTATTTTATCATTTGTTTGATATATTTCATGATTACCTTTTACTATATTTATATTAGCATTTTTTAATAATTCTACACACTCTTTAGGGTTAGGTCCAAAACCAACCATATCTCCTAAGAAGAAAACATCATCAAATTGATCACTTCTTATATCATTCATGATACTTGTTAAAGCTTGAAAATTACCATGTATATCACTAAATATTGCTATTTTTTTCATATATATACCTCTTCAATAAAAGATTATTCATTATTTGAATAACCTTCTTTTTCTAATATTTCTTTCATATTACATGCAGCTTGTAAATTCTCATAATTTAAATTACTTTTACTTATATAAATACCTGTTATTATCTTACTAATTGTTGCAATTAATAAATCTAAATTATTATCTTCTAACTGCTCTTCTGCAATTTTAACATTTACTAAATTATATTTATCCATAATCATTGTTTTAATATCTCTTGTATCATTAACTGTTATATTATTTACAAAAGTATTATTTGGATTATAAATAAATGTTTGAAGATCTTTAACTATTTCATCAAATTCTTCATCTGTTAATTCTTCATTAAGAGTTTTTGAAATAGATAATAAATTAATCTTATATGAATTTAATAATTTTAAAATATCTAAAAGTGTAGAGTTATCATTTAAAGAATTAACTACTTTTTCTTTAAATTTAGCTTCATCATACTCTTTATAATACTCTTTTAATTCTTCTAAAGCTTTATTAATAATTGTATTTTTCTTTTCTTCTTTTAATTTAAAGAACTTCCTATGAGCTTTTTTTATTTTACCTTCTGCTTTAGATATATTTTTTAAAATACTTTTAGTTAAATTTTTATTATTTTTATCATTATAAATCTTTTTTACTTCTTCTATTAAATCTTTAAATTCTAAATAATATTTATATTCTTCTAAAGTATAGGATAACTTTATAATATTTTCATTATCAGTATCTTCATTATCTACTTTTGCTATTAAAGATTCTTTTTGTCTTGCTATTTTACTACTTTCATAATCTTTAATATCTAATTCTCCTGATATTATCTTATCTTGAATAGTTTTAATATCACTATTCTTTAAATATAAATATTTCTTATAATCAGATTTTATTTTATCTTCGTTTATTTTAAATTCTTTTACTTTTTCATCATAATATTTATCAAATATCTTTTTATTTTTAAAATATAAATGTCTAAAATTTAAATAAATATTTTCAATAATACTTGGATTTTTCCAATATAATTTGTCAAAAGATTCTTTTAATTTATTTGATTCTGGATTTCTTTCTTTTAAGAATAATTCTAGATATTCTGATACTTCATTACCATAATTAAAGTCTTCTTTTTCTAATACTATTCCTATTAAATTAAAAGTAGTAATTATTGTTTCTATATCTTCATTTACTTCTACTAAATCACTTTTGTAAAATTTTTTTAAATCATATAAGCTTTCATCTAATGAACTTTTTTCATAAGATTCATTATCGTTTAGAAGATATAATCTTGCTTTTATATCTTCTAAACGTTTTTCTAATGTTTTTATTTCTTCATTGTCTTCTTTTATTATTAAATTTGAATATCTTTTATTTATTTCTTTAACTAATTCTTTTTTGTAATCTAGTACTACATCTTTCATTGTTGTAGCTTTTTCAATATATGCTTTACTATTTCTTATATTATTTCTAGGTAAGATTTGTAATAGTTCTTTGAAGTGCTCTATTTTCTTATTCATCGTTATCACCTATATCCGTTTTTTTAATTTCATCTTCTACTGTTTTAAGAAATGATTCTGCTTGTTGATAAGACTCAATTAATTCTGTATTAGTTAGTTCTTCTAGGTTTAATTCATCTAATGCTATTCTTTCATCTATATCCATAATCTCACCTTACTTTAAAAATATTATAACATATTTTTTATTTTTTATTATTATTTAATAATTATATATTTATGTACTTCACCTATATAAGTATCATTATCAAATAAAGAGAATTGTACTCGATATGTACCTGATGTTAAATTATCTTTTAAATAGAATACTGTGGACATTACACTTTGAGGAGTGTCAAATAACATATAGAATTTTTCTCTATTTGTTGTTACAAAGTCATTTGTAAAGAAGTCTTTAAAGTCTACTAAAGTATATGTATCTTGATATACTTCATCATATTCTCTTCTATGTAAAGATATTCTTAAATTTGGATTTAATAATCCAGATGAATACTCTAAATTAAATGCTATTGCATTTGTACCATCTTCTGTAATTCCAGTTTCTTTATTTATTAATAATTGACTGTTATCTGCTGTTACTTTTAATCCATATAAAGTATTTTTTACTTCAAATGGAATAGTTTTTTGATCTAATGATTGAAGACCATAATAGATACCATCAGGAGATGCAAATGATTCAATTAATAAAGTATAATTTCCTGATGCTAAATTACTTCCTTCTGTATTAATTATAATATTTGTATTTACGTTTGCTATACGTTCTGCAACATTTATTCTTACTGTTCCATCAAATCGTGGATAGTATGTATTTTGTCCTATTGTATAAGATATACCTAATATACTCGGACCATTTACTAGTTCTCCATGAGAATCAAGTATAGATATTTTTATACCTGATTTATAATCATTGAAGTTTGTATCTATTACTACGTCAGAATTATTTTTTCCTTGAACAAAGTTTGTTCTTACATTTAATCCTACTTCTTCTCCAATGTATACTTCTTGAGTACTCATTGTACCATCTACTTCAATAATAGAATCTTTATTTACAAATAAATTATAAAATAATTGTTGTTGCTCTACACCTATTACTGAAAGAATTATTTCATTATCTGAACTTCTTAATTCTAATAATAATGATTTATTTAATACATCTTCTTGTATTCCTGATTCTTTAAAGTCAACAATGAAAATAAATTCTTCTTCTGCAATATCTAAATCTTCATCATAGTATACAAGTTTTTTAGCATCTTCATCAAAATGATTTAATTGATTAGAACTTCCCATTTTTACAAATTTAGATAATTGATATGATACATCTCCATTAATAATTAATTCTTGCTGTTTATTAGCATAATCAGCATCTGTTACTACATAGTAATAATATTCTGGTGTTGTACCACTTATTAAGTCTATCATCGTTATTTTAGTATTAGCTGGGAAGTTATAAGTAGATGCTAAAACATGTTGATATCCAGGCTTATAAATTGTTTCATTTTTTTCAACATATAATGAATAATATGTAGTGAAACTACTTGTTGCTGTTACATTAACTGAACCTGGAGCAAACATTTCATATTTTTTACCAGGGGCTATTGTTCCTTCATAGTCATCTGTTGTAAATAAGGCACGAGATAAATTAACAACTATATTAACTCTTCGTACTTCATTATTTAAATCATCGATTGGAGTTATAGCAACCATTGATATAGTTGCATTTCCCATCTCTCCTCTCGTTTCTAGGTTTTTAGAATGGTATAGATAGAATAAGAATGTTGGAACAGTTGTTGAGTTATCACTTAAGTAATTTCTTGTTCCTTGAAAGTGTTCTTCATCTGTTACATATGTTGTTGATCCTATTGTAATCCATCCATTGTCACTAGATTTCATAACAAGACCCATTATATTATCGGCATCTGTTCCTGATGCTGCTATTCTTGGTATTTGACTTTTTGGTACTAGTTCAACTCCACTTTCTAATTCATTATAGTTAAATCCTAAAATAGAGAATGTCGTATTAGGTTCTGAAAAATTAACAAGTGGTAATTCATAAGTTCCTAAAGTTGAATATTTTGATGCAGTTAGAGATATTTCAATAGTAGTTACTTGTTCTCCAATTGCCCACATATAGTATGCTGCATCTTCTGGAGTTGGTACTATATAATCTACTGTTAACCTATCAAGTGTATCTTTATTAGGGAAGTTACTATAGAATCCATCTTCTTCGTAATTATGATTTGTATGATGTAATCCTAAAACATAGCTACCTTTGATAAAGTATACTAAATCTTGTGAAGACAAAGTTGAATTATTATTATAAGTTGTATCATAGAATCCTGTTTCAACTTGTCCATTTCTATCATAGTTAAACATTCCAAAGAAAGTCATTCCATCAACTTGTCCGTAACTAGTTACATTTTCATTAGTGGCAATATTAATATTTCTTCCTTCGTAGATATATATTTTATTATTTACATTTCTTGTTACATTTCCATCATCATCGATTGATATTGTTTCTTTTGTTTTTGTATTTCCATTTATTAAAGCACTGCTATATGACTTTAATAAATTTGTTGAGTTTTTTAAATATAGGACAGAATTATTGGCTAATGTTAATTCATCCAATCTACTTAATGAGAATAATACATCTGAATATTCGTTAGTTCTATCTGTTGTTCCTATTAATTCCATTACTGAATTATCTATTGTTACACTTGATGCTCTTTGAATAGAAACATTAGTCTTATAGTCACTTTCTGTTCCATAATTTCTTATTAATATATTGCTATATCCAGTTGTACTTGATGCATTACCACTTCCAAATATTGATCCATGGATATCAAAGTTATTATATCCTTGAGCATCAATATTAATTGTAATTCCTGTAGTAACACTTATGAAAGAGAAGTCATATATTTCAGATCCAGAAGCATTAGCTTCTCCTCCTCCAAATACTGTTCCGCCAATATCTATTGTTCCATTTTTTAAAGTACTATTTGTTAATACACTTTTTCCAATATTTACATTTGTTGTTCCATAAAGAACTGAAGTATTAGCTCCTCCGTAAACATTTCCTCCACATTGTAATCCAGCAATATTAACTATACTTGATGAATTATTTGCTTCTTCTGTTCCTGTTGCTGCTGCGTTACCTCCACCAAATACATGATTAGTTACTCTTGTAGCTCCTTCAATATTTAAAAGGGTGTTTCCATGTACTACTGCAGTTGATCCATTTCCTCCTGCAAATAGACTTCCACCTATGATACTATCAGAAACAAATACATCAGTATCATCTTGAACTTCTCCAAGATTCCCTCCACCATATACATTTCCATTTACAGTTGCATTAACTATTTTTAATGTAGTATCTGTCTCGATTTGAGCTTGGTTTCCTCCACCTACTACATCTCCAGAAACTGTTGCACCTGATATGTAAGTATTTGCTTCTGTAGTAGTGGCATAATTTCCTCCACCATATACATTAGTTATATTTCCGTTTCTTATATCAATATTTGCATCTATGGTTTTTCCTCCAAGGTTATTACCTCCATAGATATTACCTATTGTTGGATCTTGTGGTGATGTTAGTATATTTATATTACTTTCATCAACTATTCCTGCATTATTTGATCCTCCAAAAACGTTTTGGATACTAACAGCATTACTGATTGTTACATTTGTTGTTTCAACAGATGCTTCGTTTCCTCCTCCAAAAACATTTGTTGTTGTACCTGTTAAAGCAGTAATAGTAACATTTGATGTAGTTGAATCAGCTTGATTTCCTCCTCCATAAATGTTTGAAATCGATCCTCCATTTGCTGTTATATTTGTTGTGGTTGTTGATCCTCCTTGGTTATTTCCTCCATAGATGGTTGTTGTTGTTCCACCTGTTGTTGTTACATACGATACAGGAACTGTTCCACTTTGATTTGAACCACCATAAATGTTTCCAGCTGTTGCTCCTGATTGAGAAATAGTTGATGAAGTAAGCATTCCAGCTTTATTTCCTCCACCATATGTATCTGCTACTGTTCCAGCATTTAAATTTATAACTGAAGTTCCTGTTTCAGCTTCGTTTCCTCCACCATATACTGTTCCAAAATTTCCTCCACCTATAGTAATTGTGGAAGCTGTTGTACTACCACCTAGGTTATTTCCACCAAATATTGTTGTGGCAGTTCCTGATGTTGTAGTAATTGTTGATGTTTGAATTGTTCCTAACTGATTAGAACCTCCATATATTGTTGTTGCATTTGCTCCGTTTAAATTAATATTTGTTCCATTTGTTACACCAGCTTTATTTCCTCCACCATACACAGTTCCTACTGTAGTTGATGAATTTAAATTTATTGTTGATGTATTTGTTGTATCAGCTTCGTTTCCTCCACCATAAATCGTACCGAATGTTCCACCATTTGTTGTAATAGAAGTAGTTCCTGTAGTTCCTCCTAAGTTATTTCCACCAAAAACTGTAGTAGCAGAACCTGCTGAACTTATAATTGTTGAACTTCCAACATCTCCTGATTCATTTGATCCACCGTAAATATTTGTTACTTGTGAACCATTTAAATTAATATGAGTTCCATTAGTAACTCCAGCTTTATTTCCTCCACCATATACGGTTGTAATTGTTGATGAATTTAAATTAATTGTCGTACTATTTGTAGTTTCAGCTTCGTTTCCTCCACCGTAAATTGTTCCAATAGTAGCTCCATTAACTGTAATATTTGTTGTTCCAGTTGTTCCTCCTAAGTTGTTTCCCCCAAATATTGAAGTTGCTGAACCACTTGTTGTTGTGATATTAGTAGTTGTTACAGTTCCTGATTCATTAGAACCACCATATATATTTGTAGTAGTACTTCCTTTTAGATTAATGTTTGTAGTAGTTGCATTTGCTGCTTGTCCTCCTCCATATACATTTGTTGAAGTACCACCATTTAAGTTAACTGTACTTGTATTAATTGGAGCAAGATTTCCTCCTCCATGAGTGTTTGTTACCGTTCCACCATTTATGTTTACAACTATAGTTCCATTTGGAGTTCCTTTAACGTCATTTCCTCCAAAAACATTAGATATTGTTCCATTATTTATGTCTACTCTTATATTTCCTCTAACATAAGGAGTTGTTGCATTATCTCCTTGTCCTCCACCAAATATAGATCCAGTTATATTACCGTTATTTATTGTTACAGCAGTATTACCAGTAGCAGTACCATTTGCCGTATTACTATTAACAGTTCCTAAAGCACTTCCACCATATATATTCCCCTGTATTGTTGGTGTATTTGAAACATTAGTTCTTCCTATAGTTATATCAATATTATTAGTTACAAAAGTGTCTTCTCCTTTTCCTCCACCATAAATATTACCAGTTATAGTTCCACCAGTGATATCCATGTCAACAGAACCATAAACAAGACCTTCAGTATTAGATCCTCCATAAACGTTTCCAATTGTACCACCACTTATATCTATATCTATTACACTACTTGATTTATAAGCGTTTTGGCTAAATCCTGCTGATTTAGATCCTCCATAAATATTTGCAACTGTACCACCAAGTATTTCTATTTTCGCTGTTGAAGCAGAAGAACTTTGAGTTCCAGTACTTCCGAAGTTTCCTCCACCATAAACACCATTGTTTATAGTTGCACCATTAATAATAATATGTGAATTTTGAACTGAACCTCTTGATGGATATCCGTCGGCTCCTCCACCTGCTCCAAATACTGAACCTGCTTCAACAGTTAATAATTCATCACTTTCATCCCCGACAACAGCAGTTCCTCCAACATATACGATAGTATCTCCATTAATAATACCTGAAGTAGTTCCAGTTCCATTGATACTATTTGAACCGCCTAAAACACTATAATGAATTAGTCCTCCAGAAATGTTTATAATTCTATTTCCGTATGTTGTATTTTGAGTAGCTCCTCCATATATTTGTCTTACGTCACCGCCACTCATTCCAATATAAACCGCATTTGCTCCAGTGTTATTGTTATATCTATAACCAGAACCTCCTAGAATTATGTTAATTGATCCGCCTTCTATTTTTATTCCATTAGTTGCATGTGTAGTAACAGTGGTACCTCTTCCACTTATATATGCACCTGCTCCATCTGCGTTACTACTTGGTGTATCATTTGGATTATATCCATACATTCCACATTTAAATGTTACAAATATACCCCATATATCATTATTTCCAGCATTAATACCACCTGATCTACTTGCTAGATATCCTAAGAAAAATTTTACTTTAGAATTATCATTTAATGCTCGATCATAGTCACTTCCTAAAATAATGGTTTCATTGATAGTAGCAGCACCACTACTATATGTTCCGTAATAACCATTATAAAAACCACTTTCGACTATTACTCTAAAGTGTCCATTTAATCCACCATAAATTGTATGAGCTACCATGTTGGCGCTATTTGTTCCGTTAGTGACATTTCTTCCAATTTTCAAATTATGTGAATTGGCATATATGTATGGAGTATTACCAATTGAACCAAAGTTACTATTACTAGTTCCTGCATTAGCTCCAGTAAAAGTTATATTTTCTATTACTAAATCATTTTGAAGTGTTAAGTTACCAGTAATACTAATTCTTCCAGTAATATTTGTTCCATTTACAGCAGTACCAGTAACTGTATATGGTCTATTACGAGCTAAGTTTGATGCTGTTAAGTTTTGAGTTGAAGTATATCTGAAAATATTTAAATCTCTAGTTACTAAATAATAATAGTTACCTCCATCAACTGTATTTCCATTTTCTTCTTCAATAGTATATATTGAATTACCGTTTGATTTATTTAAACTATCTTCATATTGTATTAATTTATAAGCAGTTTGACAGCTATTGGCATTAGTACATAAAGCTCCATTAGCGTCATAATACTGCCTAGTATTTATCATTGCTGTTGTTGGATTATTAACTTTATAATAATATCCTGCCATTTTAGTTCCTACATCTAAAGGAAATGAATAATAAGTAACATCTACAAGAGCTTGATAAGGTCCATTAGGATCTTCAACATAATGCATATAATTGCTATTATATGCATTTATAGTAGTTGTAGTATTGTTATTTGTAGGTCTAAAATTTGCAACAAAGGTATATGATCCACCAGTATATATTTGTCCTTCTTGAATACCAGTAAGATTTGCAGTATATCCATAACAAGTCGCATATCTTCCACATCGTGTTCTTCTTGAAACATATGTATAAGTGGTAGAAGTTTGACTAGTCTTATACCAAATACCTACAGGCATATAACCATTTTCATCATCACCACGGACATAAGTACGACTAAACTCCATGGTTACATAATCTTGATCCCAAGCAATGCTTGCTGGACGATATTCTTGCACAACCCAAGAATCTTGCAAAGGTTGCATTGACATGGAATTAAATGTATCAATATTATTGTATGATGTAACAACATCTGCTTCATACCATGTAGCATTTAAATGAATTGTAAATTCATCTCCACCATCACAGGCAATTTCCATATATCTTGTATAATTTGCTTTATTAAAATACATTGTTGTATTGTCACATACACCTGATGTTGTATCTTGTGAATTATTGCATACCCATCCATTAAAACCATATTCTACTCCGTTTGCATATGGTCTTTTACTAAATGGATTGTCAATTAATTCTATTTTTATATAATTATCTCCATCACTATTAGTTGCTAAAGTTCCATTAGCATTTCTTTCTAATCCAAAATATTTATAATATATATATTTATTTACATTTTCACTAGCTAAAGGAGAAACATAACCAACTAGTGAAGAATCGTTTATATCAACACCATCATATATAATTCTAACTTTAACTAAGTTTCCATCATCATAATATCCAGTACTTGTTTCACTTGGAATTATATTTTGATTTCTTATTTCAGTATAATTAAGTCCTTTTAAGTAATTATAATCACTGGTTAAATCATTTATATATAAAGTATTATTAACTTTTCCTGAAGTATTAGTATCAAATGTAGATACAAATTCTCCATAAGTTTTTAAAAAAGTAGTAAGTCCAAAAGCAAAAAGAAAAAAAGAGCAAACGGCTATTACTATTCTTTTTGCTTTAGTTTTATTCACTCTTTTTTTCTTCATAGTTTTCCCCTTTCTATGATGGATTAACTGTTAATTGTAAATCGAATTGTATATCATCAAATGAAGCATTGTTTTCACAATCGACATCTTGTCCTTCAATCCACATATAAATTCTTACTTTTGTTATTCCTTTTCTTAAAGTAAATACTGGAACATATTCAGTAAAGTTTTGCTTTGTAGAATAATTAATATTTACTGCTTTAAAATAAGATGGATAATAGGCACTTGTCGCTCTTCTTAATAAAACATTTTCTCTACTTCCAAATTCATCGATTATTCCATCATATGCAATTCTGTCTGCATTTGTTGCATAAGTTGTTATTCCATATACATCTCTTGCATTTGCAATTGCAGCAGCTGTATGAACATCATAATTAGGTTCCCAAATATAAACTGCTCTTCCTGCTTTAAGGTTTTGAATTGTTCCTACTGCACTTCCGTTTTCTACAGTTCCTTCATCAACAAAAGCAATTCTTGTTGCTGCTGCTATTCCTTTTCCTTCTTCTTCCAAATAAGTTACTTTTGAATTATCAGTTAAATATATTTGAGTATCATTTGATACTTTAAAGAATACATCGAAGGATATAAATTTTCCATCATTAGCAATTCCATTTCCTTCTTCTTCTATTATTCTTCTACTTGATAAAATATAATCACCTGATTCATTATTTTCTGCCGTACCAAAATACATTTTCATAAATCCGTTAGAAGTATCTATATCTTTACCAGTTGATACTGGCTCCATCGTCGATGGTAATTGATTGACACTTGTTGGATAAGTACTATCATGAACCGTTGTTAAATCTTCAGGTATTATTATTGATTTCCAATTTGTTCCATCAGCTGATATTTCTAAACCTCCTGCTGCTGCAACGTGAACATTAATTGTGTTTATTGTAACAACCCTATTTGAAGTAAACCAAGCATAAGTTGATGATGATAACATTACTACTGTAAAAAATGCCAGTATTAGTAAATATATCATTTTAAGTTGTCCACTTCTATTCTTCTTTTTGTTCATTTTCTATCTCCTCATTTGTAGTGTTATTTTCTTTTGGTTCTTCTTTAGTGTTATCTTTATGCTCTTCTCGAATATTCATATGCATTTTTATTTCCCCACCAATTATAGCATTAACACAATCAGGATCATCTCCTTCAAGCCATACAACAATTGTAAATTTATCGATATCACCTGGAGTAAAATCTTTTCTTTCTTCAAGAACTGCTATGCTTTCACTATTTGTAATTCTACTTTCATAAAATGGTGTTGTATCCTCTTCTGGTTTATGAGTAACACCATTTAATTTTGCATATACTGTTGGTGTACCATCTCTAAAAATCATTATTCTTATTGCTTCATCAACATTTTTTATTACATCATCAATAACTACTTCATACCAATAATTAACAGTATCTTTACCTTCATTTTCTAGATAAAAAGTATATGCTATATAGTTTTCACCATTATGAGATCCTTCTTTTTCATCATCTATATCATCTGGTAACCATTTAATAGATATATTATCCATAAATGGCATTTCTTCAGCATAAAGTCTTCTTTTACCTTCTTTATAATCTTTTTCTTCATATAAAATTAAGCTTGTTTCTAATTCAGAGTTTGGGTCAAGAGTAATAACAAACTTACCACCTTTATAGATTAAAGATAAAATAATAAAAGTAACAGAAAGAAAGAACAAAATTAAAATACTTATTATTTTTGCTTTTTTAGCTGTTTTCTTTCTTTTATTAATTTTGTGTGCAGTAACTAAAACATCTTTGGCCATAAACACACTTCCTATTCTTAACTATCTTATATGTAAAATATTAGCATAATTCGACATTATTTTCAACAAAATGCCTTTCCTTTTACACTTTAATGATATAATTATTTTATAGTAGGAGGTGGATAAGTGATTAAGAATAAATATATAATGCTTGTTTTATCATTAATATCTATTTATATTACTCTTTGCATGGGTACAGATACGTATGCAAAGTATGTGTCAAGTGCCACTTCCGTTACTCAAACTGGTATAGCTAGATGGAGAATTTTGGTAAATAATGATGATATTACTTTAGGATCAACTTCTACTTCTGTTATTACTCCTGTTTTTCCAGGAAATTCTGATATAAGTAGTAATGTTTTAGCTCCTAATGCTGAAGGATACTTTGATTTAGCTATTGATGCTACTAATGTTGATGTATCATTTAGTTATTCTATTACTATAGCTCCTAATGAAGATAGTCCAGTTAATGAAATTATAGCAACTAAATATGTTATAGATGGTGGACAAGAAATAAATCTTGTTAATACACAAACTATTTCTGGAACAGTTACTTTAGGAAATAATACTAATGTTATAAATATTAGAGTATATGTTAAATGGGATGATTCTCTTGGACTAATGACTAATAGTGAAGATACTGATGCTACTATTGGAAATCAGCAAGGAATGTTAGATGTTACAATAAGTGCAATACAAATATAAATAAAAGAGTTAAAAATATTTTTAACTCTTTTTTATGTCTAATTATTTTTAATTAACGACTTTTACCAGGAATAATTGGACTTTTTCCATCTACAATGTTTAAAATAGAATCATTTCTATTCATATCTGGCATAAATTCAATATTTATACCACTTGGCATAAGGTGGTCAAAGTCAATATTTATAATGCATAATCTTCCACCTACTATGTCTTGTGAAAGCCAAAGTGGTATAGAAACATGATTGTAAGAATGTTCAATTGTTAAATCATTATATGTAGATGAACAATTACCTCTATCTTTAACACCTTCAATAGTTCTATTGTCACTTGTTGTATATGATATTTTTACTGTTTTTCCATCGTTTAGGACGTATTCTCCTTCTGTATTCATACTTGGAAGATAATCAAGTTTACCTGAAAAATAATTTGACCAATAATTTCTAGCTGTTTCTGAACCAGTTAATACAGTCATTGTTTCTTCATAACCATTACTATAGGTAAATGTATATGTTGCTACTTGACCAGTAAGTGGTCGATAATATTCGGTAACATTATTTGTTTTTAATCCGTTTTCCATTTTGTCTACAGTTATAGAAACTACTTCATAATAATTACCTTTTCCATCATTTCTTATTGTAATTCTTTCTGTTTTTCCAGGTTCAACATATCTATAAATATTTCCACCAACACCTTTTGCTGAAGATATTGTTTCAACTAAAGTTCCTTTAAGATTTCTAAATTCTCCATCTAAATAACCATTTTCAACTACATCATCTGGTCTTGGTGGTGGAGGTTGTTTAGTTTTGACAATATTAATTGGATTTAATCCTTTATTCATTAAATTGTTTACAGCTACTTTAATCGCTTCTGTTTCAGAAGCACATTCGTGAGATTCAATTAATCTATCCATTTCATTTCTTAACATTTTAGAGTACCCTAATATACTATTAGTAGCCATTTTAAAGCGTACTCCAGTTTCTTTATCATCATAGTCTATTTCTTTATCGTCAACACTAAGTGGAACTGGGGCATGAACTGGTCTTCCATTTAATAAATTAAACAACTTGTTTCGTGGAAGATTAATAGTTCCTCTTGGAGCACCATCTAATTGTTTTAATTCTTGTTGAACTTTTTCTAATTCTAAAAGTATATTTTTATTTCTTATAAAAGATCTAGGAGGAATATTTGGCTTTGTTTCATCTTGCGTTTTTTCTTCCATAATTGGTTGTGAATGTTGTTCTTCTGTTGTTAATTTATCAGTGTCAACTTTGGTTGTTTTTTGTTCTTCTACTGGTGCATTTTTAGATTCAACTTCAGTTTTTAATACTACTTTTTCCCCTTGTTGTGATAATGTACTTCCACTTTCTTTTAATTTAAAAGATACATTTTTGGGAATTATAATTTCACCTGTTCTTGGACTTATATCGGAAGGAGTAACACTATGAATATCTTTTACTTTAATTCTATTAAACAGTATATTTGAAGATGGTTTTGTATCTCCTCTTACTACTTTATCTGATGATTTTAAATCCTCTTTTAATTTATCTAATTCTAAACGTGTAAATTTATTTTTTATAATTATTCTAGGATGAACAGTTACTTTTTCATTTTTAACACTTTCTTCCGTAGTTGGAGGTAATTGTTGCCCGTCTTTCTCTATTTCATTTAATTCTTCTGCTATTTTTTTTATTTCATTTTGTTCTTTGGCTATATTGTATCCATTTTTTAATAATGATATTGTATACCAGTTATTTGCTGTAAATTTAGCTATATTTGCTCCTGGTGTTAATGCTACTCTTCCTAAATCTCCTAATACTTCTTTTCTTAATTCTTTTCTCTTTCTTTCTGACTTAGTATTTCTTAACTCTATCATCGTATTAGAAAGCTTTTGTACTGAATAAGCGATGGTTTTTGGTAGTGCTTTTGTTAATACCGATGATTGATTTCTTCTATCTACTAGTTCACCATTATAAGCTTCTTTTAATTCTTCACCATGTTTTTTTAATTCTTCTTTTAGAGCCTTGCTATATAATCTTGTTTTATTTACTTCTAGAAACTCATATATGTTATAGAATTCTTTCCTTAATTCATCATAATTATTTGCACTACTAAGATACAATGAATATATTCCATTTTCTTTTTGTCTTAATAGTTCGTTTATTTTTTGTTGTTTTATTTCGTTTGATTCTTCTTGTTCAAATATTTCTTTTATTCTATCTAATCCTTGCAATCTTCTATATTGTTCTTGTATTGTTTTCTTATTTGCTTCCAAAAGTCTTATTAATCTTCCTCTTTTATTTATTATTTCTTCTTTATTTTCACTTTCTATTGCATTATATAGATTTCTATATGCTTTATCTAATTTTCTAAAATCAAGAGGCTTTATTGCATTATTTATTTTTTTTAATTCTTTTTGAATTGCAGTATCTACTTTTATATGTAGTGTGTTTTGCCTTTCATTTAAGTGTCTTAATTCATTTTGTTTTAAATCTTCTCGTTTCTTTTTGTCTTCTATGCTTAGATATTCGTTTTTACTTTTAACTATTTTTTTATTTATTTCATTTATTTCTACTATATTTCTTTTTATATTATCATAAAATTCTTCATTAGATGTTTCCATATATTTAGAAAGATTACTTTGAAGTGCTTTTATTTCATCAATCATACTTTTTATATCTTCAGGTCTTCCTTGTGATACTTTAACTAAGTTCAATAATTGATCTATATCTTCAACTATATATTTTGTCATTCTTAATTTATTCTCTTTTAAATCATTTACTGACTTAATTAAGCTTAAAATAACTTCAAGAGATTTCTTTTCATAATTAGTCATATTTGAAAAAGCTCGTTTTAAAATCTCATCAAAATTATCGCCAGTTGAAGTTCGATAATCTAGTTCTTGATCCATAAAAACACCTCCTATTCTATCCATTATTTTATCATGAAATATAAATAAAAAATATGCTATTTAGCATATTTATTATTTACAAATTATCTAGTTTTTGGATTTCCTACATAACCATATCCGGCTCTATAATCATCGAAGTTTATATCGGGACACCAATTCCATATTTCTTGAGCATCACGCATTGATACTGTTACAGATTTTACTCTCCAAAATTGCCACGATGGAGTTCCTTGTTCAAAATACCATACTGTAACAGTAGAGTTTCCATCTATTAATCCCATTTGTAATTGTTTTAATATATCTCCATTATAGGCTGGATTTGGAGGTAATATACTATTCATTATAGTTCCAACAAGTTCTGGATATTTATCTGCAGCTGTTTGTGCCTCTACAACATGTTGTGAATGATCATCATCGTCTATATCAGTAGCTGGATTTTGTACTTGGCTAGGATCGTTAATTGTATCACTATCATGATCACTTTCTGCATGAGGAGTAGTAAGAACACTTGTTATTTCTTGACTTGCTGCTACTACAAAAGTGTCATTAAAATTACTAAGAGAAAGGTTTTCATAAGTTCCAGTTACTGTTCCTTCTTTATATATTGTTACGTCAAAAGTTCCATTGCTATTTTTTACTACTACATAAGATGTTCCTTCTACTCCTTGATTTGTACTATTCAAAATTACAGTTTGTCCTACTGATGAGGAATACAATAATTTTTGTGCATCATTTAAATTATTAGATGATGGTATTTCTTGTGAATCTGATACTGTAAAAAGAACACTAAAACTACTTAGTTCAACATTATTTGAGGTGTTAATTATTGTTCCATTTCGATATTCTGTTATTGCATAGCTTCCATCTTCATTTTTTTCTACTACATATAAAGAATTTGATCCTTCTACTTTTAAAATAATTTGTTCTCCAGTATTCAAACCAGCAAGAACTTCTTGAGTTTCTGTTAGCTGAACTTCTCCTGTTACTACTTCAGCTGGTTGTTCAGTTGTTGGTGCTTCAGGTATTTCTTGTGAATCCGAAATAACAAATCCTGCTCCTATTTCTGATAATGCTTTATTGGAATGTACTA
>JAEEGL017025705.1_pt1 | contig 17329 bp, 5 predicted proteins | sample 9134231 | NCBI WGS metagenome assembly JAEEGL01 (sample SAMN16246548, study PRJNA631951) | gut metagenome | biome: gut microbiome; feature: rumen; material: fiber-attached | host: Bos | place: Iran: Karaj | collected 2018-10
ATGGCAATTATTGCCTATATGGTATGAATCATTGAGAATTGATCCCTCTAGTTCTATTTTCAATCAAAAGGAGAATGTTGCCATTGCCTTAAAAATGGATGAAGAAACTCTTTCTGAATATAACGACGCTATTAAAGAAGTGTTTTCTGAGCCCAAATTTATGTTATTCCTTAGGAATACTAATCGAGTGCAATTAATTGATCAAGATAAATGTTTGACGATTCAAAAGAACATAGATAGAAAGAACAATACTGTTTCACTAGTTAATTCTTTCAATGAGGATCATCTATCTGAAGATTTTTGTATTTTCTCTTCTGACAATATTTTAGTGAACGACGAAGAATTCAAAAAAGCTGGTGTTCAAATCAAGAGAAAGGAAAGAATTAACAATAGAGGAGAAAACGAAAATTATTTTGTCAAGCTTGATCAAGACGGCAATGAGCTTACAGAAGTGGCAGGTATTCCTGACCGTATTGCTTCTGCTATAGAAACAACTATCTCATTCGCTATCAGGCTTGATGAAGAGGGACATGTCATGCCTATTGGAAAAGATGAGTTATCTTTATATGCTTATCTACCTATGAATGAGCATAGATTTAAATTTCCTTTCTATTTGAATGCAGATTTTATTCCTAAGTCAGACAGAGAAGGAATCCAAAGTGACAATCCTTGGAATTATTACTTGTTTTATACAATTGGAAAGTTAATCGTGAGCATGGTCGCAAACTATGCTTCTGAAAACAATACTAATTATCTTAATCTACTGCCAACGAAGGAACTTTCATACTCCAGTCAGGATACAGCTGCTTTGGTGGATTCTTTTAACCGTGGGTATAAGGATGCCTTAACAAATATACCATTTATCCTTAATGATATTAATGAAGTCGTAGGACCAGATAACATTATATTTGATGCTTCAGGTCTTTCTACTGCAATCGGCGCATCCTCTTTCTATAGACTCATTGGCACCACAAAACATTTACCTCATGTGTCCATTGATTCAAATTCATTGTCTAAAGACATTTTTGGCATTGAGAAGATTACCACTGAGGCTGTCATCTCTATACTGGAGAATAACCTTGATACCCTTAAAAAATGGGTAATTGAATCTAGTGATGAATTACGTACGTCCTTCTATGAATGGCTGGCAAAAGAAGAAAAGGCTCAGACTCTAATTCCACTTGTTCCTACATTTATGTTTGGAGAAGAATGGAAAACAACTAGTGAGATTAATATAGAAGATAAACTTTTGATTTCAACGGAGAAAATTTCTACAATTAAGCCCGTATTATCAAAACTTGGATTTAAATGTTCTAACCATTCTATTGAAGATCATCCATTATCTTTATTTATTGATAATCAAGATGAGAAATCCATATTTGAAAAGATAAAAGAAGAATCATTGGATGTACTCACATATAATGAGAGATTACAATTGTTTGTCAATGTTTCAAAATTTGAAAACATCGGGGCTGAAACTCTAAAGAAATGGGAAATCTTTAAGAATCAAAATGGTAGCTACCATCCATTATCTACTATGTTTGCATATAATTCCAATTGTCCTGTATGGCTCAATGATTATATGCTTAAACAAGAAGAAAGTAATGACTTTATAACCAAGTATCTTGTTGCACCGACAGATATTTATTCTAGTATTATCGAACCCTTTATAGATGATTTGATAACTATTACGGATATTTCAGAGATACATAAAACATTCCTGTCATATTGGAGACCAGGGTTTACGACATCACTATTCTCGAAAAACAATATACCAACGGCAAGTCTACTTCACATTGTAGAAAATTCTGGCCCAGATACTCAGTCGGCATATGCATCGAGTATTAAAGCCATGCCACTCTCGAGCACGTCTGATTATGACAAAGAATCTTTCGAATATAGATGGATGAAGATGGCTTTATCCAACGATAAGTCAATTACATATGCACGGTCAATAATAACAATTGATGGCAAGAGTTTGTCCGAATATAACCTTAAGGATGATTTTTCTATAAGAATAGGAGAAAATGTCTATACTTTCTCACTTTCCCAAATACTACCATCATATTCATCCTCTTCCATACTAAGCAATGTAAGTTCAAAATTTACTAGTATTGATGGATATGAAAAAATCTTTGCTCAAAGAGAAGTTAATCCGACTGATGTACGAAATCAGTTGCGTTTTGAGCTGAGCGAATCAACTCAACTGATCACAGCAGAACAATTTTGTTTTCTTGTTGTGTATAGAAGGTGTTATGGTTACAATTATTTCGATAATACGCTAAAAGCATGCATTCGCGCAAATAATCAGGATCTTTTCGTCAAAATACTTGATAAGAGTATGGCACTAAATATCGCAGACATGTTAAGTCCTTTTATTGCCAACGGAGGAGTTCAATATCCTTTCAGCAAATTAATTGGAACATATTTTGACAGTAATGAATATACCTTGCCTATAGAACAAGTTCCAGCGTTCATTGGAAATTGGGCAGATACGGCTGAGAAGAAACAATTTTTGATTAGACTTGGATTGCATGACAACGAAAGTAAAGAGATACAACGACGAAAATCATTTAAGGAGGACAAATTAGAAAATGTATGGAATATTAATGATACTAACATCATCAGATCCTTCTTTAATTGGGTCGCTAATTCATTCCAGCTTCCAATAGAATCAGAAAATCAGGTAAGTATACTAACAAGTCTCTACAAAACATTACGATTAACTGGCACATATAATGAAGAAGATTTCAGCGAGGCAGCAGAATGGTCAAATCAGTTGTATTTAGATTGGAAACAAAATTCCAGACTATCAATATACATCTTAGAGGGAGAACTTCCATATAGAGGTATTTATAATAACACCTATTTGTTTAAAGGATATACAGGTGAATATACATATTTTCCCAACTCTAGACACATATATATTACAGCAAACAGAGAACCTGCTTCTTCTTTAGCTGATGTCTACTCCAATTCTACATTAAGATGTCCTTTTACCAAAGAGGACTGGAATAAGATTTTTCTTGTAGCTGCAGCTATTGTTCAAGAAAAGGATGAACGCATTGCAGAACTTGAAAGATTACTTGAAGAAGCCCGTAGAAATGACAGTTCAAATCATTATGATGATCCCGAAGTGGATGAACACGGAAAGTATACTGAAAAAGACAATACTGACCAAGAAACCAGAAAACAAATTAATCTTGAAGCCAGATTTGCGGCCAAAGATTATTTGGATTGTTTGGATGATTATGATTGCTCAGAATGGGATCCTGAAGATAGTAGTCAAATTGTAGAAGGAGTTATCAAATATAAAGGTAAGCCTATTACAGTTGCAATAACCAGTTCTCGTGGACGAAAATTGTATCTACATCCTTGGGTCTTTACTGAAATCATGGAAGATCCTGACAACTTATTACTTAATTATGGATTTGACAAGTGTATTCATTCCTTAAGATTCAAGGATATCTTTATGGATAATCCAGATGTCAATCTCATATTTGACACTGATGTTATTAATCCAAAGCTTATTGCCGATCTTTCTAATCAATTCAGGGGGTCAAAACACACTTGCTTTGTGATTGAAAATCCCAAATACTCACAGTCAGATGCTATTCAATCCTTTGGATTAAACGAGAAGAAGGAAGATGGATATGTTGATTTAGGTTTTTCAGATGATGATATTTTTAATTTTTAATTGAAACAGCTATGTATTATACAAGAGAAAACCATAAGCGATTCTTAGACAAAGAGTTAACAGCCATTTCTGAAGCATACTTGAAGTTGCTGAACACCAAAGCCATTTCTTTGTTGGCAAGCAATGATTTGTATGTTACTCAATATGTAAAGCTTGATTTCAAAAAGAATGATATAGAAGCAGACAGAAATGTCTTGGGCTCTGGTCAATTAATGCTTCGTTTTAAAAAAGAGAAAGGTATTCCTCGAAAGAATGAGTACTTTACTGCTGTCATCTTAGAGAAGGATATGTGCCTTCCCAAAAATTGGGGTGATATCACATGGGGAAAACTACGTTCACATCAAGTAGAATTTTCCGAAGTCCATTGTGTTTGGCAAGGAAAAACAGATGATAAAGGATTCCTGTTGTGTGGTTTTTCTGGTATTTCTTTAGAGATGTCACAATATCTAATAGATAAACAACTGGAGGGCTGTGTTATTATTCTCGGTCCTCAGGAACCACCAATGGAATACTATCAGAACTTGATTACTGTTATTAGCAACACTTCATCTAATTACCCAGCTAAAGAAATACTTGATTTTGATAAACGGCATGTTGTTTGGAATCCAGAGAAGATTAATTCAGACAGTTCTCAGGTAGACAATATCATTAGTTCTCTCGACTCTAGCAACAATTTAGTTTTCCAAGGCCCTCCGGGTACAGGTAAAACACACCTAATGGCAGCATTGGTTGCCAAATTAATTACAGACAAAAAAAGCGTTCTTGTTACAGCATTAACAAATCGTGCTTTAATAGAATTAGCTCAAAAGGATTCACTCAAAGAGTTCCTTATTCAAAAAAGGGTAAAGAAAACTAATGTATCTGCAGACGAACTCATCTCATGCAAAAACATTTGTCCTGTAGAAAGTAAGCAGATAACATGTATGCCTGGATGTGTGACACTATCAACTTTCTATAATGCAAGCGGATGGGCCAAAATTTGTTATGAAGAGCAACCATTCGATTATGTTATTATGGACGAAGCAAGTCAAGCACTATTTGGAATGATTGCCGCATGCAAGAATCTTGGAAAAAGAATCATTTGGATTGGTGATCAAAACCAAATGCAACCAATTGTATTATTAAGCGAAGAAACGTTAGTTAGGAATGATTATGGTATGTTGGCCAATGGGTTTCAAACTCTGTGTGACAACTTTGATTATAAATCATACATTCTCACAGAATCGCATCGTTTATTACCTAATGCAGCATCATTAACAAGTATTTTTTATCATACCCCTATCAATTCAGTTGCAGATTTTGAGTACCAAATAGATGTCAACAAATTGACGTTTGCTCCACAGAATGGAGGTTGTTCGCTGATACTCAAAGAAATGCCAATTGGGGAAAAGGCAGATCGTGTTTGTTGTTCTTATGCTATTGACATAATATCACAAATCCTAAATTGTTATCCGAAGCTCAACATTTCTGTGTTGTCTAAATTTCGAGCTACGGTAAGAATGCTGCAAAATTGTTTCATAAGTAAATTCGGAGGCCATAACAACGTACTTATAGATACTGTTGAAAGGGTTCAGGGAATGACATGTGATATTTGTATTTATTACATACCCAATACCATGATGGGGATGTCTTTAGAGAAATCGCTTTTCAATGTTGCAACAAGCCGAGCAAAACAATTGACAATCATTATTGCAGACAAATCCATATTGAACACTACATGTGACAGAGCGGTTACGACTTATTTACAAAAAGTATCAAAGGGTGATTTTACAGCAGTTTCTTCAGAAATCCATGATAATGAAGGCAAAACTATTAAAGCTGGCGATATCAACCTTAAGATAAAAGGAAAGATCGATTTAACACAGTTTGAAACGCCATTACAGAAATCCGTTAAATCAGAAAGCAAACAAAATATATATATCATTGACACAAACGTATTTGTGAATTGTCCTGACATTATAAGTAAAATTGACAAAAAGTATCCAATCGTTCTATCTGCAAAGGTTACGGACGAACTTGATAAGATGAAAATTAAACTTGATGATCAAGGAAAAAAGAATGCTGAAAAGGCACTTCGAATTCTTAACACTGAGAAGGGACACAAGATTATATATGAATTTGCAGATACATCATTATTGCCAGAAGATTTCGATAAACGATCTCCCGATAACATGATACTATCTGTCGCCTTGAAATATAAATCAGAGAATCCGATAATGCTTACTTCAGACAACGGTTTACAACTGAAGTCGAAGATTTTAGACATTGCAACAATATCATTAAAGAGTTTTTTAAGAAGATAATCGCCTTACAACCAAAGTCATAGAATAACAATGGAACAAACCAATCTCATAACAAAAGCTGTTGGCGAAATCCTTGATGGACGGTATTTTGTTATACCTTCCTATCAACGCGGCTACAGATGGAAAGGGAAGCAAGTTGAGGATTTACTTAACGACCTCTACACATTTGCCATAAAGCCTGAGCACAAGGAACGCGAGTTCTACTGCTTACAACCAATTATCGTACAGAAACTCTCTGACCAAGATAAAGAGAAGTATAATTGCCCCTTAGATAAAGAAGCTTGGGAAGTTGTCGATGGCCAACAACGACTAACAACTATTTACATACTCTTAAACTACATCTTAAACAAGCGTCTTCGCTATGATGATGAAATGTTTAAAGAGGACTATGGGAAAGAATTGTTTCATCTTAAGTATGAGACACGAGATAATTCCGACGATTTTTTCACAAATATGAATGTCAGCATATCTGATACTGATAATATAGACTATGCATATATTATCAATGCTTATAATCATATTGACAACTGGTTCACAAGTGAAAATGGAGCCTTAAAAATATACAATCGTCTGCCTCTGGAGAAGCGTCCGGGTATCTCCAGCCCCAAGAGGTTTGCAGAAAGCATTCTGACAATCTTATTGAACGCAAAAGGCGCAAAAGATCCTTCGGTTCAATTCATCTGGTACCAACTTGGAGATGATGAGAATTCTCAATCGAAAAAGAATGCCATCGAAGAATTCGTCCGCATTAACAACGGTAAGATTGCCTTGACAAACGCAGAACTTATCAAGGCTCTGTTCTTGCAGAAGAAAAACTTCGCTGAAGGTGATGAGGAGTTAAAGCAAATCCAAATTGCCCTGGAATGGGAAATGATGGAGAATGAGCTACATAAAGACGATTTCTGGTATTACATAAAGAAGAAAGAAACTAAACAAGAGGAATATGTAGCCAATCGTATAGATTACCTTTTCGCGATAGAATACAAGGCGACAAACTGGATTGCAACGTCTATCGACGAAGAAGAGGACTCTAAGTCAAATTTGAAACGCCTCAATGATGAGCTGACAGACAAAGACCGTCTGTTCCGTTTCTATAATGATAAATTTGAAGGACTTACCGATGCAGAACTATATATCCGCATCAAGGAAGAATGGAGCAAAATATTAAAGTGCTTTCGAACCTTGCAGGATTGGTACAACGACTCTGAGATATATAATTACATAGGCTATCTTAGTCAATGCGGAATTGACATGGCTAGAATCTATCACCATTATTCTTCTATGAATGAGAGTCAGGTTCGCTCTGAGTTTATTTGTTACCTTAGGGATTTGGTGAAAAAGACCTTGAAGGGTGTTAAGATTGAAGTTGGCGACGACCCAGAGTTCCCCAATGGAGAAATCATTTGCACATACAAACAGAATCATGAAGATATTTATAATGCCCTCCTTTTCCTCAATGTAAATTTGCTGAATGAGAGGATTGTCAATATGAGAAAACATAAAGATGGCGAATCTTCAGATGATATAGAAGCAACTCTTAATAGCTCTATTTACAAGTTCCCATTTGACATTTTTGTTGGTCAACATTGGGATATTGAGCACATAGATTCTTTCACGACAAACCCATTGAAGAGTGTTGAGGAACAAAAGAAATGGCTGGAAACAGAATTAAATGGATTGGATAATACACTCTTACCAGAAGACCGTCGAGCTGAGATTGAGCAGATGATGACTGACGGGAAGTTCAAGGAGGCTATAGAAAAGCTAAGAAAAATGATAGATAGTGATGAAGATGAAGATGATGAAGATATTGAAGAAAAAAACAGTATTGGAAACCTGACTCTTCTGGACAATGTTACCAACAGACAATACCACAATGATTTGTTCGTCCTAAAACGTGCAAAGATTATGTCACGATTAAAGGATGGTATTTTTGTGCCAACAACTACGCTGTATGCCTTTGCCAAACTCTATGATGAGAATCCCAAGAAACTCTCAAAATGGATGCATGCCGACAAGGTAGCATATCATAATTTTATCATTGACAGTCTTAAAGGTTTTATTGGAGAATAGTAAATATGAGTAATAGAAAGAACCTGGTAGAATTCTTTTCTGAATACAAAGAGATAAGAATCCCAAGAATCCAAAGAGCTTATGCCCAAGGCAGAAAAAACGAGTCTTTCATAAGAGACAGTTTCTTGGATGACCTATTCTGTGCGCTGAGGGAAAACGATCTTCTCGAACTGAACTATGTATATGGAAACGTCGTTAAGGACAAAGAGGGAAATCCATTACTATTTGAACTGCTCGACGGGCAGCAACGCATCACTACCCTATTCTTGCTTCATTGGTATATTTCATGTCGGGAAAACAAGCTTGATGACCAATGCATAGGAACCTTGTCAAAATTCCGATATGAGACCAGGCATACTTCAAGCGATTTTTGTGAGGCACTGAGTAAATATCATTTTGTTCCTATTGATGAAGAGAAACCAAGTCAAACCATACGTAAACAGTTCAAATGGTATTTCAAGTCGTTTGACCTTGATTCGACCATTGACTCCATGCTGAGAATGATTGATGCAATCCATGTACATTATAATAAATGTGAAGGTGTCCAATTATTTGAAGCTCTTAGTTCTATTCAATTCTATGTTTTGAATTTGGATGACTTTGGTCTTTCTGAGGAGTTATACATTAAGATGAACGCCCGTGGTCTACCCCTGACACCATTTGAAAATTTCAAGGCAGACTTTATTAACTACCTAAAAAGTTCCCCTGCATTTAACAAAATGGAATCTGTAGGTGGTCACGAGATGCCATACTACATCAAGATTGCATCTGAAATGGATGGCAAGTGGGTTGACTTGTTCTGGGATGATGATGACTATCTCAATATAGACAAATCAGAGTACGATGAGAATAATGAGGACTATAGTGTGAAATACTTCAGATTCTTTTATCGTTATTTTGCGTCATCTTACATTTTAAAGTATCGCACTGACATCCAAAGTGGTCCGATGCGTCAGGATCCTGGTTATTTATTCTTCCATCAAGTATCAGAGAACCAGAAGCTATCGAACTACTATCGCTTTGATAATTACAAAACAATGCTCAACAGTCTTCCTGAGTCTTTTGTTTTTTCGATGGAAAAAGTGCTTAATACTCTAAAAGACCACTATTCTTCAACGATCAAACATTTGCTGACTCCAGCATGGGGCGATACTGACAATTGGGATTTCTTCAGTCAAGTTAAGCCCAGCGGATTTACGTTGCAGAGACGAATCGTGTTTGCTGCCATATGTGAGTTCATAGAAGCTTTTGATTCTTTTGACACATTGACTTTCAAAAAATGGATGCGTGTGGTCTGGAATATCGTTAATAACACCGATATTGATAGCATATCACCAGCAACTTATTTGGAACGAAATCTCAGTGCCATTATACGTGGAGCAGCAGAGAGTGGTGAAGAATTTTATCACTATCTTGCCAAATTCAGCAGCAGAGGAGATGATGACGACAACGGAGGAGAAAGAAGTAAGTCAGTCACAGAAGAAATCATTAAAGCCCGTTATATTGTCGAAGATGAAAGATGGCTGCCTCTTTTTGAAGAAGCTGAACGCCATCCGTTCTGCAAAGGAATGGTGCGTTTTTTCTTGCGAGACGAAGGAGATATCCCAGAAGCTTTTGCCCGAAGGTACAGCTATATACAACTGATGTTTGATGGCGATGGAGTGACCGCACCATTTAGTAAGGATGGTGATTATATCCTTCTGCGAGCAATGATTAGTTGTATTTCAAACTGGAAGAATATAAAAAACCGCTATTTCACGGATAAAGTAGAGAGGAAGTGGAATGCGCTGAAGGTGATGATTACAACACCGACAAACCTCTGTATTCGAGACTTCCTTTGTGATGCTCTGGACTCAGAGAATATTGAAGATGTCAAATGTAAACTCCTGGCTGCTACTCAGCGTCCCAGTATGATTGATACTTCACTTATGGATGAAGAATGGAAGGAAAGAACAAAAGCCGTTCATGCACGTCTATATTCGGAGCCAAAGTACATTACATGGATGCAGCAGCATAATGCATTTAGAGTGTACAAACGTGACTCCTATTTCTACTACGCAGTTGAGTATGGCTCATCGGTCAATCTTTTACTATTAGAATCCGACAGAGATGTATATATCAGACGTCTCATTGATGAAGAAGGATTTACCCTTGTAAACACACAGAACAATAGCTTAGGGAAAACAAAGGAGGATGACTATAACGAGTATGGAGTATATTTTGGGTATAACATTCACCTACAAAAAAAGATAAATGGTTGGAATGTGAGGGTTGTATTCAGTACCCTATGCAAGCTTAACGTCTCAATAGAGTGTCCAGAATCAGAAAAAGGATTATTATCAGACATTTATGGAGAGGAGGTCGTTAATAAGGTGATTGAGAACACGGAGCCTTTACGCCGATTTATAAAACTCGGTATTCAGTATAACGAGCCTAATTCGTATGAAAGAATTCATAATGAATTATTTGGCGAGGACGGTGTTTTAACCAAACTTCCACACAAAGAGAGTGTAACTAACGAATCGATAATATAAAGGTTATGACCATACCAGCAAAATTCAAAGAGTACATCTGGCTTGTAAACACTATACGTAGGGCCAGACGCATAACATTTGCAGAGATACAAGACAAATGGCTCGACACCGATATGAGTGGAGGTGTTGAACTTGCACGTTCTACCTTTGCTCGTCATAAGGATGCCATAGAAGACATTTTTGGCATCTATATTGATTGTGACCGTCAGAACGGCTATGAGTATTTTATCGGAAACGACTATGTATTGCGTGAGGATAGTGTGCAGAACTGGATGCTCTCCACCCTATCAGTGAACAATATCATTAGCGAGAGTTTGTCACTTCAAGACAGGATTTTGCTTCAACCTGTACCATCAGAGGGTGATTATCTGAAGACGGTTATCGAAGCCATGAAAAAGAGCGTCCGATTAGCTGTTGAATACAGAAAGTATGGTACTGACAAAGCCAATCATCTGACATTCGAGCCATACTGTATCAAGTTGTTCAAACAACGTTGGTATATCCTGGGCCATTTTCACCGTGACGCAACAGCAGATAAGCCTGAGTCTGACTATTTCGGCATATTCTCCTTCGACCGTATTTTGGAGATGTCACTTACTGACATCAAATTCCAGATAGACCCAGACTTTGATGCACAGGCTTACTTTGATGAGTGTTATGGTGTACTCGTTGGTGATGGCACGAAACCTGAGAAAATCGTCATTAGAGCTTACGGGTATGAAAGATACTATCTGAGAGATTTACCCCTGCATAACACACAGCGTGAAATTGGTCAAGGAGAAAACTTCGCAGACTTTGAAATCGTTATGCGGCCTACCATTGATTTCAGTGGTCATCTGCTGAGCCGGGGCAATCAGATTAAGGTGCTTTCACCTAAATGGTTGGCCGATGAAATTCATGACATGCACTTGGAAGCTGCTGTCATTTATGAGCCAGAAGAAGAGGAAAATAGCCATCAATAATCATTTTTTGAACCTTGTCCCACGAATTGAGACAACATGATAGTAATTTCGCAACCGATTATTAATATCCACTGATATGAAGATACTGTTTTCGCCTGAATATAGCGGGCATGTTTTTATCGGATTGAACGAGCAACAGCCAGAACTGATGGACACAATGGTCTGTGATACCATGGGGCTGGTTGCCATGTTGGAGTTACGTATGGGAATCCATGTGGAGGAACAGACGCACAACAATCGAACAGTACTTTATTATAAAGCATTGTCGGAGTATATGAAGCATCATCCAGACAACAATCTGGCAGCTTCTTTCAAATTGTCGGGTCTTGGTACTGCTGAACAAGCGCTTAGATGGCGTGACAGTCTGATGATGGACAAATGGAATCCAGAAGCCGGTTCAGGCAGTGGACGTTTGGATGTTTTAGCAGGTGCGGAGGAATATTTCGACAGTGTGGGACTGGCTGACAGAATCGGTACGATCCTTTATTACTTATATAATAAGGTCGAGAAGAATATCTTTTCAGATATGGAGATTGAACTGCCATGCGAGAAAGATTTATTGCACCCTGCTATCGGTGAGCTTCTGACTGCCTTGGAAAATTTAGGTGCAGCTGTGTCATATACGGCACCAGAGAGTTTTGGAGAAAGCAATCTTGCAAAAGTGACCCATCTGTTGCAATCTGACACAAAGGGAAAGATAGAGCTGACTAAAGGTGACTCATCATTCCTGATTTACCGTTTTACAGACGAGAATGCTGCCAACGAATACCTTTCCATGAAGGGAGATGAATTGGAAGCTGACGTTTGGGTGAACAGTAGTAACAAGGCAATGGATAACTGGTTGCGTATGATGGGTAAACCTACAATGGGTAGCAGTATGGCAGAGTCGTCACCTCAGTTGGTACAGTTATTCGTGCTGGGTCTGGAAATGATGAAGTTACCGCTGATCATACAGAGTATCATCAGCTGGCTTTATTCCCCTATGCAGCCGTTGGGGACATACTTCGGAGGCATTCTGGCAGAAAAGATTATTGCTGAGGGCGGTTATAGGAATGAAAAATGCCAGAATATGGTGAAAGACTATATTATGGGCAAGTACACCTATCATGACAAGGAAGAAGAAATGCAACTCTCAGATATGGAGAAGGCCAAGAGGGATGAGCGCGAGAAGAAAGAACGCGAACAGCTGGTGAAGGTCTATCTACCTCCGTTTGAGATTCAGGACAAAGTTGATACTAGAAGAATCAAGTCGTATCTGAACAGTCTGTCTGGATGGGCTGTCAGCCGCGCTCTTTTCCTTCGTGAAAAATCAAACAATGAAGGCTGGGTTAGTCAGCTTCAGAGTTTGGCACAGATGTGCGATACCTTTAACCTGCTTTTGGATTCGTCAAGCATGGGTGACTATGCCGACTGGAAACAGGTCGATAGTTGGGTAAGTACGCTCTATAAGGGAGAAACTTTCATGCAGTATGCTTCACAGAAAGGCAGCCGAGAGCTGATAGATAGTCCAGCAAAGATAGCAGCTCGTAGCAAACGTACTATTTGGATGAACTTCACAGGTGACAATAGCCATCAGTTGGATTGTGCTTTCCTCTACCCCAGTGAGCGAAATAAGATTGAGAAAAAACTGACATTATGGGATGAGCGTAAGGAAGCAGACTACCATCAAATGATGGAGATGAAGCCATTCATGATGACTGATCATCAGTTGATTCTGGTTGTGACAGACTATGTTGGCGGCGAACTTGCACAAAAGCATCCTTTCATGGTGCGTATGGAGAGTCTTATTGACAAGGACAATCTGAAGGAGTTTATTAAGACACCAAATCTGTTGGAGGAAGAAACGGAGAATGTCGGTCTGGTAAGAAACGAGAATGTGCTATCTCAGATTGAATTTGACCATGCCGACCTGTTGAAATGGCCCAATCATTTGAGTCCAACATCCCTTAGTACATTTGTAGAATATCCTCTTGACTTCGTGTTGGAACGGATGCTTAAAATTGTCAGCACAGGCCCTGGGAGTATCGCGGATGTGAAGATTACGAAAGGAAATGTAGCCCATGCCGTAATTGAAGGATTATTTGCCCCTCGTGATGGTAAGGACCGTAGCACTGCCGATGAGATAGAAACAAGAGTCAAACAGGAATTTGAAGAACAAGTCAGGAAAAGCATCGAGGCTTGCGGTGCCATCCTTTATTTGCCAGAAAACAGGCTGGATGCAGAACTGCTTAAAGAGCAGTTGCAGAAATGCTTAGAGATACTTCTACAGATTATCCGTGAAAACCGGCTTACGGTGACTGGATGTGAGCACCAGGTAAAGAAAGACATGGGTATGATCAAAACCGATGAAGGCTGGGACATGATAGGATTCATTGATATGACTTTGGAGGATGAGAATCACCATCCTATAGTGTTTGATTTCAAATGGACTTCGGCAAAGACGTATTACAGAGACTTGTTGACAGCCAACCGTTCCATTCAGTTGGAACTCTACCGCACCATGCTCTCCGCAGAGAAGCGTGATGCTGTGGAACGTGTTGCTTATTTCCTGATGCCAGAGAGTCATCTATATAGTTTGGAACAGTTCAACGGCTTGCATTGTACTCAGATGCAGCCAGCCAACAACGATAATATCGTAGAGCAACTGAAGAACTCTTTCTTCTATCGAAAGAAGCAGATTGATAGTGGACAGATAGAAGTAGGTGAAGGATTCCCATGCTCAATGCTGGACTATTTCAACGATACTGAGAAAGAAGCACTGTTCCCGTTGAACATCAAGGACGGACAGCAGGAAGTCAACCTATTCAGCAATTACACATTATTTAAAGGATTGAAGGAGGGCGTATAATGAAGAACGTAACATATATCAATGCCAGTGCAGGTAGTGGCAAGACCTATACGCTGACCCACAAGCTTGCAGACCTTATCAGCGATAAGAAAGTCAAGCCTGAGCAGGTCATTATGACAACCTTTACCGTAAAGGCTGCCAGTGAAATGAAGGAAGAAGCCAAGAAGGTTCTTTATGAAAAGAGACTTTTTGAGGAAGCCTCCCGTCTGGATCAGGCTATGATAGGCACTATACACAGTGTGGCCAATGCCCTGATTAACAAGTATTGGTTCTTCCTCGGTCTTTCTCCTGATATGGGTGTGATGGCCGAAGAAGATACTCAATTCTATATTTCACAGTCACTGGCAGACCTGCCTACAAATGAGGAGCTGAAGCTGTTGCACTCTTTCTGTGAGGACTTTGATATTCAGTATAGATATGGTTCAGGGAAGCGTGGTATAGATTATGATTTCTGGAAAAATGACATTCTCAGCGTAATTACGTTTACCACGAATTATGAGTTGGATAGCTACGAACTCAGCATCAAGGAATCATTGGATTATATCCGTCATTTTGTGAATAGTAATCTGAAAGCTGATTACACCAAGGATGACCTGACCAAGTTACTTGATGCTCAAAAACGCTATGCAGAGACTCAACGTGAGAGCAAGAAGAAGCATGACATATTAGCTGAGATACGCAGTATGAGACGTGGTACTGGCAATCCTACTATAGGATGGTACAAGCGTCTATTCAAGTTGTTATGTGCCTGGACGAACTGTGCTCCTGAAGCGGAGACCATGAGGGAAAGGCTGACACAACTCTGGCACTGGCCGCTGGTGTATGAGAAGCAGGAGGCTTACATACGACTGTTGTTCACACTGGCAACACGATGGAAAGACCGCTATAGTAGTTACAAGAAGGAAAAGAACCTGCTGGACTACAACGATATGGAGAAGTATATGCGAGATCTGTTGACAGATGAAGAGCTGTCAAAAGAAATCTCGGAGGATTATCGTTACCTGTTCGTTGATGAGTATCAGGACTGTTCTCCCATACAAGTAAAGATATTCGATCGCCTCTCCGAACTAATGGAGGGTAGTTACTGGGTGGGTGACTATAAACAAGCTATTTATGGATTCCGTGGCAGTGACATTACTCTGACTAAAGCTGTTGTTGACAGGATTGCCACAGGCCAGAACGGTTGTAAAATGGCCAAACCGCTTGACACCTCTTATCGTTCACTACCTAACATTGTGAAGGTATGTAACGAAACATTCAAGAAGACCTTTGCTGATGTTCTTGACGAGGATTCCATCAAGTTGAAAGAATACCGTGAGAATAAGGACAATATCACTTCGCTCCGCTATTGGGATTTGTCAAGTCAAGACGATGCAGGCCTGCCACAACACATCGCATATCTGATACAGAAAGGGATAAAGCCCAGTGATATTGCTGTTTTGGGCAGAGCCAATGCACCTTTGAACGAAATTGCCGGCATTCTTACTGATAATTTCGGTATTCCTGCCAGCAGGGAGAACCTTCCCGTATCACAGATGGCAGCTACCCCGCTTGTTCTGGCGCTGTTAGCTTTGGTGGCCAGTGAGAAAGACTCATTGGCAAAGGCTCAAATTGCCACATTAACAGAACAGGGCTTCGGTACAAAGGAACTGATAGAGAGTAAGCTGCTGTTTGATGCAGAAGCAGATACAAAAGAGAAAGATTTTCTGAATGACATCCCATTGGTGAAGCGTCTGCTGGAATTACGCCCGATGTTGAAGCAACAGTCTGTGGCAGCACTGGTAGAGACAATGATTATCGAGCTTGACCTATATAATGTAGTCAAAAAAATAGGACGTGTTTCAGAGTCTGTATCATGCCTGAACACTATTATCAGAACGGCTTATGCTTACGAGCAGCATTGCGTACAGATGAACCTGTCTGCAACAGTAAACGGATTCGTAGATTATCTGACGGTGATAGATCCTGTGGGTACGGGTGATGCCAATGGTGTTCAGCTGCACACTTACCACTCCAGCAAGGGACTTCAGTGGAAATATGTCATCCTAACTTCACTAAGAGAAAGAATGGATGACCCGGCAAAATGTGTGAAGCAGGACATTTATGGTATTCACTTCAACTACTCCGAACAGCCTTCCGCTGAAATTCCTTATCCAGAGGTATACATCCGCGTAATGCCCTTTATTTATGGTGCAGGAAACTCCAAGGTTCCAGATGATATAGAACAGCAGATAGAACATTCTTCTTTATATATGAAGGTAAAGAGCGATTCTCTGTCAGAGTGTAATCGTCTGCTGTATGTAGGCATGACCAGACCACAGGACGTGCTGATTCTGGCTTTAGAGAAGCCAGCGAAAAACAATCATGAGTTGCAGTGGTTACAAGATGTTGGCTTGGACTGCGTTAAACCCGAAGACCAAAGTGACCTGCTGGGTGTTGGCATGGATTTCAAGGATGAAACGCTCTCACCTGCCGATAGTGAACAAATTCTTTCATATCGTTATATGGCAGATAACGAGAAGATGAAAACCCGTCGCATCCCTTATCAGAAAGAGTTATGCGAGGCTGACAGAAAGTATCTCTCGCCGAGTTCTCAGTGGAAGAAGGGACATGTGGTAGAGACCTATAAAATCTGTGACAGCCTGAAACGAGGTAATCTGGTTGGTAAAACTATGGCCGATGTGGGCAACTGCATCCACCAGATATACTGTGGTATTGAGCAGAACATTGATAACGAGACGTACTACAAGGATCTTATTGCCAGTTATGGCCTTTCAACCTATCTGATAGACTATATGGGCATCAGGAAAGCGTGGGATGAACTGGTGAAATGGCTGACTGACAATTTTGGCCAAGCCATCAACGTATATCATGAACGCCCCTTCACCCACCTTAAAGACGGTCAGGTCTTC
>JAEEGL013095378.1_pt1 | contig 17328 bp, 10 predicted proteins | sample 9134231 | NCBI WGS metagenome assembly JAEEGL01 (sample SAMN16246548, study PRJNA631951) | gut metagenome | biome: gut microbiome; feature: rumen; material: fiber-attached | host: Bos | place: Iran: Karaj | collected 2018-10
CATCGAGATGTCAGCACGCATAGATAAGTGAACCGTTGGCACGCCCGATACAGTAGAGTGCAGTAGAGAGCTGGCCCGAGAGGTCGCCCCGCCAGCCGAGCGACTGCTCTTGCCGCGTGACGATGTTGATGTATCCGCCGCTACCTTGCGGGGCGAAACGCCCGGTGGAGCGCGTCAGAACCTCGATGCGCTGGATGTCGTCGGCCTGCAGGGAGAGCAGCTTTTGGCGGATGACGTCTTCATCGATGGCAAGGGCACGGCCGTTGAGCATGTAGTCGGCCCTGCCTCTGCCGAGGATGGTGGCATGGCCGCCCTGCATGCTGACCAGCGGCACACGGCTGAGCAACTCGTACCCATTGTGTCCCTTGGCAAAAGGGTCGTTGGCCACTTGGTAGAGGATGCCGTCAGGGGCACTGCTGATGACGGGTGCCATACCCCGGATTGTGATGTTCTGCAGGTAGTAGTCCTCCATCTGCATGCTGAGGGTGCCGGCAGGGGCGATGGGCATGACGCGCTCGATGGTCTTGAAGCCTACACAGCTGATACGTACCCTGGCCTGCGTCAGTGCACAGGGAATGGCGAAGTAGCCGGACTCGTTGCTGACACCGCCGGCAATGACGACGCTGTCGGAGGGTGCGGTAAGCACGATGTTGGCATAGGCTATGGGGCTGTGGTCGACGGCCTCGAGGCGCCCCGTGAGCTTGGTGCGCTCCTTCTGCATGCACTCCACAAAGATGTCGTGTCCCTGTACGGAGACACGTACTGGGTAGAAGCCACAGACGTCCCTGACGGCGTCAGGCAACGAGCGTCCCTTGCGGATGTTCTTACTGACCTTGAAGTCTTCGAGTTCGTCGTAGACGAAGGAGATGTCGTACTTCTTTGAGGCTTGGTCGAGCTCGATGAGTGCTTCCGATAGCGACGTGTCACGGAAGGTGTGCTGGGCACGGGCCGTCAGTGCGACGGCTGTGAATAGCAGAAGGGTGTATAGGAGTCTCTTTGTCATTTGCTTCGTTGTGCTTGTGAGGGTTACTTGACGATGATGTGCGGGGGAGCCAGTGTGACGTCAACCTTGTCGAAGCGGTTGAGCTTGTCGATGATGGCCTGGGCGTCTTCGGACTTGTTCCACTTGGTGTAGATGCGCAGGTGGAGCGACTTCTCATTGAGGTACTGTACCTGCAAGTGGTAGTAGGCGGCAACCTCAGAGAGAATATCCTTGAGTTCGGCATTCTCAAAGACGCAAGTCTCTTCCTCTTCCGACTGATGCTGGTCAGGAGTGGCGACGGTCTCAGTGGCTGGTGGCGCCTGCGGGACGTCTGCACTAGACAGGTACTGCACGATACGGACGGCTGCGTACGCCATGGCCGAGAGGAGCAGCACGATGAGGACGACATATTGGAAGCGCTTGTGCAGGGTGGCGACAGCATGGTTCATGTGCTTGTAGACGGTCTTCTCACTGACAGAGAGCTCGGCGGCTATCTCCTGGAACTTCTTGTGTTTGTCGAAACGCAGCAGAAAGACACGCCGCGCCTGTTCGGGCAGGCTGGTGTCGACATACTGGCGCAGGTCACGGTAGTGCTGCTCCTCACTGGCATCGGCCGTGTCGGCAGCGACGGTGTCGGTGGCGGGGAACTCACGTTCGGCACGCTGGCGCACCTGCCGGTGTTCGATGATGTCGAGGCAACGGTTGCGCACGGCGGTTGCTAAGTAACCCCTCATGTTGTCAGGGGCAGGCAGTTCGTCGGCCTGCAGCAGCTTGGCAAAGACCTCGCTGACGGCGTCCTTGCTCTCCTCGGGGTCGTGAAGCAGTTGGCAGGCCTGCTGGTGCAGCTCGGCGTAGTAGGCCTGGAAAAGCTGTTCTATGGTCTTCTTTTTCGTGTTCATTCTATATATATAACGGGCAAGAGACGAAAAACTTACCCCTTAGGGGCGGAAAAATTACAAAAAAGTGGAATGAGGGCGGCTGGGGAATAAAAAACCGGACGGCAGGGGGTGACCTGCCGTCCGGTTCTATGGTATGTCTGCGTGTTTACTCGTTAGCCTCGGGGAGCATGATAATCTCGGTGTGGTTGCCGTCCTTGAGGAACGCGTTCAGGAAGTCGCGGACGCTGTCGGTGGTCAGGGCCTCGACGGTCTTCTTGTAGTCGGTATAGACGTCGAGTCCGTAGTCCTTGTACATGCTAATGGTGTTGATCCAGTAGGTGTTCTTCTTGGCGTCTACGTCAATCTGCTTCAGCATGTACTCCTTGACCTTCTGCAGCTGGTCGGCGTCGACGGCTTTCTGCATGCCGGCAATGCCCTCATGGAGCAGGCGTACGGCAATCTCATGCTTGTCGGGGTTCATGGGGCAGTAGGCCTGCAGCATGGCCTTGGACTGGCGACTGCTATTGTTGAAGCCGCCATAGGCGCCGCATGAGTAGGCTGCGCTCTCGTCCTCGCGGATGGTCTTCAGGTAGATCATGGAGAGTATCTGGCCTGCGGCGTCAATCTTGACGATGTTGTCGAGGGTGTAGGGCAGGTCTTTGTGCCAGATCTCGAAGGCAATAGCCTTGGGGGACTCTGTCTTGACCTTGAAGTCGTTGACTACCTCGCCCTGGGCAAGGGTCAGGATTTCGTTGAAGTCCTCGGCGGGCTGACCGGTGACGGGCAGCGAGGCAACGTACTGGCAGATGAGGGGACGGAGGACGGCCTCGTCGAAGTTGCCGCAGAAGACGAAGGTGAACTGGGCAGCATCCTTGAAGCGGTCGCGGGCGATCTCAAGTACGCGGTCATAATTGAGCTCGGGCAGGTCCTTGACGTCAATCTGGGTGAAACGGGGGTTATGGGCGTACATGGTGGCTGCCAGCGAGTCGGAGAAGACGGCCTCGGGGTTCAGACTCTTGTTCTTCAGTCCCATGTCGAGGGCAGTCATCAGGTTCTGGTACTGTTTCTCGTCCTTGTTGATACGGGTGAAGTAAAGGTACTGCATCTGCATCATGGTCTCGAGGTCCTTGGGTGTGGAGTGTGCCGTGATGTACTGGCGGGTGTTGCCCAGGGTGGCGTCGGCGTTGCACTCCTTGCCGGCAAGGGCTTTCTGCAGCTCATTGCTCGAGAAGTTGCCGAGGCCGCTGATGCCGATAACCTGGTCGAAGAGCTTCAGGTTGGTATAGTCGGCAGGGCCGTACATCGACTTGCCGCCCTTGGCGAAAGCTTGCATCTGTACCTCGTCATCCTTGAAGTCGGTCTTCTTGAGGATGACAGTGGCGCCGTTAGACAGTTTCAGCTCCTTATAGCCGAGGACGGTGTTCTCGGTCTCGCTGAGAATGGTGCCGGGCTGGATGGTGGCAGCGTCGACCAGTGGCTCGTCCTTGACATTGTCGACGTAGGCCTCAACAGGTGCGGTACGGGCAGCGGCGATGGCAGCGGCCATGTCCTGCTCGGTGACGTAGGTCTTACCCTCCTTCTCCTGGGCAAAGGCGGTCACGACAAGGTTGCTGTCGGTGACGCTGATGAGCTCGGGCAGCATCTGGTTGATGGCCTGCACGGGGATGTTGGGTGCCAGCATCTGCATGGTCTGGTAGAGCACGTCCAACGGTGGGATGGGCTCGTTGTTGAGGTAGTGGTCACGGTAGGCGTTGCCAAACTCGTCGTTCTTGCGCTTGTCGCGGTTGGTATACTGCTTCTCCAAACTGCTGAGGTAGTCGGCCTTGGCACGTTCATACTCGGTGGCGGTGAAGCCGAACTGACAGGCACGGCGGGCTTCGACATACAGGGTCGTGAGGGTTTCAAGCTCCTTGCCCTCCTTGGGATAACCGGACAGACTGAAGCAGTCCTTGGTACGAGACAGGATATACTCGCCGTCGCTGGCATAGGCCTGGAAGAAGGGGCACGACTCGTTCTCGGTCATCTCACGCAGGCGCTGGCTGAGCATCTGGGAGATGACGCTGGTGGCATAGTCCTGGACGAGATAGGCCATGGTGGCCTTGTCCTCGGGCTTGGTGGCTTCGTGCTTCATCATGATGCTGACTTCACTCATCTGCATCTCGCGGTCCTTCTCGGAGATATAGATGGCCTCCTTGTTGTCGGGCACGGGCTCAGGGATGACCTTCGGTGCATTGGGGTCGAGCTTGATGGGGCCGAAGAGTTCCTTGATCTTGACCTCCATGTGGTCGACGTCTATGTCGCCGACGACGATGATGGCTTGGTTGTCAGGACGGTACCACTTCTGGTAGTAGGCACGCAGGGTCTGGGGACGGAAGCTGTCGATGACTGACATAAGACCGATGGGCAGACGCTCGCCGTACTTGGAGCCGGGGTACATTTTCGGCAGGGCACGCTGGTACATACGCATGGCGGGACCCTCGCCGAGGCGCCACTCGTTATGGACGACGTCGCGTTCCTTGTCAATCTCGTCGGGCTCGAGAAGCAGACCGTTCGACCAGTCTTTCAGGATGAGCAGACAGGAGTCGAGGGCCGTGGCGCGCTTCGAGGGCACGTCGCAGACTCGGTATACCGTCTGGTCTATAGAGGTGTAGGCGTTCAGGTCGCTACCGAACTCCACGCCGAGGGAACGGGTGAACTCAATGATGCCGTTGCCCTTGAAGTGCTCGGAGCCGTTGAAGGCCATGTGCTCAAGGAAGTGGGCCAGACCGCGCTGGGACTCTTCTTCGTTGATGGAACCCACGCGCTGGGCAATGTAGAAGTTGGCCACATGCTCGGGATACTCATTGTGACGGATGTAATAAGTCAGGCCGTTGTCAAGCTTACCAATACGGACAGCGGGGTCTACGGGGATTGGGGGCAGCTGCATCTCCTGCGCTACCAGGGCTGTCATGCTGAACGACATCAGCGCAGCCACAAACAGTCTTCTTAGTTTCATACTCTTGATTGTGGAATGTTAATTGTTGAGTGTTGAATGTAGAATGTTGATTGTACTATGTGAGTTAGTTGAAGTAGTACTTTACACCAAGCTGGAGGCGCCAGCACTGGCTGTAGCTGTGGTTATAGTCCCATGCGGTAGTGAGCATTTTGCCGTCGGAGCCGGTGTTCATGCGGAAGACGGGGATGCCATTGTCCTTCTTGGCCACAGCGAGCAGGCGGATGATGTTGTTGGACATACCCGGGCTGTACTTGGCCACACCCCACTTGGAGTTGAGCAGGTTGCCGATATTCTCGACGTTGGCAATGAGCTGCAGCTTGTGCTTGGTCTTGCCAATCTTGATGTCGAAGTCGTGCGCCCACTTGAAGTCAAAGGTGTGAACCCAGGGGGCACGGGCAGCGTAGGCGTCGGCATACTCACCCTTATGGTTCTTCAGGTAGTCGTCCTGCTCGACGAAGTTCCAGAAGGCAATGCGGTCTTCGTCGCTGACGAACTTAATCTCACTGTCGTCGCGGGGGATGTACATCAGGTCGTAGGCCAGACCGTCGCCATTGAGGTCGTTGCTATAGCAGTAGCTCCAGCCCGAGGCAGAGTAGCCGCTATAGAAGAGCGAGAAGTGGTCCTTGCCATACTTATAGCTTACGTTGGCAATGATACGGTCGGGGGTAGTGAAGGTCGAGTTGCGCACGTCGATGACATTAGGACCGTTGACGGTGTGTAGGTACTGCCATGCTGCCGAAGCGTTGGAGCCGGGCATGCCGGTCACTTCCTTGCTGACGGTATGGGTATAGGCTGCCATGACGTGGAGGTCCTTGATGGGCTCGGCAGTGAGCTGCAGGCTGGCCATCCAGCCGTAACCCTTGTGGTTGTTGGTCAGCACGCAGACGTTGGAGAACTGCGGGTAATAGTTCCAGTCGGCCTTGTTGGCGGGATAGATATAGCGGTTGTCGGCACCCTGGAAACGCTCCCAGGTCTCGTCGGGGTTCTTCTGGTTCCAGTTGTCGAGGTTGACGTCATTGATATTCTTGTTGTAGGTGAACTCACCCGTCAGCGTGGCGGGGAAGGGCAGCGGCAACTGGTAGTCGACGGCGATGGAAGACTTCCATACCTGTGGCATCTTGAAGTTGCGGTCAACACCGGCCACGGACGTCGGAATGATGCCGTCGGAGTTCTTGCTGTAGGGGGCGCCGAACTTCTCGCGGATCTGGTCGACCTCGGTGGTCAGGCCTCCGGCGAAATTGGCAAGGACATCGGTGTTCACCTTGCCGTTGGCAATAACGAGGTTCTGGATCATGCCGGAGTTGGTGGGCATGTTAGTGAAGAACACCAGAGGCAGACGGCCTGCAAAGAGACCCGTGCCGCCGCGGACCTTGAGGGAGCGGTCGCCGAAGACGTCCCATGTGAAGCCGATGCGGGGCGATATCTGCACATTGGTCTTGGGCCAGGTGCCTACGTCGAGGTGACGGCCTCCGAAGTCGAGCTCGTAGAGGGCCTTGTTGAAGATGAGGTCGTCCTTGTAGAACGAGATATTGTCGAAGCGGATGCCCGCCGTGAGCTTCAGGTTGTCAATGACGTTCCACTCGTCTTGCAGGTAGAGACCCATTTGGTTGAAGCGCACCTTGGCTTTGGGGTCGCTTTCACCGTCATAGCCGTAGGCCAGTGCCACGCCGATGGGGGTGGCGCCTTCCATGAAGTCTTCCATAGAGGCATAGCGGTAGTAGCCGGTACCCTGACGCATGTAGCTGTTGTATGCCACTTGATGCTCGAAGTTCAAGCCTGCGGTGAGCTTGTGGGCGCCAAGGTAGTAGGTAAAGTTGTCGTTGATGGTCAGAATCTTGTTCTGCACGCGATTATTAAAGGTAAACAGCTCGTGGCCGAACGACATATAGGGGTCGCCGTCCTTCATAATCTCGACCATGGGGAACTTGGCAGAATTGGTACCGCGGGGGTCGTCCATGTCAGAGTAGGTGACAAGCAGCTGGTTGCTGATATTATTGCCGAAGCGGCTGTTGAGGTCGGCCGACAGCGTGGTGACCTTGCTCTGCAAAGAATAGAAGGTATTGGCGAAGGCCATTGAGTTGATGCTGACACATGACGAGGTCAGGCCGCCCACGTCGCGCGAGGAGTCGTTGGGGCGCATCCACTTCTCATTATTGGTGTGGTTGAAGCGCAGGGCGAGGTGATGGCTGTTGGTGATGTTCCAGTCAAGACGGGCCAGATACTTGTTGTTCTTGATACCACCGGGGAAGTCGGTTGCTGAACCGGTGTCATAACCATACTTGTCCTTGACGAACTTGGAAATCATCTCCATGTCAGAGAGGAGTGTACGCGAGGTGTAGGTCTTGCTGTCAGGACCTTCGCCGGTCTTGTCGGGCTGCCAGTAGGTAGGCACATTCTCAGACTCGCTACGCTCGAAGTTGGCAAAGAAGAACAGCTTGTCCTTGATGATGGGACCACCCAAGGTGAAACCCCACGACTTCTGCTCGTCAGGGTTGGGCTCAGCATTCTGCACGCCATCTACCCGGTTGCCGTGCATATTCTCGTTGGTATAGTAGAAGTAGGCTGTTCCCTTAAAGGTATTGGTTCCTGACTTGGTAACGGCATTGATACCGCCGCCGATGAAGTTCGACTGACGGACGTCGAAGGGCGATACGACAATCTGGACCTCGTCAATGGCATCCATAGAGACAGGCATACCACCACCGGGCAGGTCGGAAGACAGACCGAAGTTGTTATTCAGGTTGGCACCGTCGAGGGTGAAGTTGCTGGAGCGACCGCTGGTGCCGCCGAAGCTGTTATTGCCGCCATAGTAGGGAGAGAGCTTGGCAATGTCGCCGATGGAGCGGCTGACGGTAGGCAGGTCCTGAATGACGCGGTTGTTGATGTTCGTCGTGGCACCTGTCTTCTCTGCCGTGAACTTCGAGGCCTTTCCTCTGACGACGACCTCGGTCAGCTCGTTGGCATTCTCGCTGAGCCAGACGTTCAGCTCGTAAGTCTCGGCGAGCATAAGCTCAATGTCACGGAAGGTCTTGGTCTCGTATCCGATATAGGACACCGTGACTGTGTATGGACCACCATTACGCATACCCTGAATGGTAAAGCGGCCACTGGTGTTCGTCACGGCTGCATACCTGGTACCAGAAGGTTCGTGGACGGCCTGGATAGTGGCGCCTATCACTTCTTCCTTGGTATCTTCCATTGCCACTTTTCCGGTTAGGGCGGAAGTGGTAACCTGTGCCAGCAATGCCAACGTCGAGGTCAGCAGGATGGCCATTAAGACTAGTCTTTTACGCATATCGTTCATTGTCTTGTTTTGTTTGTCTGCTTAATTGCCTGCAAAATTAATTATTTTTTTTAAAACAACGTGCTTTTTCCTGTTTTTTTTCTCATACTTCCTTTTGGCGCAGTCCCATACGGGCTTCAACGACGTTGACTACATAGTCGCCAAGCTTCTCGCACTCGTTGATGAGATCCATATAGATAGTGCCGACAGCATAGGTGTACTGGTGGTTGTTGATATCGTTGATGTTCTGGGACTTCAACTGGTTGCGGTAGTTGTTGATTTCGTTCTCGATATTGAAGGTACGGTTGACGTCGTAGGACTCCTTGCGACCACCCATCAGGGCATTCATTTGCGATAGGGCCTGGTCGGTCAGTTCCATCATTTGGTGGATGTGCTCATACTGCTTGTCGTTGAAGTGGTCCTGCTTGCCCTGCACCTTGCGGTTGATGGTGCGCCCCATATTGTAGCAGGCGTCGCCGATAGACTCCAGTTCGCTGATTTCGCGCAGCATGGCACGTATCTTGGCCTTCGTATCGTCTGATAGGTGGGCATCGCTCACCTGGTCAAGGTACTTGGCTATCTCGAGTTCCATGTTGTCTGAGATGCCCTCGTATTTCTCAATACGTGAGAACAGCCTGGAGAACTTCTGCTCGTCTTTCTCGATGAGCAGCTCGCGCACCATGCCGAACATGCGCTGCATGCGCTCGGAGAACATGCGTATCTCCTTCTGGGCCTCAAGCACGGAGAGCTCGGGGGTCTTCATGATGCCCGACTGGATGAAGTGCAGACGGAAGTCCTCGTCCTCGTCGACCTTCTTAGGTTTGATGACCCAGCAGACGAAGCGCTCTAAGTACTGTACAAAGCCTATCTGCAGTAGTGTGTTTGCAACATTAAAGGCGGAGTGGAAGGTTGCCAGTACCATCGAGGCTTTAATAGCAAAGCCAGGGGCTGTAGGTGACATGGAGGGATTGAAGCCTACCAGCTGGCAGACTAGTCCGAAAAAAGGTTTCAGCAGGATGAGCGCCCATGTGACACCAATCACGTTGATGGTAAAGTGGGCAAAGGCAGCCCGTCGGGCCTGGACGTTGGCCGTTACTGCCACGATGTTTGCTGTGATGGTCGTGCCGATGTTTTCGCCCAGCACAAGCATGATGCCCTGGTCGATATGTAGCACGCCAGTAGTGCAGAGCATCATGGTAATGGCCATGATGGCGGCACTGGACTGCACACATAGTGTCAGTAAGGTACCCATAAGCAGGAAGAACAGTGAGTTCCAGAAGTTGGCATCGTTGAAGTTCTGGAAGAACTGTGTGATCATGGTGCCGGCCTCAGGGTCTTCTACGAGCTTGAAGCCTGTCTCCTTCAGTGTGACAAGTCCCAAGAAGAGGAAAGCTACACCAAAGAGCAAGTCACCTACAATGCGGCGACTCTTCATGTATATGAGGATAATGCCCAAGAAGAACGCCGGATAGATGAAGGCTGAAATATTGAACGAGAAGCCCAGCGACATTATCCATGCCGTCACAGTGGTACCGATATGGGCACCCATGATGACGGAGATAGCCTGCAGCAGGCTTACCAGTCCGGCATTGACGAACGACACTGTCATCAGCGTCGTTGCCGTAGAAGACTGTACTGCTGCCGTAACGAAGATTCCACTCAGCATACCCGTAATGCGATTGGTGGTCATGGCGCCCAGAACGTGACGCAATTGCGGACCTGCCAGTTTCTGTAGGGCTTCACTCATTGACTTCATACCGAACATCAACAACGCCAGAGAGCCCAATAGCTTGAAAATAACCCAGATTGACATCTTATTTTGCTTTTTTACTGTTTACTAGTGCCCATTTATTTGTTCGTTTCAAATTTTCTTTGTATCTTTGCCCCGTTAAAATTCTACATGCTTATGGAACAGACAATACAAATCCGTTGCAAAAATAATAAAAAAACTCTAAATATAAGCATCGGAAGCACACTTTCTGAAATATTTTCTTTGACGGGCCTCCAAATGGAGTATGGTCCTATTAGCGCACGCGTTAATAATAAGGTGGAGGGAATGCATTACAGAGTATACAAACCCAAGGACATTGAATTCCTTGACATGTATGACGCCTCCGCCATTCGTGCCTACACACGCACGCTCTTCTTTGTACTCAACAAGGCAGCCCATGACCTGTGGCCCGAATGCACAGTCATCATCGACATTCCCGTATCTAATGGTTACTATGTAGACCTGAGGCTGGATCGCCCTGTTACCCCTGACGACGTCAATGACCTCAGACAGCGCATGCAGGACATCATCAAGGCAGACTTTCCCGTTCATCGCTATGAGACGACTACCGAGGAGGCCATCCGTATGTTCACGGAGTCACGTTCCTTCTCGAAAGTCAAACTGCTGGAGAGTTCCGGAGCACTCTACACGACCTACTACGATATTGACGGCTATGCAGACTACTACTACGGGGCGCTGCTGACCTCAACGGGACAGTTGTACCTCTTCGGACTGGAATACTACTTCGACGGACTGCTGCTGCGCATCCCCTCACAGCAAGACCCCTCCAAACTAGGCACCTTCATCCGGCAGGACAAGATGTTCGAAATCTTCAAGGAACATCACAGCTGGCAGAACATCCTGGGCTTGCGCACCGTAGGAGACCTGAACAAGTCTATCCGCGAGGGACATGCCAAAGAACTCATCATGCTTAGCGAAGCCCTGCAAGAGAAGAAGATTGCCATGATTGCCGACGAGATAGCGCGCCGCCCGGGTATCAAGATGGTGCTCATTGCCGGTCCGTCGAGCAGCGGTAAGACCACCACATGCAAACGACTCAGCGTGCAGTTGGGCGTCAATGGCGTCAAGCCCATCGGCATCTCACTGGATGACTATTTCCTGGATCGTGACCAGACGCCGCGCGACGAGAACGGAGACTATGACTTCGAGCATCTGCATGCCCTGAACCTTGCCCTGCTGAACGAACAGCTGAATGCCCTGTTCCGTGGCGAGGAGGTTGAACTGCCACGCTATAACTTCCAGAAAGGCAAGAGCGAGCGGAGTGGTAAGAAACTTCAGCTGAAAGGTAACGAGATACTGGTGGTGGAGGGCATCCATGCACTGAACCCTGAGCTGACGGCGAGCATTCCCGACAGTCAGCTCTTCCGCGTCTACGCCTCGGCACTGACCACCATCCTGCTGGACAATCACAATTATATTCCCACTACCGACAACCGCCTGCTGCGACGTATCATACGCGACCACAAGTATCGGGGCGTGACGGCACAGGAGACCATCCATCGCTGGCCCTCTGTACGTAAAGGCGAGAACCGCTGGATATTCCCCTTCCAAGAGAATGCCGATGCCATGTTCAACTCAGCCATGCTCTTTGAGTTGGCTGTCATCAAGAGTCAGGCAGAGCCTCTGCTCGAGCAGGTTCCCGAGAACTGTGTCGAACATGCCGAGGCCTACCGCCTTCGCAAGTTCCTGAAATACATCCTGCCCATTCCTTCCGACCAAATACCACCCACATCACTACTCCGCGAGTTCCTGGGCGGTAGCTCGTTCGATTATTAACAACACCTCACTTATACTATCTATGAAGAAACTGTTATCTGCACTGTGTACGCTGGCTCTTCTTGCCGGCTGCTCAAGTGACGACACCTCTAAGAAAGAAGACCAGCCGACAACCATCAGTCGTACGGTAGTGGTCTACATGTCTGGCGAAAACTCGCTATACAGGGCTGTCCCCTCAGACATAGAAGAGATGAAACAAGGCTCGAAGAATATCGGCAACGACAAGGCACTGATTGTCTACGTCGACAATGCTCTAACATCAGAACTGCCGTGGCTCGCCAGAATTAAGGACGGACAGATTACCGACTCCGTGTCCATCAAAGACATGAGTATCAGCGACAAGGATGCCTTGGCCTGTAACCCCGAGGTCATGGAGGATGTCTTGAAGTATGCTTTCAATAAGTATCCCGCCAACGAGTACGCCCTGACGTTGTGGGGACATAGCTTCGGATGGGTCATCCAGGACTCCCTACCCTATAACCGCAGGGGCTATGGCATAGACAATGGCACAAATGGCACCAGCGACGAGGGCTACTGGATTAATATCCCCACGTTGGGAAAGATATTGTCTAAAATGCCACACATGAAGTACATCTTTGCTGACTGCTGCAACTTCCAGTGCTTGGAAACACTCTATGAACTGCGCAACGTAGCAGACTACATCATCGGCTCTCCTGCTGAGATTCCCGGCTATGGCGCCCCCTACCACCTCGTGGTGCCCGCCATGTTCGAGGCCACAACGTACTACAATTCCATTATTGACAAGTACTACGACTATTACCTGGACCTCTACAAGCAGTATGGCCAGCATATGGAGTCAGTACCCCTGTCGGCCGTCAAAACCAGTGAGATGGCACGCGTGGCCAGTGCCACCGGCGTTGCTCTCAAGGTAGCACAGACAAACATCAGTGATGACTACCCAGACATGACGGGCATGATTCACTACTATAACAACCACTTGAATTCGTACCTGCCTGAATACAACATCTTCTACGATGCAGGGAACTTCCTCAAGACCTATGCCCCTGCCAACGACTATGACACATGGAAGAAGGTGCTCGACAGTGCTGTTGTCAAGAAGCGTAAAGCCGTCTCTTGGCAAACGGACAAGTCTTGGTTTACGCACTATTCCGACTTCGAGGTGACGGAAGAGAACTATAGTGGCGTCAGTATGTTCGTGCCACAGAATCCCTATACAGGATACTACATGAGCTACAATGCCCAAATCAAGCAACTGTCATGGTACTTTGCTGCCGCACTCTCTGACATAGGCTGGTAAACATAGAGAAAGGTTAATATTTGCCCTTGGGACTGTATTGTTATTCAAAAGACATACATTTCAAGGGCAAATATTGCATTTTTATTCGAAAATGCTTTGCAGTCTCGCAAAAATTTGCGAACTTTGCACACCGAAAAAGAAATAACGTACATTTAAGACTGAATATGGCTGAACAATTAGACATTCAAGAAAGTGCGCCAAGCAATGGCCTTGAGGTCAAGGAACTGGAACAAGTCGTTGTCCGGTTCTCTGGCGACTCCGGCGACGGCATGCAGCTGGCCGGAAACATCTTCTCCACGGTATCAGCTACCGTAGGAAACAGTATTTCGACATTCCCCGACTATCCTGCCGATATACGCGCCCCGCAAGGGTCGCTGACGGGCGTCTCGGGTTTCCAGGTACACATTGGTGCCGGACAGGTGTATACCCCTGGCGATAAGTGCGATGTGCTGGTAGCCATGAACGCTGCTGCCTTGAAGACACAGTATCGCTACGCCAAACCAGGTGCAACGATTATTATCGACACGGACTCCTTCGGACCTAAGGACCTGGAGAAGGCCCAGTTCAAGACAGAGGACTATCTGGGTGAGATGGGCATCGACCCCGACCGCGTCATCCAGTGCCCACTGACCACCATGGTGAAGGATGCTCTGGCAGACACGGGTATGGACAACAAGGCCGTGCTGAAGTCGCGCAACATGTTTGCCCTTGGTCTGGTTTGCTGGCTCTTCGACCGTGACCTGTCGCTGGTGGCCAACTTCCTGAAAGAGAAGTTTGCCAAGAAACCTGCCATTGCCGAGAACAATATCAAGGTGGTACAGGCCGGCTATGATTACGGACACAACACGCACTCGAGTGCCGTCAACGTCTACCGCATCGAGACCAAGCACAAGGTGCCTGGACGCTATATGGACATCACGGGTAACAAGGCTACGGCCTATGGTTTCATTGCTGCTGCCGAGAAAGCAGGGCTGAAACTCTACCTGGGTTCCTACCCTATTACCCCAGCCACCGACGTGCTGCATGAACTGTCGAAGCACAAGTCGCTGGGCGTGACCACCGTGCAGTGTGAGGACGAAATCTCAGGCTGTGCATCAGCCTTAGGGGCCTCGTTCGCTGGAGCCCTGGGCGTGACTTCCACCTCCGGCCCTGGCATCTGTCTGAAGTCAGAGGCCATGAACCTCGCAGTCATCATGGAACTGCCCCTGGTGGTACTCGACGTACAGCGCGGCGGTCCCGCCACGGGCCTGCCCACCAAATCAGAACAGACCGACCTGTTGCAGGTGCTCTTCGGGCGTAATGGCGAAAGCCCCATGCCCGTGCTGGCAGCCACCAGTCCTGCCGACTGCTTCGACGCTGCATACCAGGCATGTAAGATTGCCCTGGAGCACATGACGCCCGTGGTGTTGCTTACCGATGCCTATATCGCCAACGGGTCCGGTGCCTTCAAACTGCCTGAAATTGGCAAGCTCGACACCATCAATCCACCATATGTGCCTGAGGAGCTGAAGGGTAAGTGGACGCCCTACATGCGCGCTGAGAATGGTACCCGCTACTGGGCCGTACCTGGCCGCGAGGGCTTCATGCACATCCTGGGCGGTCTTGAGAAGGACTCCGAGACTGGTGCCATCTCGACTAACCCCGAGAACCACGACCTGATGACACGCCTGCGCCAGCAGAAGATAGCCAATATCCAGGTGCCCGACCTTGAGGTCATCGGCGATGCAGACAATGCCGACCTGCTCATCGTAGGTTTTGGCTCTACCTATGGCCACCTGCATGCTGCCATGGACGACCTGCGTGCCCAAGGCAAGAAAGTTGCCTTGGCACAGTTCAAGTACCTGAACCCCCTGCCCAAGAACACTGCCGAGATACTGTCGAAGTACAAGAAGGTAGTTGTTGCCGAGCAGAACATGGGACAGCTGGCTGCATACCTGCGCATGAAGGTCGACAACTTCGTGCCCTACCAGTTCAATCAGGTCAAAGGCCAGCCTTTCGTGGTCGAGGAGTTAGTCAACGCATTCGAGGACATCCTGAGAAAGTAAAAAGGTAAAACAGTTAAGAAAGTAAGAAAGCTATGTGTACATATACAGCAAATGATTTCAAGAAAGGACAGCCACGTTGGTGTCCTGGTTGTGGCGACCACTTCTTCCTGGCATCGCTGCATAAGGCATTGGCAGAAATTGGCGTAGCCCCCTGGGACACCGCCGTTATTGCTGGCATCGGCTGTTCGAGCCGTCTGCCCCACTATATGGCCACCTACGGTATGAACACCATTCACGGCCGCGCAGCAGCCATCGCTACAGGTGCCAAGGTTGCTAACCCCAACCTGACCGTTTGGCAGGTCAGCGGCGACGGTGACGGACTGGCCATCGGAGGTAACCACTTCATCCATGCCAACCGCCGTAACATCAACCTCAATATGATTCTGCTGAACAACCGCATCTACGGCCTGACCAAGGGACAGTACAGTCCTACGTCACCTCGTGGCTTCGTGTCGAAGTCGAGTCCTTACGGCACGGTAGAAGACCCCTTCCGTCCTGCCGAGCTGTGCTTTGGTGCCCGCGGCCACTTCTTCGCCCGCGCCGTAGCCACTGACGCCCCTGGCACCGTGGAAATCCTGAAGGCCGCCTACGAGCACAAGGGTGCTGCCGTCTGTGAGATTCTGCAGAACTGCGTCATCTTCAACGACGGTACCCACGAGAGCGTCTACAACAAGGAAGGCCGTAAAAAGAATGCCATCTACGTGCGACACGGTGAGAAACTCGTCTTTGGCGAGAACAACGAGTTCGGTCTTGTGCAGCAGGGCTTCGGTCTCAAGGTGGTGGAGATTGGCAAGGACGGCTACACCCTCGACGACGTGCTGGTGCACGATGCACACTGCGAGGACAACACCCTGCAGCTAAAGCTTGCCTTGATGGGTAACGGCGACGGCTTCCCCGTAGCCTTAGGCGTCATCCGCGACGTCGACGCTCCCACGTATGACGAGGCCGTGCAGGCTCAGATTCAGGAGGTCTCTGCTCAGAAGAAGTACCACAACTTCACTGAGCTCTTGGAGACCAACGATACCTGGGAGGTCCAATAATACAAGTCTACATGTTTCATATGCTCCACCTTCATCAGCAAGAAGCGAGTGGAACATGATGAATGAAAGGTCTCCTGACTATAGGAGGCCTTTCTTCTTTGTATCTTTGTCGACTGTCTTGCGAAAACTCTGCAATTTCTCGCCATAGCACAGGTCGCCGCAGTCGCCAAAGCCCGGAACGATATACTTGTGCTCGTTCATGCCCTCGTCAATGGCGGCACACCATATCGTGGCATCATCGGGCAGACACTCCTTGACCACCTCAATGCCCTCAGGGGCTGCAATGACGCAGCAAACATGAATCTTCTTTGGCTTGCCAGACTGCAAGAGAGCTTCTATGGCAGCCGCCAGACTGCCTCCCGTGGCCAGCATGGGGTCGACAATGAGCAACGTCTTGCCCTTGACGCTGGGAGCGGCAATATACTCTGTATGCACACCCACCTCGGTATGCTCGCGGTTCAGGTACATGCGGAAGGCTGAGACAAAGGCATTGTCGGCCCTGTCGAACACGTTGAGGAAGCCCTGATGGAACGGCAGTCCCGCACGCAGCACGGTGGCAATTATCATATCCTCCTGTTTCATCAGGGGAATGTCAATCGTGCCCAGCGGCGTTGTTACCGTCTTGGGCTTGTAGTCTAGGGTCTTCGACAACTCGTAGGCCATCATCTCTCCTATGCGCTCAACGTTATGACGGAACGTGAGGCGGTTCTTCTGATAACTCTTGTCGCGCAAGTCAGCCATAAAGTGGTTGATGACGCTGTTCTGCTCTGCGAAATTAATTACTTTCATAGTCTTCAGGGGTTTGCCTGCAAAGATAAGAAATTCCCTGTAACTTTTGCCAACTCCGCGTTACAAATGTATCAAGGGTAGAAGGATTTTTAAATACTTTAACTGAAAAACACCATTACGAACGTGAATAATTCCTAATTGGCAGTTCGCAATTCACAATTATTTCGTACCTTTGCACTCGATTCAAGATTAATAGGTATTTTACAATAAAACAGTTAAGTATTATGGCAAAGTTAGATTTGACACAGTATGGCATCACTGGTTCAACCGTGATTGCTCACAATCCGTCTTATGAGTACCTCTTCGAGGAAGAGACAAAGGCAGGTCTGGAAGGTTTCGACAAGGGTGTGAACACCGAGTTGAATGCCGTTAACGTAATGACTGGTATCTACACTGGTCGTTCACCTAAGGACAAGTACATCGTGAAGGATGCACAGAGCGAGGACAAGGTATGGTGGACCACTGAGGG
>JAEEGL016182229.1_pt1 | contig 17327 bp, 18 predicted proteins | sample 9134231 | NCBI WGS metagenome assembly JAEEGL01 (sample SAMN16246548, study PRJNA631951) | gut metagenome | biome: gut microbiome; feature: rumen; material: fiber-attached | host: Bos | place: Iran: Karaj | collected 2018-10
AACAATGGCCGATGCACAAAATAGGTGACAAATGGAACCGCAGTCCCCAATGGCATCACCACTTCCTAAACCGCAGTGTCGCTCGGGAGTTCTCCAGCACCATCCGCTGTCGGTCTGGATAAGATAGCTTAAACGTAGTGACCAAACTATCCAATCCACAATACCGAAGCCCACCAATCAACCCACCATCATCATACATAGAGTAATCCAACCTAATAGAATCGCCGAACTCAGTCGTTACACCGTGGCGACTAAACCCACGAGTTAGATCTTCAATTAGCACAATGTGACGCGCAAATCCGAACATAGTATTGTCAACCTCCTCCCACGAGCAAGAATCGCCGCGAAAGTTCACGCCATCCTTATACTCTATCCTATCAAGACGCCAATAATAATCCAGCCTGTCATCCGGAAACGCACGTTCACATGAGCCGATGCATAAGACTAGCGCCACAAGCAATAGGGCCGATAAAGCCACAATGACCTTTTTCCTCATAGAATTTTCCAACTTTTAGATATTGTCAGCATCACGCCCTTATTATTCCCCAACAAATAAGATCCGCCAGATCCGCTATCAAAATCCATCGCCCCCGATACGCTAAACTTCCAATCGTATGCATCCCCTAAGTGATAAGAGCATTCCAGCATTAAAGAAGTCACCCGTTCCACCTCCTTTAGCGGAGCACCGTAGCATCCCCAATGCTGAGTGGTAGTAGCCAAGAACCTATAATCAATCTTATTAGTAATTTCACCATCTATTCCAATATGGTACATCTGTACGCGATTGCTGCGAAAACTCTCGGAAGAATTATCATTATATACTGGAGAAATGAGAACCGGATTACCATTAGCATACCCCCAATGACTGTATGAATCATAAATATAGTGGTTATATATGTCGTCTCTACCATCAACCTCCTCAATCACAAACATAGCCTCTGCGGGGGTTGTATGTGCCACACTATGGCATATAGAGCCACTCTGACCACGTGTATTCAAAAACTCTATCACCAAATTCCTTAACAAAGGCATTCCATTCGGTGCGTTTATCTCTATGCCGAATATGCCGTCAAACCAGTTGCGTCTGAATCCATAAAAGATGAACTCCTTCTCTCCTTGTACATTATTCTTGTACTCTATGCCAAGCATTGATGAGTGGTCCTCGTAGAAATGCTCATAATAAGCACCAATACGCCAGTCTTTCAGTTTATAATCTATATTTAAATGCCAACTTCCCAGATTATCACCGTCATCAGTACCTTGTTGCTCAATATGATTGAAGGGAAGCAATGCAGTCCAATACGCTGATGCAACAGATGGCATTATTCTATCTTTATTGCTATTATGTCTTATACCCCCAAACATGTTATTCATCTCCAACCCCAGAGTCACTTGTAGAGGAAATCGTTCTTCATCACCAAAACGAATAAAGGCCGATTTGCTATGATACAATATCCCATCAGTATATGTACCATTTTCATGTTGCTTGCGCCATTTATCGTCGGTTAGACGGCCGTAGCCGATGTGTCCTTTCACCGATAACCAACTACCAAAGATTGGAATTCGAACATACTCAGGGATTCCCGCTCTTAATTCAGGAATAGGTTGACTGTTTCCGGACCAAGTAAGAGCGCCACTACTCAAGTAACGATTCTTGTCACTCCAGCGCTCTTTTTTACCGACGGAAATACCTAGCCACTTATAATTCAAATCCAGATTTAGTTGATGCACAAACAAATTTGATTCAAGCCCTGCACCAAGCCCTAAATCTATGGCATATTTTACTGTGAAACTATGAGGAAGAGATTTCCGTCCTAATGCAGCATAATGAACATATCCGTTATTATTGTTGACTGAAGATAGTCCCTGACGATTAGATGTGTGCCAGAACGGTGCGTATTTACCCGAGCCAACAATTCCTACGGTTTCAAGTTCCAGCATCAAATCATGCTGAGCAACTATCGGCTTCGAAAAAAATAGCAATAATATTATCAGTATGTGTTTTAGCGCTCTCATTTATACCCTATACTTCTCAAGAGACCACAAAACGTTAAATAACAATTCCGCACCTATTTTTCATTACGGAATTCCATAAAATCCTGATAATCTCTTATATAATCTTCTTTCTGATAAACCTCCGATGCCAAAACCATACAAACTGCACCAGATGAAAAGTCTCCGAGGTCTCTCCATAGTCCCGGTTTAACGTATAAGCCTTGATAAGGTCTATTAAGGAAGAAACTACGTTTACATTTACCATCATCCAAAGAAACAGTAAACGATCCTGACGCAGCAACAATTAACTGTTCCAGTTCTTTGTGAGCATGTGCGCCTCGAGATTCTCCCCCAGGAACATCATATAGATAATAAACCCTTTTCACGTCAAATGGCAAAGTAATGCCATTCTCAACCACTGTAAGATTGCCTTTACGGTCGCTATGGTGTTTGTCCAATTCAATTATTGAGCAGTCAAAAACATTATATTTGCCCATCTTGCTTCATTTTGAAAAAAACATCGTAATCACGAATATAATCTTCTTTAGAATATGCCACAGAACCAAATTCTAGAGCTAATGAATTTGTTGAGAAATCTTCCATCGTACGCCACAATCCTTGCGGTATATACAATCCATAATAGGACCGATTCAACACAAACTTCTTCTTCTGTATACCATCATCAACAACTACATTAAAAGCACCTGATAATGCAATAACGAACTCCTGATTAAAACGAAAAGCATGACCACCGCGATCTTCACCTCCCGGAACATCGTATATCCAATATGTTCTCTTTATATCAAATGGGATATGATTGTTTTGTTCTGCAAAGGATAAGTTACCTCGAGCATCCAAAAATTTGGGTAACTCAATAATTCTTACATCTTCAACTGTTGCCATTATTTGTCAAATAGTTTATAGAAAAATTTCAAATGGGTATGCTCACCTTTCTTTAATAATCACAATAAATGTTTTAAAAATCAGTGCTATATCCTTAAATAACGAATGATTATTCACATATTCTAGGTATAGTTTGATTTTTTCTTGCATTATTACATTGATATAATAATCCTCTGGATCTTCAGCCTGTTCCATCAACTCATTTTCATTACGAAACTTTATGGAAGCTGGGTCTGTAATACCTGGCCGTACATCCAGCACGTGCATCTGTTCAGATGTCCAATAATCGACATAGTGGCGCACTTCTGGGCGTGGTCCAACTAAGCTCATATTCCCAATGAACACGTTTATTAGCTGAGGTAGCTCATCAAACTTATACTTACGAATAAAGTAGCCAGAACTCGTGATACGAGGGTCATGACCACCAATAGTAACAAGACTCCCCTTATCACTACCTACACGCATTGAACGAAACTTATAGATACGAAACTCCTTATTATTACGCCCCACACGCACCTGACGATAAAACACGGGCCCTTTGCTATCAAGTTTAATCCAAATAGCAAGAATTAAAAACAGAGGACTCAGAACAATGAGCCCCAGCCCGCTCGCCAATATATCAAATAGTCTCTTCATTTACTATTTTTGATGATATCTACAAAGTTGTTGATAACATATTCTACATCCTCATCCGTAAGGCAAGTATGCAGAGGCAATGTCACCTCATTCTCGAACAGATGGAATGCATTAGGATAGTTTTTGATATCAAAGCCCAATGACTTATATGCAGTCATCATAGGAAGTGGTTTGTAGTGTACATTTGTGGCAATGCCCCTTTCACCCATCTGCTCGATCACCTTATTAGTTTCCTCCCGAGTCTTACCCAAAAGACGCACTAAATAGAGGTGATGAGATGAACAATGATCAGCATCTTTATGGTTCAAAACAGCAACGTTCAGAACTTTCAATGCTTCATTGTACTTGACGACTATCTCATGTCTTCTCTCAAGCAACTTCGGATAACGCTCGAACTGCACCAGGCCAAGAGCAGCCATAATGTCAGTCATGTTACACTTGTACCATGGGCCAATAATGTCATATTCCCAAGCGCCAAGCTTTGTCTTGGCCAAAGCATCTTTATTCTGTCCATGGAGTGAGAACAGCTGAGAAATACGATAAAGCATCTCGTTCCAGGTCTCTCCTTCCTTCTTAGGGACAGTAGGCATGTAGTCCACATCCGTGGGTACTATCTCATTGCCAAAAGGAAGTTTCCAAGTCATTGCACCACCTTCAGCCGTAGTAAAGTTCTTTACTGCATGAAAGCTGAATGAAGAAAAATCCGCAATCTCGCCGGCCATCTTTCCTTTCCAGTTTGCACCAAACGAGTGGGCACAGTCAGCGGAAACAATAATGCGACCTATCTTTGCTTGCAAAGCGTTAGTAGGTTTGAAAATAGATTTCTTTTTCTCTACAATCTCATATACCCTTTCATAGTTAGCCACAATACCTGCAATATCCACCGGGACAATCACCTTAGTCTTTTCTGTAATAGCCTTCTCCAGCTGGTCATAGTCCATCTCTACAGAATCCTTCTGCGAATCTACCATAACCAGTTTTGCCCCCACATGCTGTGTTACAGATGCTGTGGCGGTATATGTATAAGCTGGGACTATTACCTCATCACCAGGGCCAATTCCTAACAGGTGCAACACCATCTCCATGGCAGCTGTTGCAGAATTCAAACAAACAGTCTTATCCGTATGTACAAACTCTGAGATTTCTTTCTCCAACTGCTTTGTTTTGGGGCCAGTTGTAATCCATCCCGACAAAATCGCCTCTCTAACGAGAGCAGCCTCTTTTTCCGTCATATCCGGCGGAGAAAAAGGTATATTCCTTAATTTCATGTTCATAATAAAGCTCTATCTTGTTCTGTTCTAAATATAAAACCACTTATATACCACCATAGCTGTTTCAGGATGCTCTGTTGATATATCTCCTTGTACTTCCATCGATAGTGAAAGAGATTCTTTACAATATGCAATCGTTCTTTCCATCCACTCTCTCCTTCGCTATAAATATAATCATTATCATAAAGGATACTATTGAGAATTTTTTCAGAGTATGAGCTATTAATCACAATACTCTTGTTTGTTATAATGACTCCCAATCTGCTGACACAAATATCAGTAATAGCATCTGCAAATCTCCTTAAGTGAAATTTGTCGCAAAAAGAATAGAACGCACCCCAATCAACATTATTCTGTTCATTTTGAAGGAACATCGCCCAGTCGAGTATTTGCTTAAGTCGTAACCCCTCACTAAGGAAATGAGCACATGCATGATATGTCAAAAACATTGCATTCCACTGTACAGGTGGTAGTAAGATTACGCTTTCGGGATAACTCTTCCACTCTTTTACATGTAAAGCTTGGACTAATTCTTTCTGAAGGCTCTTGCTCCTTTCCCCTTCTCTGGTGTGTACAAAAAAGAGGTGATTTTCGAATAATTCACCTTTATAACTAATTTGAGAATGCTTGTACCAGCTCTCATCCACACTTGCCCCCAATAACTTAGCAATATCATTACCTAATTGATAATTCTCAAAAAGATAACAGTCAATGTCGCCAGGAGACCTATGTCCCGGATGAGGATATAAAATTGCATTAGCCTGTCCTTTCATCACCATCACGTGGCATCCTTCCCTCGTCCATCTCTGTGCGAGATCATTCATCACTTCAACTTGATGTCGGTTATTTTGCTCCATCAACAAAACTTGACCAATCCAATCAAATTTCTGTTGGGTAGAAAGTGCCCTAGTTGGGCCATAAGGTGTTGCCCCTAATACTTCCACGCCGTCTAATACAATTCCTAACACACCCTGAGACACCGCTATCGCCCCTATTTTCGCCCACTTCTCTTCAGACATCAAAATAAAGTCAGAAAACGTCTCATTTTCCGGAGTACTATTCCCCAACCCTAAACGCAAAAGGGCGAACAATTGTTCACTCATAAAATCTCACAATACTCTGCAAATTTATTGCAGAGGTAATTAATGTCATATCTCTTTGCCACTTCTTGCACTCTACCACACATGGCATCATAATCTTCTCTTGGAAGGCGATAAATCTCCTTTATCGCTTCTGCGTAATCTTCTGGCGTGGCAAACACTTTATCAACACCCAATTGATGTCTGTTTATCTCAGAATAAGGCATGTCTGCATTGCATATCATTGGTTTCCCACTAGCAAATGCCATCATCATCTTGTTCATTGATCCACCATATGGCGCCCAATTTTTACCATAATTCAAGATATGCAGGTCAGCACACGACAGCACATATGGTACATACTTCAGCTCAGTCCACTTTGCCTTGAACTTAACATTATCGATATGCTCTTTTTCACATCTTTGCTCTAACTTCTCTCTTTCCGGTCCATCGCCATATATCATTATTTTGATTTTTGGCTCGTCTTGCAGATATTTGGCAGCATCCAGCAGTTGGTTTAGATTGTTAGCAAGTCTGATGCTCCCCAGATAAATAACCTTGAACGTATCTTTATCCGTCAGCTCATCATCATAAACCGTATAATTATCTGCATTATACTTAAACTCATCAAGACTAATACCATTATTCACATAATGTACCCTATTTATGTCTATAGGACCTCCCTGCTCCGTATCCCATCTACGCTCTCTCACATAGTCTTGACCGCCTTCCATCGAAATAACAACATGCTCTCCTTTGGAATATATATACCTTTGAGCCCGATAAAATAATGTCAAAATTGGATTCCTCTTGGAAATTACACCAACTTGCTCAAACTCAAATGGCCATAGGTCTTCTATATCCAACATATAGCGCGCTTTGTATTTCTTAGCCAACCTCATACAAAGAATGTCAAATGGAGTTTTTGATTCATGGATAATAATATCTGGTTTACTATCCATTTTGATTCTAAGCATATTCACTGAGAATACGAAGAAAGACAGTACACGCTTCACAAAACTCTCACCATATTCAGGGCATTTCACAAATACAAGAGGTACATCGTCGTGAATTTCTTCCTTCCAAATACCATCAAATCTGTGGACTATTTTTGAGTTATGCACAACAGCAGAGCAAAACACTTTTACGTCATAGCCTTTATCTTGAAAGAACTTAGCTTGACGTAATGTTCTCATGTGTGTGGCAAACTCGTTTGATGGAGCGGCCTCTTTATTGACAAACCAAATTGTTGCCATTAAAACATATTAATCAGATCCACTACTTTTAATACATCATCCATAGAAATTGCCGGTCCAATAGGTAGACTCAACTCCTCATTAGCAATCTTCTCAGTAATAGGCAGACTTATACCATTCCATTCCTTATAGCACTCCTGCTTATGCGGCGCAATGGGATAATGGATCACTGTACCTATCCCATTTTGTTCTAGGTAGTCATGTAATACGTCACGTTTACCATCTTTTACAAGTATCGGGAACAAGTGATATGCATTCTGTTCATCAGGCAATAAATCAGGCAAAGTCACCAGTGGATTCTTGATTCCCTCATAATACAGATGTGCCACCTCCTTACGATGCTTGTTATCTTTCACCAGATACTTGAGCTTCACATCCAATACTGCCGCCTGAATCTCATCCAGACGAGAATTGCGACCAGTATATTTGAAAACATATTTCTTTTGAGAACCATAATTAGCCAATGCCCGTACAGCTGCTGCCAACTCTGGATCGTTAGTGGTTACAGCTCCACCATCACCAAGAGCTCCTAGGTTCTTGCCCGGATAGAAGCTATGACCAGCAGCATCACCAATAGAACCAGTCACTCTACCATCTGTATGTTTGCAACCATGAGCCTGAGCATTATCCTCAACTAGCTTCAAATTATACTTCTTGCAAAGTGCACCTATCTTCTCCGTATAAGCATTGCGGCCATACAGGTGAACAATTGCAATAGCCTTTGTTTTGGGAGTAATTGCCTCTTCTATCTTGTCATCATCAATCTCTAGCGTATTGAGTTTTGGTTCCACAAGAATAGGCTTCAAGCCATTCTCTGTAATAGCAAGAATGGTGGCGATATAGGTATTAGCAGGCACAATCACCTCATCTCCAGGCTGCATCACACCCATCTCAATGTATGCACGGAATATCCAGATGAGTGCATCCAAACCATTGGCACATCCAATGCAATACTTGGTTCCTATAAACTTGGCATAATCTGCCTCGAACTTCTCGTTCTCCTTGCCTTGGAGATACCAACCTCCATTGACAACGCGGGTAACAACTTCATTAATCTCTGCACCGTGGAGGGCAGTAACATCTTTCAGTGATAAAAACGGTATCATAATCAAAAATCCGCTCGGGCTCTGCTCGCTTGTACTCGCAGAGTCTCAAGAACTTTTCTATTAATAATGTTAAAAATCAACCTTACGATAAAACTTTGCTGGATTTCCCAGCCATAACTCTCCTGCCGGAACATCTTTGGTCACGACAGATCCAGCAGCAATAAAAGCTCCTTCTCCTATTGTAATTCCAGGCAAAATAACGGAGCCTGCTCCAATAGTTGCACCTTTGCAGACCCTTGTCTTTAAAAGAGTCCAATCCTTATTCTTGGAACGCGGGTACATATCGTTGGTGAATGTAACATTAGATCCAATCATTACGTTGTCCTCTAAAGTAATACCATCCCAGATTTGTACGCCACACTTAACTGTGACATTATTTCCTATCACAACATCGTTTTCAATCAGACAGTGAGAGCATATATTACAGTTCTCTCCTATCTGACAATTCGGGAATATCACACAAAACTGCCAAATATTAGTTGAGGAAGGAATATTTTTTTGTTTGCAATCAGCTAATTTGTGTATCATCTCATATAAATTTGTTTGCAAACTCTATTAATTTCCTCTTTCAGATTAATCCAAAAAGGAGAATTCCATTGCCGTGGATGAGTAAGAAGCTCCAGTACGGTCTCACCTCTCTCAATGGCTTCTATTGCTCTTCTAGTAAATAGATCGTAATCTACATGATCAACGACCCTACAACTTAAAGCATTCATATGTTCTTTATCATACGCTTCTCTAATAAAGCCACAAGTATTACGTACACGTTCATCGATCAACTCATAGTTCTGATAATTAAAACGTGTATTAATGTAATCGCCATGTGACGCTATAGTCAGGCATGGCATATCAGTTACTTGTTTAAACTTAGCATATTGTTCGATAAACAAATCCTTGATATCCTCCAAACAAGAAAGCATCTTTTCTTTTGATACAATGTGGTGTTTGTAGCAATATGTGGCTATTTCTTCATAGTGATATGAAGCTTCACCACCAGCTTTTGCTATATCCTTCATCAATTCTAAATCTATTGTATTCCACCGGAAATAATAAGTTGCCCTGGCACCATACCTATTTTCAAGTTCTAGCATTTTTCGCAGGATTTTTGAATCCCCTGTATCAATATCACGTCTAAGGATCAAGTACTTTTTCCCTTCATCTATGCCACCCTTAATTACCTCTTCAAACGACAAAACCGTATGGAACTCATATCCATTGTCGCATGCAGCTCTTAGTATCTGCTCGTATTCCGCCTCTTTTGAAGGTCTTAGGAAATCTTCGTATAATCTTTGCCTAATATTCATTTGACAACAATTTAGTTACATCATTTATATATTTTTCAGCCACTTTTTTATCGGTGAGTTTTTTCGCAGTTTCTATTGCGTTATCTGATATCCTTTTTCTCTCTTGTGGAGATAACGCGCGAATATGATTTATTATTTGTACCAATTCTTGGCTATTACCTGCTTCACATAAAAATCCATTTTCGCCATCTATAATGACTCCGTCAAATCCTTCATTCCGAGAAGCTATAGTGATGCATCCGCGTGCCATGGCTTCCAAATATACAAGGCCATAAGCTTCACCTTTACTAATCATAATAAAGCAATCTGCCTCGTCATACTTTGCTTTTATGCTATCCCTCGGGATTTTACCCATAACACTGACACAACTCTCCAAACCATCTTTTTGTACAATCTCAATAAGATTCTGTTTTAAAGACCCATCTCCAATAAAATTGATATGAAAGTTGTTTTCCGGATATGATTGCCGAAGAGCATCCAAAACCTTTATTGGATACTTCCTCTCAATCATTTCACCAACAAAAATAAACTCTGAAACCGAATCATTTATTCTTTTAAGTCCCTCTACAATATATTCTTCAGGAACACCTGAGTAACATATGAATGATTGCTTCAACTTTCCAAATTGTTCCGTAAATAACTCTCGTAAGTGTTTGAATCTAAATCCCCAAACATCAATACTCCCCATATACTTAGATAAATCACTTCCATATACCGATTTCAACTGTTTGAGCTCTTCTGGCAAATGAAGTACTTCACACGTTTTTGATTTAGGATATATCTGATTTAAATCAAATAGCAACTGCAGTTGTGGGTTTGGGAAATGACCTATTATAAGATCCGGTTCGAAACCTGTTTTAGAAATAAAACTAACTATATCTTTTTCCGATGCTTTGATTGATTTATTGGTGAATGGTCCATGTGGTATCAACTTATAAACAGGTATCCTACACACTGGGACATCATCCATCTCATATTCTTGGACATTATTATCTCTTTGAGTATATACGATTGCAGATGCTTTTGCCGCTATCTTTTTTTGAGCGAATCTAGCCAACCAATAGAAAAAGAGAGGGTAAACAGCTTGGATGTGCACAGCCCTTACCTCATGCCCCATTTTCACCCACTCTTTGGTGAAGAAATGGCACACATGGGTTCCGATATTACCTTCAGGCCGGGGATAGATAGTCGAAATTAATAATACTTTCATACCTTAGGCTGCATCTTATTTGATATAAACGAGGCTATCTTGGAAGCTCTATTCTGTATTGTTAAACCATTGGCCGTTAGTAACGCCCCTTCCGATAACTTATCTCTTAATTCCTTGTCTACATACAATGAATGGAGAGCAGAGGCTATTTCGGATATACTATTTGGATTGACCATTATAGAGTTCGATTCATTAAGTACATCTTGATTAAATGGCAAACTAGAAGAGATAATAGGAAGGCCGCATGCCATCGCTTCAACTATAGCATTACAGCAACCCTCATGAAGAGTTGGAAGGATAAAAACATCTGCAGCGTTTAAATAAGTCGGAATGATATTATGCGGTACAGCATTTTGAAATAATATCCTTTTACACGAAGGCATCTCCTTTGGATGTGTGGGTTTACCTATAAAAATTGAGTAAATCTCATCTTCAGGAAGATTATCAATTGCTTCGGAAACTCTTCCAGGACCTTTTCTCTCACTAAACCATCCCACGAATATCGCAATGAATTTATCTTCGGGAAGATTCAATTCTTTTCTACAGGCTTTTTTATCTAGTTTTTTAAAAAGTCTATTATCAATAGAATTAGGTAATACAATACACTTTTCTTTCTCTATGAGACCTAAGGAAACGCTTTCATCCTTATTCTTCGTTGAAACACAAATAACCCCCGAAACATAATCACAAAATTCCTTAGTGTTATCATTTCGCCTAAACTCTATCTCACTCTCACCCGAAGCAACAAACAGAGGGATATTTCTTTTTCGAGCATAATCATAACCATTAAAAGCCATTGGCCAAAAATGTCCATAAAGGGCATCTGCTGCTGATACTTTTTTAAATGCTCTTTTGAGGGCTCTATTGTAAAAGAAAGCCGTTGGTTCAAATAATCCAATGCGAAACTCTGAAACAGATAGATACCACGGTCGGATAATATCAACGCTCCCCTCTCCAATTGTTTCATATTCATACGAAGGGCAGAACTTCCTATAATGGAGAAAATTGTATGGACAAACGACAGAAATATGATGTCCTTGATACGCCATCGTATCAACTAATTGTTTTACAAAGGCAAAATCAGACTGATTATGCCGTCCAGGATACATATATGTAATAACACAAAGATTCATAACAACCTATTTACTTCAACTTCAGCATTTGCCCTATTCTTATATCCCACGCATCATCAGTAAATCTACCAAAGCCTCCTGCCGGGAAAAAAGTAATCTCTCCAAAATAAACTGAATCATTACATTCATAAAAATCAACCCTCATGAAAGGATGGTCTTTAGATATCTTTTCAGCCAATGAAACCATCGTATTCAAATACTTGGGCATTTCCATGTGTTTTGAATAATCCGGAGGGCAATTAACTTCACCAAACTTTAGCAATTCACCATCTCGTAAATAATAATTAGCATGATGATCTACAAATCTATCAAAATCAATTTTCAAGAACTTAACGACTCCATTGAAACAAAACAATTTATAGTCTCTAAGATCTCCATCAGGATTATCGTTATTAATGAGGAATGGTTCAGCAATAATATTGCGGCGAACATTTTTATAGGGCCATTCTCTATAGTAACTATAAATACTTTGTTTCATAGATCTATTAAGCATATGGCATGTATTTCTTATGTCAAGCTTTGTTTTATCCTTACAAATCAGAACGCCGACACCACCTCCACCATGGGTCGTTTTTAAAACAAATCTATTAGGTAGATCAGCCCAATTTATATCATCTGTATTACTCCATACTCCAAGTGTGGGTAAAACATACTGGGGACCAATAATACCAGCAACATATTCCTTCACTTTGAGTTTGTCAACCATAATAGAATACTCGGGTCTCCTATTATACAATTTCAGCCATTGTAACTTTTCATTAAAGGTTGTAGGATTATCCAGATCAAGTGGATAGCCCATTTTTAATCGGAATAGTATTTCTAAATAAAACTTATCCGAAAACAAAAAAGAAACCGGAATTAATAGATTGGTCCAGAACTCTCCTCTATTCTTCCTAAATAGTTCCCAGGCAGTATTAATTTTGCCCATATGCTTATAATATTTCTATCAAGGTTATTTATTAGGACTCTTATAAACTGCCAAGTAATAGCCAAATACACATGTAGACACATAAGACATTTCCGAATATGACATCGAAAAGAATGTTTTAAGAAAGAAAACTACACCTACGATTGCAATACCAAGCCGCGCATCTGAGTTGCTAGAATCTAACCAAGTCTTCAAAAAACCAAACCAATAAAACAAATAAAAGACAACGCCCAATAAACCTTGGTTGATTGCTATTTCTAGCCAGTCATTATGAGCAGCCATATCGTATACTTCCAATGTGTGGTTAGCTCCATTCCCAAACAAAAAAGTTAAAAAAGTATTTTTATGAAGGAAGTAATCCCAGAAGAAAGAATAAACAGAATCGCGGCCACTTGAATTACCTTCTGCCGTATCCAATACTCTTAACATTAAGTACTCATTTGTATCCATGAGGTTTTGAATAAACCTTACTCCAACAAATACGAGTATTACTAAAAAAAGTAGAATAATAAACTTTTGTTTTTGGGCAGCCTTTTTAAACTCTTCAAAGAAGAAAAAAGGAAGCGTAACCGCGGCTATCAGAATCGCACCTCTTTTCATTCCTATAACGAGAAAGAAAAGAATATAGGCCAGCAAACAAAACTGAACAAGGGGTTTCTTTCTAAATAAAACGACACCTGGGAGAAGAGAAAGAATTAAGTATCCACTATTATTCGTGATATTTTCAAGACCCTTCTCAAGCATAACATCCCTCTGGGTTCTAAGGAATGTCAACGTACATGATACGATAAAAACAAAGAACCAAAATTTGAGTCTTTTATCGTTCAAATAACCTTTTCGAGAAAAGTAATAAAAAGGGAATATCGGAAGCAATGACAAATAGATAGCTTTAATGTAATTATAACTAACTATATCTATTCCGGATTCTCTATAGTGAACCATTAGTGGGTTGAATAATATATGAGCTATCCCGTAAACAGTAAACAGGATTATTAAGGCAGCAAGTCCCTTAAAATAATAGGGTTTATTAGGAAGACTATATGTTTTAAATGTATAAATTAAGGAAACAAATAATAACGCAAACAATAAACCCGTTGATAAAAGACCGCCCTCCTCAAAAAGAATACCCTGAAGATAGTAAACGACCCATCCTAGTAGAAAAAAATCACACCTGTTTAATTTTGGAATAGTCAATGGTTTCATACTTCTTTACAATAATCTCTCGTTTACTTATCTAAAGCATGTAAAACTCGTGCAGGATTACCAGCGATCACACAATTAGAAGGGACATCTTTAACAACAACACTACCGGCTCCTATAATAACGTTATCGCCAATAGTAATTTTACCAATGATATTGACATTCGCTCCTATTGAAACATTATTACCAATTGTACTGATCAAATCATTCCTTCCATGCTGTGCATTACCTATTGTCGTAAGTTGACACACCGTAAAATATGACCCAATACTATGACAATTTATAATAGTACCATACGGATGATTTAATACAAACGCACCGCCTCCAATACTCTCTACATTATCAGTTATAACAAATAGTTTATATTCCGGGAGCAGAATCCTTAACAAACGGGAGAATTTTTTGACCCGAAAATAAAATAAATTCCTATAGGAACTATAATTGACAAGATAATACGCCAGCCCCTTATTATGCATTGTGCGCCTATTCATTTCTTTGACATCATCAACAATTGGCGTCTTTAACGAGGCGGGCAACGCTCGGAAGACAATAAGATGAGGCCAAACAAATAAATATTTTATCAGACTAAAAACTGCCATTACTTGGAAAGAAAGTTAATTACTTTAGGATAATGAGACTCACATTGAATGTACGATAAAAGTTCAAGCCTTTTTGCTCTTCTACAGAATAGCGGATAGAAAAAAGCTCGATTTAAATACCGCATAACCCTACCTGAGAAGGGAGAAAAAACATCTTTCATTAATTCGTTTGATGTGGTAATAAAAGAATTATATCGATCATTCAGTACTTGATCATTCTGAATAATTTTATTCAGATTTGATACCTTGTTGAGAATCTCTTTTTTTTCCTCATCATGTAAAATAACGACTGAAGGTGTGGATGAGCACTGTATATATGGTATAATGTCAAAGGTAATACTATCCCCAAATAACAACTTAACCATATATCCTTCGTACCATGATTCACTCTTACCTGCTTCATCAAAACAAAAATTACCTAAACCGTAAAATATAGGCTTATTTTGATATACCTCATAGCCACTAAAACAATGTTGATGATGATTAATTACCGCATCTGCGCCTGCATCTATAAAAAAACGATATGTTTGCTTCATGCGAGGAGAAGGTAAAGGATAATACTCATTTCCGCCATGAATTATCAATAATACGAAGTCAGCCTTCTTTCTTGCTTCGAGTATTGAATAATAAATACTCACAACATTTAATGGATTACATCCTGCTGTCTTGTTTGTAGCCTGGGAGAACTCTCTTTCACAACAATTAATAACTGCTATGGTTCTGTTATTGACCCTTTCAAAAAATACTCTACTCGCATCTAATAAATCTTTTCCAGCGCCAACGGTGCTTATACCACAAGCATGACACTCATTTATTGTATTAAATAAGCCGGATTCACCAAAATCGAAAGTGTGATTATTTGCTAGCGTAACACATTTGAAGCCTGCCCACTGAAGAGCTTTAACTCCATACTCAAATGTCCTTAAAGAGACACCGCATTTAACGATTCCTTGATTATCATCCGAAGCAACAACACATTCAAAATTAACGATACTGAAATCAGTAATACTAATTTCTTCCTTTATTCCGGATAAAACCATCGAATAGTTACCTTGTTCAAACGCCTTCGTCACTCTCGAGCGAGGGCAATAATCACCAGCAACTAATACACTTATACTCATACTGCTAAATACTCTTTCAAGATGTCATCCATCGTTTGCATACAATGATTAACAGAATAATTCTTTAGAATAAAACCACTTAATTCAGGCTGTGCACTTTTTGTGTTCAAAGCTTCTAGTATACCTTCCCCAATACTGTCAATATCATATGGATCAACTAAAACAGCCCTTCCGTTATAGTATTCTTTCGGAGCGCCAAGATTTGTCAAGCAAATTTCACAGCCATAAGCTGCAGCCTCCAGAGCCACCATACCAACACCTTCATTCAAACTGGGTAAAGCAAATACTTTTGCCCGACGATACTCATTAACGAGTTCTTCATCATTGATTTTACCTATGTATTCAATATTGTTAGCGTCACCAATCAACGATTTTAGCCACGAGACTCCGGTTACACCATCCAAAGTACCAGCAAGTTTAAGGTTAAAACCGTATTTCTTAGCTGCTTTTATTAGACGCTCAACATTCTTTTCTGGTCTTTGTAGTTTACTCACATGTAAGCATGTATTCTCTTTAGCCTCAAGATTAAATATCGGATTCTCTTGAAAGCGCATCGATATAGGGACTATCCTCACTTTAGATTCCGGGACACCCAAACCCTCAACAATATAACTCTTTTCAAATTCTGATCTAACAAGAAAGAAAGAAAAATCATTTCTACAAAGATAATAATCATGCAGAATTGTATGATAACGCAATAATTTTGAGCCGTAATATCTACAACGTAATTTAAACTGACGAATCGATATTGTCGGATCTAGTACAGGGGCACTAACAATTTTGGGACGATCAAATCTCTTATACAAATCAACATAATCTGAAACAAGAATACCCAAACCTACAATTATTAGATAATCATAGTCATTATACTCAAATTTTTCCCATGGATTTAAGAGATCAACCTTATGCCCAAGTTGAGTAAGTCCTTGCTGCCACATCCTGCATTGAACATTCACTCCGCCATAAAAATTTGCACTAGCATAGGGTATTGTAATTCCTATTCGCATAATCTATTCTTTATTATGATATTCAATAATATTTTTTTCAAATTCAACAAAACTATGTATAGGTTGAATTCCTATCCATTTAAACTGCTCTGAAATAGGCTTTTGTCCCCAAGAATTACGAAGATCCTCTGGGAAAAGATACGAAATATCCATCGTTTTAACGCCCTGTAGAGACGCATTAAAAAGAGAAGATGATATGGTACCACCGATGATAGCGTTCTTACCAAAGAAAAGTTCAACAGGAATCCCTTTCTCAAGTAGAATAGAATCACCGAACTTGCGACTATATAATTCTTCATTCTGCTGAGGATGAAGTTTTAAATAAAAATTAACCCCTATTCCATCTAACACTTTTATCATTTGGGTAATAATAGGGTAATCGTCATCAAATGTTTTCTCATATGTATCTGCATAGATAAAATAGGGGCGACGGTAATCCGGAACTTTTTTGCTATTAATCTTATTTCTTATTTCACTACATATCTCTTCTGACAACGGTTCCAGCTGGTAAACAGGAGGATGAAAAAACGCTGCTTTCTCCACATTATTTGCGAGGCTTTTATTGTATATGTTTGAGGC
>JAEEGL010095999.1_pt1 | contig 17326 bp, 15 predicted proteins | sample 9134231 | NCBI WGS metagenome assembly JAEEGL01 (sample SAMN16246548, study PRJNA631951) | gut metagenome | biome: gut microbiome; feature: rumen; material: fiber-attached | host: Bos | place: Iran: Karaj | collected 2018-10
CATTTGGACAAAAAGGCAGCCCACTGACAGAACTGTTTAACAACTACATTGGAGTTGGTGACATTTTTCTCTTCTATGGGTTGTTCAAATATACCGCATACAACCAAGGACACATCTCCTATCTTCGGGGAACAAAAGACATGCACGTAATCTATGGCTACCTTCAGATTGGAAGAATAATAAGAGAGGAAAAGGAAATACCGGAATGGCTATGGGAACACCCTCATACCAACCACACAAAATATGAAAAGGACTGGGATAAGAAACAAAATGCGATATTCCTCCCCACTCACCGAATCTCCATCAACTCCGAAATGCCTGGAGCCGGCACCTTCACATTCGACAGGAGAAGGGTGCTGACGAAAGAGGGATGCAGCAGGAGCAGATGGACTTTCCCGAAAGCCATGTGGGGTACGCCCATCAGCCACTGCCCCAATGGATGGAAAGAAGACTATTTCCAGTCTGCCACCATCGGACAGGATATCGTGATGGACGCCACGCCGCCAGTTTTGGAATGGCTCAGGACCCTCTTCACCACTTTCTCCTGAAACGGAAAAATTCAATCAATTCTAATGAAAAAACACCTTAGGAAATTGACAGAACACCTTAAATCCAATATAGAATTTAAAATAACTTGTCATTTTCTTGCACTATTAAATAACATTTTATATTTTTGCGGTGTTTTATAAAACACCATTTAACAAAATCAAAAACTTATACCTTATGCCTATCTCAAGGAACACGCTGCGACAGGTGCTGCTCGACAATCAGAAAGATATTGAACGATACGAAATCTTTCCCAGGAAATACGACCTCGACTCTTTCCCTCTACAAGTTTTTGTGGGCGTAAGAAGGTCGGGGAAATCATTCCTCCTCTTTCAAAAAATCCGGAAAATGCTCAGCGAAGGACATGGCTGGGAAGATATGCTGTATCTCGACTTTGAAGATACGCGACTGGATGGTTTCACGGTCAACGACTTCAACCTGATTCTCGAGTGCCATCAGGAAATGTATGGTAAACGACCTATGCTCTTCCTTGACGAAATCCAGAACGTGGAAGGTTGGCAGAAATTTGCCAGAAATCTTGCTGACAAGAAATACAGCGTATTCATCACTGGCAGCAACGCGAAGATGTTGTCTAAGGAAATCATGGCTGCCTTGGGTGGAAGATATATTCCCGTCGAGGTGTATCCCCTCAGCTTCAAGGAGTTTCTCTCTTTCTCTGGGGTAGCATACGACAACCTGTCATTGACGGCAACCGAATCGAAGGCCCTTTTCATGAAAGCCTACCGGGAATACATCACCTGGGGTGGGCTGCCCGAATCTGTGAATCTACCAGTGAAAAGAACATATTTGTCAAGCGTATTCCAAAAAATATACCTCGGTGATATCGTACAACGTAACGGCATATCCAACCCGAAACTGCTGCAACTGATGGTGAAGAAAATGGCGGAGAGCGTGATGCAACCCATTTCCTACACACGCCTGTCAAAGATACTCTCCAGCGTAGCGGGACGTATTAGCGTACCGACGGTGTCAAGCTATGTGGGATTCTCCGAGGACGCTTGGCTTCTGTTGCGCCTGAGAAACGTCGCATCGGCATTTGCCGAAAAAGAGAGTGTCTGCAAATACTATTTCATAGACAACGGACTATTGTCGCTCCAACTGCTTCAACCCGACACCATCCTCTTAGAGAACGCAGTGGCACTGTCACTGTTCCGCAAATACGGACACGACATTGACAATGAGCGGGTGTATTTCTATAACTCCAATATCGAAGTGGACTTCTATGTCCCTGATGACGAACTGGCCATACAGGTATCCTATTCCATAACTGATGAACTGACGAAGACAAGAGGAACCAACGCACTAGGCAAACTGCCAAATGTCCATCCTTGCCACCGACGGGTTATCATTACCTTCGACGAGGAGGGCGCCATCACCGACAAACAGGGTACCATTGAAGTGATTCCATGCTGGAAATGGTTGCTGGAAATTGACAGATAGGGTCTTTCCCCTTTTAATTACCCAAAGACCTTCCATATCACAAATGATGAAACCAAGAACGAAAAACCGCCTAAAGCAAAACAAGAGAACGAAAAGTGCTTCATTTGTCAGACATCTGAAAAAAACAAATAACAAATCTAAAACTGATCTTCTCAATGATGAAACTTGTCAAACTACTTCTTTTATCCCTATTGCTACATATACCCACGGTGATCAGTGCCCAAAACACTTACACCAACCCCATCTTAGGGGGCGACTTCCCTGACCCGACTATCCTCCGCGACGGTAAGGACTACTTCCTGACCAACTCGGCCTTTGACTACGTACCAGGGCTGGTGGTGTATCACTCCCTCGACCTGGTCCACTGGGAACCCATCAGCTTTGCGCTGAAGACCTACTTGGGAAGCATCTGGGCTCCTGACATCAAGAAGTACAAAGGGAAATTCTATATCTATTTCACCGTCCACGGTGACCGACGTACCAACTGTGTGGTCTGGGCTGACACCCCGTATGGTCCGTGGAGTGAACCCATAGACCTGAACATCGGCGACATCGATCCTTGCTTCATAGAGGGCGATGACGGACGGTGCTATCTGGTGATGAGCGGCGGCAACCGCTGGACACTGTCGGACGACTGCCTCTCCGTGGTGCCTGACTCGAAAGTCCACTTCTATGACGGCTGGCAATATCCCGAGGAATGGATAACCGAGGGCTTTTGCCTGGAAGGTCCCAAGCTCTACCATATCGGTGACTATTACTACTATATCAGCGCAGAGGGTGGCACCGCCGGCCCTCCCACCAGCCACATGGTGGTGGTGGCGCGCTCCAAGTCCATCGACGGGCCGTGGGAGAACATGCCTTCCAACCCGCTCATCCACACCTACAACAACAGCGACCGTTGGTGGTCACGTGGCCACGGCTCGCTCATTGACACGCCTAACGGCCAGTGGTACTGTGTCTATCACGCATACGAAAATGGTTTCTACAACCTGGGACGACAGACTTTGATGGAGCCTGTGCATTTCACCTCCGACGGATGGATCACCTCCGACGGCGGTGATGCAAGCCTTCCCCTACCCTGCCCACCACATGTAAAAACGAATGACAGCAATATCAACCGACTAGCACATCTTTCGTCTTTCCGCATCGGCCTTGACTGGCGTTTCTATAAGAATTTCTCTCCCTCTCGCACAAAAGTGGAAAACAACACGCTCACCCTTCAGGGGCAGGGAAACTCCCTCAGCTCGTCATCACCGATGATATTCATCGCCGGTGCCCATCGCTATGAGATAGAAGCCGAAATAGAACTCCACGGCAACGTAAAAGCGGGCCTATGTCTTTACTACAATGCGGACTACAACGTAGGAACAGGGTTCGACCGCACCCGACGCTACCGCTACCGCCGCAACAAGTCCAATGGCGTGGGACAGTCTGACGGCAACCACCTATGGTTGCGGCTGAAAAACGATGCACATGTGGTGACTGCTTTTTGGAGCAAAGATGGAAAGGAATGGCACCGCGAGACGTGGGGACAGGAGGTCTCAGGATTCAACCACAACACACTCTACGACTTCCAGAGCATTCTCCCGGGACTCTTCTGCGAGGGCGAGGGCTTCGCCACCTTCAGCAACTTCAAATACCGTGAATTTTGACATAAAAACAATTCTCTCATTATCATACCAACACTACATACATACCATTCTACCAAACACAACTAAAAACAAATCATAGCACCACTGCATTCCGTGGACGTGTCATTACTTCGCAAAGATACCATGCGGCGTTGATTCGTCCTCGGTTTTTACATTACTTTTCTTCCCTATCGGCTGCCAGAGGCAGGAAAACTTTTGCACACTTTCCGATGGTCTGCACACCGTCCGCAATCTTTTGGGGCGGCGTAATAACTACTTCCCGGAACGCAGAGGAGCAAGACTCCGAAGCAAGAGGGAAATAAAAAACAACAAACCATCTAACTTTTACCATTATGATTACAACAATTTTCACAGCCAGAATCGGCAAGGACGCAAGAGTCATCGAGAGCAAGAACGGTCAGTTCATGTCCATGGACGTGGTGGTCATCGACAGAATCAACGGAGGGGAGAAAGCCACATGGGTGCGCGTGACCTCCAACAAGCCCAACCATGTCAACCTGACCCAGTACCTCACCAAAGGCAAGGTCATCTTCATCACCGGCAACGTATCCTCACGCTCATGGAACGACAAGGAGGGAAGCGCTCAATCACAGCTGAAGGTGTCTGCAAGTAAAATCGACTTCCTGAACTTCGGCAAACGCAAGGTGGAGCAGGAGAAGCCTTCGATGGACGTGACGGTAGAGACCCAAGAGACCGACCCGTTCGGACAGCCGGACACCAACGAAGAGGCATTCTGATTCCAACAACGAGACAAGGGAGGGGTGAGCAACATCCCTCCCCTACTCTATCCACCTGTTCCTGATTCACACCGCTTTCATAAGAACTTCACCGCCATACAACGAAAACAAAAAAGCGGACTTACAGTCCGCCACAAAACCTTCTTTCACTTTCCTCATTCAAGAGAAGAAAAGCTGGCCAGAATCTTCTCGGCCAACGGCACATACCATAGACGAACCTCCTCTGCCGTTGGTGTATGACCTCCGGGGAAATGGAACGCACAATCGTAATGCTCCAAGAAGAGCGGCTCGAAATGCGCCAAGGTATCGGCTTCGCCAAACAGACCCCAGACACGGTCTCGGAATTCCGATCGACAATGACAAAACTGGACGGCTTCCATCTCCGCAAACTCCTCTATCAACGCTTCATTGATGACGAATTGTTGCCTGCCATCCCTACGAGGTGACTTGTACGTATGCTCCCCGATGCGCTCCGTCAAGAATGCCGTCATCTTGAAATGTGGATTGCCCAATAGAGCAGGTACACCGACAACAGGTGCCAACATCTGGGCATAGAAGGCACCACAGCTGTTGCCTACCAACAGATCGGGCTTCTCTTCATCTATAATCGACTTGACCAGCTCTAAGACCTCACGGGGGTGCTGAGGGAGGTCTGGGGTCAACACCTTCGCCCTTCCACAAAAGGCTTCCTGCAAGGCAAGGGCAGGAATACACTGGCCACTGGCATAGAAGCCATGAAGGAAAAGGATCTTATCCATACCATTTACCAAACTGTCATCTCTGGACAATCCAGGATGACACTCGTCACTTAGTAATATTCTGTCTCCCATCATCGGATACTGATGATTTCAAACTCAAATGTCAGAATGCCATATAAAGGAACCTCTGTGTACCCCCACCATCGTTTGAATTCGTGGAAACCTATCTCAGACGGGATGTAAACCTCCCACTTGTCTCCTTTATGCATTTGACTCAAGGCAATAATCCATCCCTTGTACAGGGCGCAAAGACGGGCAGAATAAGGTTTCCCTCCCCGACGGGAATTACAGAACTCCATACCGTTGAAGTTCGTCCCTTTATAATGAAATGAGACAATGCTGTGGGGCGTAGGTGTGACACCGGACTGGTCACCCTCCGCAAGCACCTTGTAATAAACGCCTTCGGACAATGCCTTGACACCCTCTTCCTTTGTCCTTTTGGCAAGCCATTCATTGACGGCCTCCTGGATTGTCATCTTAGCCATATCGAAACTCTCACTTTATATTGTCTCAAATGGAATGCAAAAGTAAGGAGAAAAGGAAGAAATACCAAATCCACCCCCACCGAATATGTTTGCACGTCCAAAAATTGTGAATTCAACCATTATTCACTACCTTTGCAAACGGCTGTGTAAAGGAAAAACAGATGGAAAAGATATACGAATACGAAACGATGAAGGAGATTTCCATCCTGGATTACTACCCCACAAAAATCCAGGAGACAACGGAACTGACACCTGAACAACAGATCGTCAGCCAGTTCATCATCAGCTTCAAGAACGGATACCAACCGGCTTCCGTGCTGGCAGCAAAAATCGTGGCCAAGACCATCGCCAAACATTTCAACCTTGAAAAGGAAAAACCGGTGTTCATACCCATACCTGCTTCCAAGAATGAGGATACCACCAAGAGATACCATCTCTTCTCCTACCTCGTAAGCCAGAAATGCGCTGTCATCGACGGCCAGACATGGGTGAAGAACTGGCAGGAAACGGAAAAGAAGCACCTATCCCAGGACCACATCGTCCAAGACGACAAAAACCGATGGTTCGTGGATTACGCCAAAATCAAAAACGCCAAGGTCATCATCTTCGATGATATCTCCACTACCGGAGAGACTGCCGCCAGCTTCATACAAAGACTGGAGGAATGCGGCGCAAAGGTAATCGGTGAGGTGTTCCTGGCAAGCACCTTCAACCTCAAAAAAAGCCTTCAGAACAAAACGACTCCAAACAGCGGTACATAACACCAACCCTTACAAATACAACACACGGCCCCATAACGAAACAGACACTCCTACCCTGTTTTAAAATCCGGCATTCGCGCCATGGCAAATGCCATCGCACACAACACATGTTGTTTGAACTTCTTTAATTATCTTTTTAATTCTTATCATCCATCGGCCATGACAACTGTCTGCGTCCGGTGGTGCCATTACTTCGCGAAGATAAACGACAGTTAGCTCCCGACATCGGTTTTCACGGAAAATTTTTCATTTGGCCATAATTCATTTCCCTCTTGGTAACCAACGAGGCACGACAAAATTTTCCGCAAACCTTCCGAATGTCTCTGCTTCCCTGCCATCTTTGTGAGGCGGCGTAATAACAACGTCCGAACGCGAAAGCTGCATAGCAGCAGAACGAAAGGGAAATTAAACGAGTATGAGATTTATCAACGAAGTTTAAACAAGGAAACGCAGGACCAACCACCCTGCATAATACTCAAACAACATGAAATTCAATGTAAAAAGTGACGAACTGAGCAAGAACATCCAAGGTCTTGCCAAGATGGTGAACGGCAAGTCAAGCCTGGCCATCCTCGACCACTTCCTCTTCGAGGTTGATGGTGACAAACTCTACATGACCGCCTCTGACGGTGAGAATATGATGAAGACAACTGTGGATATCGACTCAACATCCATGCTGGATGAAGAGGACGACAAGAGATTCTGCATCCACAACACCGTTATCTGCGACTTCCTCAAGAACATCGCCTCACAACCCATCATATTCGATGTGAACATGGAGGACAAAGTGGTGAAAATCTCCTATATGAACGGACATATCCAGTTCCCCTGCACTGCAGGAGAGGAATTCCCGAAAATCAACATCATGGGGGATGAATCCAAAAACGTGACCTTGCCCTCATGCCTGATTCTTGATGACATCAACAGGACAAGCCCCTTCACAGGACAGGAAACATTCAGACCCGTCATGAACGCCATCTGCTTCAACTTCTTGGAAGAATCCCTCGAAGTGGCCAGTTCAAACGGAGGTGTCTTGGTGAAGATAGCACATGAGGGTATCAAAAGCGAGAACGAGACAACACTGCTGCTTCCTCCCAAACCGGTGTCAATGCTGAAATACTTCCTCAGTAAAGAGGAGAGGGAAACCAACATCCGCTATACGGACAACGCAGCGGTCTTTTCAAGCGACAACTGGGAACTCTCTTGCCGCTTGGTGGAAGGAAGATACCCGAACTACAACAGCGTGATTCCGACATCCGACAACGTGCAGGTGCTGGTTGACAAGAGACAACTCCAGAACTCCATCAGACGTATGCTGCCTATGGGAAACCCGAGTATGAAGGCTGTGAAGATGGAAATCAATCCCACAACTCTCATCATGTCCTCAGAAGACATCGACTTCAGCAAGAGCGCCAGGGAGGACATCCCCTGCGAGACAACGGGTGAGGAAATATGCATCGGTGTCAACGGTGAGACGCTGAACAGTATGCTCACACACATCGCATCAGATATGGTGAGGTTGAAAATGACAGAACCATCCCGAGCTATCCTTGTCGTTCCACAAGAGGACAGGGAAAACGAGACCTTCATCGGACTTCTCATGCCATGCCTTCTCAACTGAGAACGAAAGATAAAATGAACAGCTTCACCTCCTGCAAACGCAGGAGGTTTTTTGTGGGACTTGCCCGAGTCCCAAACAACCAATCCACAGGAAAAACAACCATTAAAAAAGGTGGGGAGAGACAACGCCTCATTCCCCACCCTGCTGTTTTTATAATGATGGTACTGATCAGTCCACATTGGTGATGTCCGCGATGCTCTTGAAAAGATTATCAAGAGCCTTGACAAGATAAGCCCTCTTGTCCAATATCTTGCTGCTCTTCCTCGCGTCATTGAGAATATCAATCATATAATTGAACTTGCTCTCTATCTCCAGGAAGTTCTCAGGTGTCACCAATTCTATATAACTCTTTATCAGGGTTTCGTCCGTTAACCGGAAAGTCTGTCTGAGCCATTTTTCAATCATGGTCTTTGAATACCTGATTCTTTCCTCGTAATCCTCCTTGCTGACAAGGAGACGCTTGATGATGTGGAACTTGATGTAGTCCGGCTCCTGACCCCTGACAGGAGTGCCCTTGAACTCACACTCGTAGGTGAAGGAGATGTCACTCTCTCCCTCCTCAAACATCTTGTTGAGATTCTCCTGGGCCACATCAAGGACACAACGTCTCACCTTGCGGAACTCCTTGTACTTGTCCGCGATGTTCAGACGGTCACGAAGCTTGGAGGTGCGGATGCGGATGTATTCCTTGTCACGGAACTGCGAGAGCAGCATGTACATCAGCTGGGTGTAACGGTTGCCGCTCTTCATGATGACACTGTCATAGAGCTTGAGGTAACCAAAGTCCGTGGAGATGAATTTCTCCGCCACCTCCGGGGTGAACGAGAAGATGACGATACGCTTGTAGCGCTTGTCGGATATGGTGACATCACACAAGTGGGTGTAACGGGTGAAATCAATGTAATCCTCACTCTCGCCGACATCCTTTCCCTTAATTTTCACCGGCATCTGAACGGGGATGTCAGCCATATGGATGAGGGACTGCTCAAGGTCGTAATAATTCCTGGCATTGCTGCTAAGCTCATTCATCTTGAAGACAATGTCGTACTTGCCCGGACTGACTTCCACGCTCTCACTGTCATTGAATATCAATGAAAGACTGCTGTCACGGGAATTGATGATGGCTCGGCGCGACCCCATGCTGAACAACTTCTTGAGGTCAACCTGCAGCTTCTTGATGATGTTGATGATGGCACGAATCTGAATCTTGCTGAAATCGTGCTTCATCATCGCAAACGACACGGGAACCATCATGTCGGTTTGTGTCGAAATAGGTACTACCTCGTCTTTGTTGAGCAAGACAACAGACTCCTGGGGAGTATCTGGCTTGGACTCTTCAGAAGCTTTCGAGGTGTTCTTTTTTCCAATCATAATCAATTATTCTAAGGTAAAATGAAGGTTTAAATTGGAGATATACTTTACAAGTGTTGATTTTCTATATGATTTGCCAGACTCCATCTTGGAAATGGACTTGGGTAATATCTGTGTCTGATTGAAAGCAGAAAACATGGAAAGACCCGCCGCCTCTCGCTTCTCCTTTAATATACTTCCAATGTCAGTAAGACTCTCCACAGGGCGCCCATCGAGGAACAAACGCCTACCCAGAACCTTGACGTACTTGAGGAGGTTCTCGACAGCATAGTCCTTATGACGCTCAATATTGTACATTGCCATAATATTGACCTTGTTCTCCGAGGTCTTGATGTCCTTGAGGGAGATACTGGTCATCATTCGAGTCTTATATAACTCTTGCTCTATTTCGTACAAAGCGTCCAACTGATTCATGTGGTATGTAGTAAATCGATATTCTATTAATAGCTCAATAAGTTCAACAAAGTTAAGCCTTTTTCATGTGATAAGCAAAAAATGAGTTCATTATCGGCATAACCCGTTAATAGATTTAATGTTTTTTAATGAAAAAGTACTATTTCTTTTCCGCCAATTGGCGAAAAAAACTCAAAAATCCATCCCAAGAGCACCTCTGAAAATCTCGTAACTCCCTGATTAAAAGTACTATTTCTTTTCCGCAAAAGTACTATTTCTTTTCCGTTTGGCCCGAAAAAGTACTATTTCCTTTCCGTTTGTTCACCATATAATCAGATGATGACGGCGACCACTCTGTAACTTCATGAAAAGCCATTATACTTCTCAGATATTCCATGACCATCTGTAAGTTCTGCAATGTACTATTTCTTTTCCGTTTAACCATCTCATACAGACGAACCAGGCGAAAGTACTATTTTCTTTCCGCTTTTAATATTGAAAACCTCACCAAACAGTGATTATACCAAAGAAATGTTCCATTTCTTTATAACATCCTATTATAATAAGACTCTTAAAGTACTATTTCTTTTCCGCTATTGAAGATGTTCCATGATTTATCTGCTTGCCACCTCGTTGGAAAAGCGCCATCGCATTGTTCCAGTGAGCAGAAGTACTATTTCTTTTCCGCGAAAGCACTATTTCTTTTCCGCTTGGGTGCTGCTACAACCCGATTTTAGAGGTTATTCACAAATAAGTACTATTTCTTTTCCAAAGCCTTTGAAAATGAACTATTTCTTTTCCGCAAAAGTACTATTTTCTTTCCGCCTATTTGTAACTATCTGACAATCAATTATTCCCATAATTAACAAATCAGTATCCATTTGCTAAAAAATGCAAATCATCTACTTGAAATGCCGCATAAAAACTAAGATTATGTAAACTTTTTATTATCAGAACACACTAGAAAACGGAAATAAGTACTATTTCTTTTCCGCTAAACGGTGAAGTACTATTTCCGTTCCGCTAAAATGTTAATTGTACTATTTTCGTTCCATCGATGTACTATTTCCGTTCCACCATATCCGGAAAAGTACTATAACTTTTCCACTCATTACTATTTCTTTTCCGTATAGACAATGTAACTAATTGATATATAAACATTTGCCGCTCCCTACTAATGAATGATTAATTTTGACAACATTAAAAGACTGTCTAAGAAGACGGTTTTTCATTGTTAATTTATTATCATTTTATTTTGCCGATATGGCTCAAAGTCCCTTTTTTATCGGTTTTTGGGGCACCATACAGGGATTTTTCGAGCCGGAAGTTTTTGTGAGAAATCAAGTATTCATCGGAACTCTACGGAAAATATTGTCTTACATTATCCATTATCGGGTTATGCTTATAATAGACAGTGCGTAGAAAGTACGGATGACTTCCTTAGACGTAGAAGAATAATTTGCCCCCAGACCTGTAGTTGTTTTCAATAGATAGCCTTCATAAGAATAAGATCTATCACCAATGTACTATTTCTTTTCCGCGAAAGTACTATTTCCTTTCCGTTTTGCTTAGAAATGTACTATTTCCTTTCCGCAACGACAGAAGTACTATTTCTTTTCCGTCATGATGCTACCGACAGCCACAAATTAGGGAAATTTCACTTATGAGTACTATTTCCTTTCCAGAGGCTTCCAAAAAGCACTATTTCCTTTCCGCTCACTACTATTTCTTTTCCGTGAAAGTACTATTTCCTTTCCACTGGTTCACAACTGCTTGATAATCAATGTGGCATAGAATTAACAATTCGAAGATAAAATGCAAACAAATGTGAAAGTCATTACCAGATGCGCTACGCTCGATGGTGATTTTGTAAACATTTTGAGAACAAAACAAGCGGAATTCAAGGCTGAAGTACTATTTCTTTTCCGCTTAAGGGTGATGTACTATTTCCTTTCCGTTTAAATGTTAATTTCACTATTTTCTTTCCAGCGGTGTACTATTTCCTTTCCACATCCCTTGAAAAAGGACTACATTTGTTCCGCTCAGTACTATTTCTTTTCCGTTTCGGTTTTGTAACTAATTGACATATAGCACTTTGCGCCCTCCTACTAATGATTTATTAAAATTGAAAAAATTAAAAGACTTATCAAAGAAGAAAAATTTTAGTTTTTCTTATAATAATAATCTCGTAATAATGATGGCTTCGGCATATACTTCGTGCCCTCCTAGTTCTGTTCCGCCTGCGGCGGAAAGGTTTTCTTAGCGGACGAGCCCTTCTGAATGCAGTGAGCCGCCCATGGGTAGGACGGCTCTTGATCCACTGCTTTCAGCGTGGGCACAGCCATGTTGCTGGCGGGTTGCTCCTCAGCAGAGCCCGTTTCCTCGTCCGGCTGCGGTGCAAAAGTACGAATAAAACCTGAAAGAAAGAAGGTTGAGTAATATTTTGTATGTAATTGTTGCTGGCCACAGCAGTTCCAATGGAAATAGATGCACTAAAAAGTACTATTTCTTTTCCGTTTGTTGGAAATCGCCCTTTCATTTGAGAACCTTGTTATTGAATGCCTGGCCTGACTTTGTGATGGGGGCGAGGTATTATGTTCGTTATAAACGCATCAACGATGTCGGAAAAGCGTTTCAAATTGATGCCAAACAGTAAGGCAAACACATTGATTATATCATGTATGATTCTATCATATTCTATTGTTTTTCAATTTGATACAACATTATGTAGGGATATTTTTCTGCAAAAAGTACTATTTCTTTTCCGCTTTTGCGTTGACTGTAAGGTCACCAAAAAATGGTTAAAGTATTGCTTTAACGTTACTGTTAAAATTCTTAAAATGAGTTAGATATGGATTTTTTAAGTCAGTAACCCTAACGGAAAACTTTAACCTACATTTTATATTATCGGGTTATACCGATAATAGACAATGTGGAAAGAGATCCTTTTAATAAACATATTTGGTAATTCTGGGTTTTTCGTTGCTTGAAGTCAGTTCACATCGATAATTGTCGTATGGTTCCTAATGACGTTTACAAAGGTGACTTGAACTTGCATCCTTCATTGTGACGGCTACAGAAATAGGAATACCTGCCCTTGATGATACGGCCCTTATGACAGAGAGGACATAACTGGTTGGATATGACTCGTGTCTTGTTTGTGGAGTTAGGCTTTGCCGACTTTACATCTCCTTCCCTCTTGCTTATTGTCGGTGACAGGGAACCTATGTATCTTTTGGAATTGTCAGCCTTGACTCCATTGACAATAACCCTCAATTGTTCCTTCAGCTCTTCAATGAATCTTTTGGCATCATACTTCCCTTTTTCCATATCCCTGAGCTTCTTTTCCCAAATGCCGGTAAGCTCACAGCTCTTGAGTAGGTCGTACTGGATGATGTCTATCAGCTGATGTCCAATGGAGGTGGCGTTGATATTCTTCTTGTTCCTGACAATATAGTTTCTCTTGAAAAGCGTCTCGATAATGGCAGCTCTTGATGATGGCCTTCCTATGCCATTCTCTTTCATAACTGTTTTAAGTTCTTCACTTTCAACAAATTTGCCAGCCGTTTCCATAGACTGAAGTAATGTGGCTTCTGTGTAGGGTTTGGGTGGAGTGGTCATCTTAGCCTGCAAAACAGGTTGGTGTGGCCCGCTCTCGTTTTTTATAAAAGATGGCAGTACTTTCTCTTCTGATTCCTCTTTCTCTTCGGGATCATAATGTAGGTCGTCTTGGTAAAGACATCGCCATCCCAATGACAGGATTTCTTTCCCTGTGGCTTTGAACTCCACCTCCCCTATCCTGCCCAAGACCGTGGTCGTGGAGTAGATACAGTCAGGAAGGAAAACACTGATGAAACTTCGTGCTATCAGCATATAGACCTTATCCTCTTGAGGGGAAAGGCTTTGGGGTTTGACACCTGTGGGTATGATGGCATGGTGGTCAGTGACCTTTGACGAGTCGAATACACGCTTGCTCTTGGGCAATAACCGGGGCAGCACCTCCCCTACCCTGCCTTGTGCCTTGGAATCAAAGGATTGCTGGAGCACGTCATGGAGGATGCTCCCACATTTGGGATGGATGTCATCACTGAGAAACCTTGTGTCCACACGTGGATAAGTAGTTAGTTTCTTCTCATATAGGCTTTGTATGGTCTTCAGGGTAAGGTCTGCGGAGAAACCGAACTTCTTATTGCAATCGACTTGCAATGCCGTGAGGTCATAGAGTTGTCTGGGTGCCTCTCTGCCTTGTTTCTTGGACACGTCAGTCACGACAAAAGGCTTGCCGCTAATGGCTCTGAACGCTTGCTCGCCATCAGCCTTGTTTGTGTATCTCCCTTTAGTGGATGTGAAGAGCACTTCTCTGTATCTGGTCTGCAGCACCCAGAAGGGTTCCGGACGAAATTCCTTGATTTCCTTGTCCCGCTGTACGATGAGCGCCAAAGTCGGTGTCTGAACCCTCCCGATACTCAACACCTGGCGGTCTCTTCCGTATTTCAGCGTGTATAACCTCGTGGCATTCATTCCCAATAGCCAGTCGCCACAGGCACGGCTGAGACCAGCCATATAAAGGTTGTTGTACTTGCTTTGGTCTGCCAAGTTCCGGAATCCTTCCTTGATGGCTTCCTCCGTGAGTGATGATATCCATAATCTTTTGACAGAACATCTTACCTGTGCGTGCTGCATAACCCACCGTTGAATTAGTTCCCCCTCTTGGCCGGCATCACCGCAGTTGACGATCTCCGTTGCCTTGGAGAACAGCCGTTTTACAACACTGAACTGTTTCTTGATTCTTGGGTCATCAATGAGCTTGATGCCAAAGCGTGGGGGAATCATAGGCAGGGTGTCCATGGTCCACTGTTTCCAGTTTTCCTCATAATCTGAAGGCTCCTTCAGGCAGCACAGGTGACCCAATGTCCAGGTCACCTGGTAACCGTTTCCCTCATAGTACCCTTCGTGTTTCGTATTGGCACCAAGGACTTTAGCTATGTCTCTCCCCACGCTGGGCTTTTCTGCTATGCAAACAATCATTCGTACTAGTGCATGTTAATGGAAGTAGGGTCTGGATCTGTATCTAAAGGTTCGAAAAGATCCCTTTGTATGGGATTGTTTTGATGACCATCGCCTGACGGTGCATCCTCCTCACCTATCGTGATTTCCTCGTCACTCATCGGACATTCAGGTACCAACTCATTGACGAAATCCCTGATGAGCAGGTTCTGCTCCACTGTGTTGGAAATGGTGTTGACCTGATCCATCAGGCGGCTGTTGGAAACTTTGGGTAGGATTTTTCCGAAAATGCCCAAAATCCAGTTGATGTTCTCGTTGATGTCCTTCTTCTTGATGGACTGTTTGTAACCGCTCACCTCATTGGGCAGGAACACCAGTTCTGAACCTCCTACCCTCTTCATGTACCGGATGAAACGGAAGGTGGAGTCAAGCACCATCTCCGAATAGATAAAAGGAATAATCAAAACCCCTACCCTATCCTCGCTGACCATGTCGTAGTTGTCAATCAGGACATAATCATAACTGTCGAACTCATGCTCCTTGTCAAAGTAGTCATCATCCGTGAGAATCGGGTACTTGGGGTTTTCTCCCTCTGGAAGGATTTTCATATCGCTCTTTCTCCTCCATGTGAGAGTGTAACAATTGTCACAGTCGATCACCGCGACTTTCATGCCGTTGTTTGCAAGATGGTTGGCGACCATGGCGCACAAGGTGGATTTACCTGTGCCTCCCTTTCTGCTTGCGAAAAGAATCTCTTTTGTCATAATGGCTTTTTTGTTATTTGGATATAATCAGTTATTCGTTTGATGGATTGGTCGTAATAATGGCGGTCTTTCTCGAAACAGAGGTATTTCCGACCCGTATGCAAGCAAGCGATGGCGGTTGTACCACTTCCGGAACAATTGTCCAACACCTTGTCCCCTGGATTCGTGTATGATTTTATAAGCCACTCGATCAACGACACTGGTTTTTGTGTCGGATGGATGGAAGAATGCTGCACATCTTTTGCAAAACAAAGGACGCTGATGGGGTATCTCAAGTCACTGTCGTAGTCCGTCACACAATGGCTGCCGTAATTGGTGGTCTTCACACAAAAGCGCTTGGATAAGGCTGAGCTGACCTTTCTAACCCCTTTTGTCATCTGTGGATGAAAGATAGGTAACTTGTTGTAAAATACACAGATATCTTCGTGTGCCCTAAGCGGCATCTTATGTGAGTTGAGGAACCCGGTGGGTTGGGTCTTCTGCCAGATCAGGTTGTATCGCCACCACTTGGGATTGCTCATCATCAGCTTCGCCGTGAACATCCCCTGGCCAAATAGCAGAATGGCTCCTCTTTCCTTGATGATTCGCTTGTAATGGAACCATAAGTCATGGAAAGAGATGACCGTATCCCATCTATTGCGGGTTGTGCCGTATGGGAGGTCACAGATGATGGCATCGATGGATTGGTTCGGAATGCGCGTCATGCCACTAATGCAGTCTTCGTTATATATGATGTTGTCTTCCATTTAGTTCAAAAAAGCAGGCTCTAGCCGTCACGGATTGTCCTGTAAAATATCAGTAAATAATATAAAGAAAGAAAGTATTGTTAACCTAAAACCTATATTGTTGAATCTATCTAATAGTTATATAATCAATTACTTACGCTATCTTTTTTGATGGTATCCTCACGTATGGTCTGGGAATTCTCCACGCTGGTTTCTTTGCATGTATCGATGTCGTTTATGATGGTATCACGAACTTGTATTGGTTCTTTCCTGAAGCCCGAAAATCGTGTGTCTGCCACCCATAGCATCCACCACCCTATCGACAGGATCAGACATGGCCAGAAGGTTCTGCCAATCATATTGATGTATCTCTCGTCGCGTTTTAACTTACGCGTCATACGACGGAAAAAGCCCATAAAACGGTATATAGACCTACGTTTAGCCTGTCATATCATGTTGATACAACAGATGAAAATAACAATAAAAAGAAGCAATGGGATTATCCCATCAGCAAACGTGATGCCTGATAGAAATTTCCAGTTTCGAGAGTCAGACAAAAACGAATGTATATGTTGCAACAAAGAGACTATATGCTCTTGCTAATTGCGCAAAGATATTTATCAAAGACGAGAGATATATTGGCTGTGGGAAAGGAAAGACGGCGTCAATTGCCTTTATACGTTTCAGATATAGCATCTTAATTAAAGTGATCCAAGAGGGAAGCATGCTATTGCTCCCCTGGTTCTTATCGTATCAATGTGCCTGTGTCGGTTCAAGTATCGCCAAACGCTTTGTAATGCAGCCGTTTATACTTCAATCTCATATCTTCTAAAAGCCTTCCAACAATTCTTCTCCCATATCCTAATACGGGATGTAATAGAAAGATGAAGATGAATGCGAACACCCTGTATATAATTTTGATCACAAGCCACAAGACCGCGATGATGCGCTTCATGAAGGAAAGGCGAAACACACGCTTAACAATCCTGACTATCGGAGCCAGGAGAAAGAAGCTGTCATTATCTTCTGTGCTGGGCCAGTAATC
>JAEEGL011471716.1_pt1 | contig 17326 bp, 3 predicted proteins | sample 9134231 | NCBI WGS metagenome assembly JAEEGL01 (sample SAMN16246548, study PRJNA631951) | gut metagenome | biome: gut microbiome; feature: rumen; material: fiber-attached | host: Bos | place: Iran: Karaj | collected 2018-10
AAAATTTTGCTTGTCGCCGGGGGCGCTTTTTGATAAGATGCCGAACTTGCGGAGCCACCCGCCCCGCAGGCAGACCCGTACACCCGCCCCCGGAAGCCCTTTCCATGACATACGAAGCAGCACGCCGATCCGTTTCCCGTCTCTGGCTCCGCGCCTTTGCCGGCATCGTCGCCGTTCTCGCCGCCGCGCTTCCGGGCGCCGCTTCCGCGGACGTCGTCTCGACGAATTGCAATTCCTCCGGCGCGTTTTCGCAGGAGGTCAACGGCCGCTCCCCTCTCCGAGCCTTCGCGACGGATTACGGCGTTTACGAACTGGACACGTCCCTCAAGGGCGTCCGCGTCTGGCAGCGCGGCGGCCACGGCCTGGAGTTGCTCCGCCCCAAGGGAGACGACACGTTCCGCCCTTACACGACGAGACAGATCGAATCGACTTCCCCCACCAACCGGCCCCAACGTTTCACGGGCATCGACGCCGCGGGGAACGGACTCGCCTTCAAGCAGCCGGTCGGTCTCGCCAAACACCCGACAAAAGACAAATTCGCCGTTCTGAGCGTCGGCGAATACATCGACCAGGGAAACAACCAGTACAGCCCTTCCGTCCAGGTTTACACAATCACAAACGAAAAGACCGGGACGGACGGCGCCCTTTCCTCGGTCGAACTGAAATGGGAGGCGGAATACGACAACGCCTTCTACATGACCACGAACGGCGCGAATCTCGTTCTCGACCGCATCTACAAGTACCCCGACGTCCTCGTCGTCACGAACTACTACTCCGACGGTTCGATCTATTCCGTGACGACCAACACGTTCGTGGACTACACCTACACGACGAACCAGATGACGTTCGTCACCAACTGGGTGTACGTCATTTCGGCCGATCCGCCCGTGACGCAGACGAACGCCCAATCCCGGACGGGACTTGAAGATCCGATCTGGTGGGATCCGCGCAACACGTCCCTTTTCGTGGACGGTTTCGAGTACACGATTCTCCAGACCAATCTCTGGGTCACGGTTTCGACGAACTACTGGACGCTCACGAACTGGGTCTGGAAATACTCGACGACGACCAACGCCAGCTACCTTTCCTCGGGGACGGACGTTGCGTTTCTCGGCGACTCGATCGTCGTTTCGCTCGCCTCGGAGGTTTTCCGCGGGGACCGTACCGGTTTTCTCGTGTTCACCGACGCGTCTTCGCCGGGAAAGAGATACGTGGCCGACGACCTGGACCGGAACATCCGCGGCATCGACGTGGACAAGAACACGGGAGACGTCTACGCGACCGTGCCGGATCTGGCGGCCGTTTTCCGCTACCAGATTCCTACTAGCGACACGAACCTCGTCTACCACGACGATTTCGTCGCGGGCGTGACGAATTTCCCCGGGTCGGACTTCGGGCTCCTGTCCCATCCGGACGACGTTTCCGTGTGGTACCCCGACTCCGCCGGCCCGATCCTCCTCGTCGCCGACACGGCCAACGGCCGCGTCCAGGGCTTCGACCCGAACGCGACCTGGACCGCGACGAACTGGCTCGGCTCGACGTACGTCCAGGCGCTCGATCCAGTCGATTTGTCGACATGGACCACCACCAACCAACCCGGTTTCGGCGTTCCGTTCAACGGAGAGGAAATCGGGTTCGTCGTGACCACGAACACGGTTCCCGTCCGGAAGCAAGCCGGTCTCCAGTACTACACGGTTCTGGTCGACGTCGTCACGACCAACTTCTACCGTCTCGAACAAACCGCGTTTCCGCTGTTCGCGGTCGGCGAATCGGGCGTCGACGCCGATCCGCTCATCAAACCGCGCGGCGCGACCGGCGTCGACGGCGAGTCCGTCTTCGCCGTGGCCGACACCGCCGCCCACCGCGTCCGTTTGTACGGCGTCGACCTGGCCGGCCTCGATTCCGACGACGTTCTCGCCCTGGCCGTCTGGTGGCCCGGCGCGGAAGGCGCCTGGTCCGGCCTCTCCTTCCGCGACCTCGCGGTGACCAACGGCTCGTCCGGCGGCTCCGTCGTTTGGCTGGACGCTTCCCACACCAACGCGCTCGGCGGCACGGAACTCCAGGGTGCCGTCCTTTCCGGGACGACCCTCCTCGTCCAGGAACACGAGACCTGGGAAAACGAACTGCATTTCACCGTCGCCCCCGCCCGGTCCGACCGGACCTTCACCCTTTCGGTTCCGGACGGCAACGGCGTCGTCGCCCCCGCGACCGGGACCGTCACGATTCCCGCCGGGGAGACCGAGGGCGTCTTCACGTTCACGGCCAAGGACGGCATCGTCACGACGGAGGAAACCGTCTCCTGGCGCGACCGATACGGCAACGCCGTCTCGAACGGCGCCCCCACGGCCGCGTACGCCGTCACGAACCGGTACGCCGTACTTCCCGCCTATACGCTTTCGATTGCCTCCGGCGGCGGCTATTCGACGAACGCGACGCTCGCCGTCGCCAACGTGGACCCCGTGATCACCAACGCCCTCTTCCGCGGTTACGTGGTTCACGACGATCCTCCCTACGTCATGGTCCAGGGCCTGATCGTCCACGCCCGCGACTGGGTGGACGCGGACGCGGACCTGCGCTACCTCTGGTGGGCCACGACGAATCTCGACTGGGCCGCGAAAAACCTCGATTGGGCCGTCACCAACAACGACTGGGCCTCGTCCGCGTCGGACTCGTGGACCGAAGGTCCTGAATTCGAGGCCGCCCAGACCGTGACGGCTTCCGAGCTCACGGGGGAGGCGGGTTCCGACGTCGTGACGAACAAGATCGCCCTCCTCGTCGCCGTCGGGAATTCCGTGGATCTTCCCTTGGCCGACTTCGGCATCGACGCCGATGCCGTTTACGCCGAAGTCCAGCCCGGAGCCAGTCCGGTTTTCGTGGTCTGCACGGTCCTCGACAAAGACGGCGGCGCCGCGATCATCACGTTCCCGACCCCGCACGAGCCGACCGAAACGGCCGACAAGTGGGGCCTCGAGGGAGGTTACAGCGGCGGCGGCGGTGGCGGCGGCGGCGAACAATCCGACGCCGTCTACGCGGCCCGCTTCACAGGAATCGAAGAGAATTACGTGAAATTCGTCGTCACGCTCGAAACCGGCACGCCCGCGAAGGATGACACCGTGTCGCTCGAGTACGCCACGGAGCTCGGCGGGCCGTGGAAGAAGCTCGGCATGTCCCAGAAGGTCGGCGACCAATTCGTCGCCGATCGGGCGGCGGAGTACGAAATCACGATTTCCAACGTCTGGAGCGGCAACGTCCGCTTCTTCCGCGTCGTCAGGCCCTGAGGCCTTTTTCCCTTCCGCTTTTCCAACCCCCAAAATGAAACGACTTCTTTCCCTCTTCGCCGTTTTGGCCGGTTCCGCGCTTGCGCAGGAGCCCGCGCCCGCGGTTGCGCAGGCCCCCGCGCTGGCGCCCGCGGCCGAAAAGTCCGCACCCGCCCCCGCGCCCGCCGCGCCTTCCCCCGTCGTCCTGCCCCGCGTCAAAACGGGCGGACCCACGTGGGAATCGCTCCCGCCCGACGAGCGCGAGCACGTCCGCCGGATGAAGGAATTCCGCGCCCTCCGCGACAAGGCGGAGCGGGAACTGATCGAACTCGGCAAGAGGGCGGACGAGCGCAAGAAGAAGATTCTCGAGGAAAACGAGGAGGCCAAGGCCCTCCACGACCGCATCGAAGAGCTACAGACGGAGTTTGCCTCCGCCACCAATGCGCTCGAGACGATCTACCGCGCGGACGAAGAGCTCGGCCGGATCGCCGAACGCATCGAGCCCGCCCGCCGGATCGTCGAGTCCAACCAGCGTTTCATGACCCAGGAGGTCGTGGAATCCATGAAAAAACGCCTGGCCGAACAGCAGGCCGTCCTCGAGACGAACCGTCCCGTCATCCCGCGTCCCGAGCTCACGCCCGAATCGACAGGCATGGATCCGCAGGCCTTCTCGAACCTGTTCGTCCGTCCTCGCCCCGTCCGGCCCTCCGGCCCCCTTCCCGGCAACCCCGACGTCAAGCCGCCGTCGCCCGCCGGCCGTCGCCCCGGCCAGCCGCCCTCCGCTCCCCTGAACCTCCCGTCCCCCGCGCCCGCCGCAAAGTAACACACGATTTTCCCAACCGGAAGAAAGAAGAAACGCCATGAAGCAGTTCCTCCTCGCCTCCACCCTCCGTTCCCGCCTGGTGCCCGCCGCGCTGGCGGCCGTTTTCGCGCTCTGGGCGTCCCCCGCCCGGGCCCTCACGGTCAACAGCGGCGATTTGACCATCGGCGCCGGCGACATGGTGTACGTCAGTTTCACCTGCACGGCGGCCGAAGTCGGCAACGACGAAGGCATCTCGAACGGCGCCCAGGTGAACGTGACCGCGAACCCGACCGGCTACGTCAACCTGTTCAGCGTCCAGGCGGACGGCACGCTCTCCGCCCGCACGACCTTCAACATGTGGGAAATGGCCGGAACCGTGAGATACGCCGTCCGCAGCGGCCAGGTCGCCATCCGGGGATTGTCGCCCGGTCAAACGACCGTGACGTTCGACATCGGCGACGGCAACCCCGTCGAAATCACCGTCACGGTCACGGAACCCACCAACATCACGTTCCGCGACGGCACCACCGGCGAGGCGGTGACGACGCTCTACGTCCCGGAATCGGATGCGGAGTCCGGGAACCTGACGCTCGACTTCGGCTACCAGCTGACGCAGGACGTCGTGTTCCAGGTGGCGTCCACCGAAAACACCCGCATCGCGTATCCGGCGTCGTTCACCGTTTTCGCCAGAAGCCAGACGGCCCAATACCGCTTCTCCCCGCTCAACGGCCCGGCTTCCGCCCAGCTCACCTTCACCGGCGACACGGCCTACCAGAACGGCGCCGTCGTCATGGTCCAGGTCACCAACCTTCCCCCGGTCCTCGTTTCCCCGACGGGCACCGAGGATCGGCCGACCGCGCGCGAAGGACTCCAGGGTTCTTCGCTCACGTTCACCGCTTCGGCGCGCGACGTCCGGGCCGACACAGTGCGGTTCCACTGGCTCGTCAACGGCGCCGAGGTCGCGGTCACGGACGGAGGGTACGCCTTCGGCGTGTCTAGTTCGTCCGTCGATCTCACAATCGATTCCGACGAAACGATCGTCTCCGTCTACGCCGAAGACGGGACGGACTCCTCCCGCTTCGGCTACTGGATCGTCACCCTCGCCGATTCGAGCAAGGTCCTCTTCACCGACGTCTGCACCATCCAGGCCATCAACGACAAGGGAGGAAAGGGCCCCGCCGACTTCATCATCAATCCCCACACGACCACGCTCGACGACGCGTCCAAGTCGTGGAACGAACTGACGGGCAACGATTTCAAGGCGGGCAACAACACGATGGTCATGCCCGTCCTGCCCCGGGACGCCGACAACAACCCGCTCGCCTATCCCTACGGCTGGTTCTTCTCCGATCCGTCCCTGACGGACACGGCGAACCTCTACATTCCCAACCCCAGCACCGCCGCGATCCTCATGAAGACGCCCGGCGCCGGCGACATCGCGACGGTCCGCTACTTCTCGTCCCTCCCCTGGATCGGCAGCCGGTCCACCGCCACGGGGCTTCCGCTCGACAATTTCGGCGACTTCGACCAGGACGGCCTCTCCGACAACTGGGAGGCGTACTACTTCGACGGCGGCAAGGAGGGCTCCCAACTCACCTCCGACCAGTGGGACCAGAGCGCCACCACGATTTCCACCCGCGAATACGGTTCTTCCGGCACGTACTGGGGCTCCGGAAACACGTTCTGGAACCTCTACGACACTCCCGACAACGACCGTATCCCGACCTGCTACTACGACGACATCGAAAACGTCTGGACCGAAGACCCCCACTACGACCATTCCGACGGCGCCTTCAACTACGTCCGCGTGTTCCGCTATCCGCTCGTCGACGGCAACAACTACGTGGACTACGGAACGACCGTCGGCAGTTCAGGAAGCGGTGAAGACCGTTACATCACGGTCGGCGGCGTCTACTCGGTGCTCGACAACACCACCCGCAACGATTCCTCCAAGCCGTTCTTCTCCAACATCATGGAGTTCCGCGGCCTCCCGCAGGCGTCGCCCGAGACCGGTGGCGACAAGGATCACCCGAACTTCGTGAGCTACGGCTATCCGGGCATTCTGGGCACGTACGCCGCCCTTTCGAACAACGTCCAGCGCGGCAACTGCCCCGGCACGGACCCGACCGTGACCGACACGGACGCCGACGGCATCGAAGACGGCTGGGAATACTACTTCTGGTCCACCATCCTCTACGAGAACAAGCCCGAGTGGTGGCGCGCCTACGACCCGAGCCAGATGATGTATCCCATCCTCGCGCCCGGCGGGTCCGCCGACTTCCGCGCCGCCGGCCTCCCGCTCCTCCGCCGCGACCTCGAAGGGTACGAGCAGACCTACGACGGCGGCCTCTTCGTCCGCTACCCCGACCAGACGTTCGAACCCACGGCGATCCGCGACGACATCTACTACGGCACCGCCTACCTCAACCCGGCCGAGAGCAAGACGCAGGCCATCGCCCTCACGAACACGCCCGTCGCCTGGACGCCCTACTACGAACCCGGCAACGACCTCCCGACCCCCGCCGTCGTCTTCACGATCGGCGGCCTCACGGTCTACACGCGCGAAGGCCACGTCGACGCGTTCGGCCGCGCCAAGCTCTTCTACGACCCCTATCCGGAGGATTTCGTCGACGAGGACGGCAACTCCACCTACGCCGGACAGGATAGCCAGGAGGACGTCTATCCCACGGCCATGTTCGCCACCGAACCCGGCGAAATCAAGGGTGCCTACGTCAATTACTTCACCGGCAACTTCTACATTCCGGGCTACGACGCCTATCCGCCCCACATCCAGGAGGTCATCGGGGACCGCGACGCCGTCGCCACGGTCCGCTACCGGACGGTGAACGGCCTCTTCCCGAAGTACTGGCTGCTCGGCCAGTTCGACCCGATGGACCCCTATGTCCTCGACTGGCGCGACGGCATGGAGGGCTACAAGGAGTTCAAGGCGGTTCTCGACGCCCTCGGCATCGATCCGGGTGCGTGGAATCCCGTTTCCGACCTCGACGGCGACGGCATTCCCAACTACGACGAGTTCTTCCTCGGGACGAACCCCATCCACTGGGACACCGACAACGACGGCATGCCCGACGGCTGGGAAATCCTCTTCGCCCTCGACCCCCGCAACCCGAAGGACGCGAGCGAGAACCCGGACTGCGACATGATGTACTGGCACGGTCCCTACCGCCACTGCGACGCCTATCTTTTCGACTACTTCAACGAAACGTTCTGGAACGGCCAGACGTCTCTCGGCTTCGTGCCCGGCGCCGGCGCCCACACGTCGCCGCTCGCGGATTCGCCGATCGACGCCGATCCGAATTGGAACGCGGCATTCACCTCCCTCGAGGAGTTCTATGTCCAGAAATGGCTCATCGGCAAGGACGACAGCGGCAACTACCCGAACTTCGTCTACACCGTCTATCCGGCCAACTGGGTCGACGCCCGGGGCAACAGCGTCAAGTCCTGCAACCCCCGCAGCGACGACACGGACGGCGACCACATTCCCGACGGATGGGCGCTCTACGCCGGCTACAAGACCGGCGGCATCGACCTCATCGACCACGTCTGGTATCCCTTCTACGGTCCGCTTCCGCCGTTCTGCCCGGATTCGCTCCGTCCCGATCCGGATGACAAGGTCGGCGACGGACTTGGCTGGCGCCAGGAGTTCGACAGCTGGACGATGTACGAGACGCGCCAGGGCCAGGTCAATTCCGGCGCCTACAAGGAAGAAAACCAGGCCGAAGGCCACTTCCACGGTGCCGACTGGTACAAGCCCACGGCCGCGGCCTGGACCAACAAGCGCTACCCGACCGACCCGTGGCACGGCGACACCGACGGCGACGGTCTGTCCGACGCAGCCGAGTACATGGAGGACGTCTTTGACTGGAACCTGGACGGCAACGCGCTCGTCAACCTGAACCCCTGCTCCGCCGACACGCGTCTCGACCGCTTCCCCGACTCGTGGCACTACATGACGGGCACTTACGACACGAACAACGTCTACAAGGGCGACCCGACGGGCGAGTTCAGCGCCTATGGCGACCCGGACCACGACGGTCTCCCGAACTACCAGGAGTACCTCGCCGGCGCGGTTTACGGCTGGCGCTACGACTACTGGTACAGCCCCGACAACGAAGAGCTCTGGGTTCCCTTCGGCGAATACCAGGGGCTCCATTCGATGAAGGACGACGATCTCGCCGGCCGCATCGCCGCCGATCCCTACATCGCCGCCAACTACAGCGTCGACCAGCGGACCACGGCCGACGGTCCCGCCTCCCGCCTCTACGACGTCGGCTCCGAGGAAATCGTCCCGACTCCGGTCGACGCCTACCCCTACGGCAAGTCCGTCCACTTCCAGCCCTACCGCGCGTCCGACTTCTTCCGCGGCCGGCCGAGCAACGTCCGCATCCAAAACATTCTCTCCACCATCGTGCGGCTGGAAAACCGCTGGCAGCGCGAGATCACCCACACGAGCCGGAAGCTCGTCGACTTCACGGCCGACGGCGAGCCCGTCTACGAGGAATTTTCGATGACGGCCCAGGGTTGGGACGAATCCTTCTCGCCCACGATCAACGATCTGGCGAAGGCGGAAGCCGACCCGCAGTTCAAGGTCTCCGTCATCGCCAACTACATGCAACGCGCCTACGCGCTCACGCACGACCGGCTCGGCCGTTTCGCCCTCGATCCGGAAACCGGCGGCGATACCGCGTTCATCAGCGTCGACGAGTACTACACGCTCTACGACGGCACGCCCTGTGCCGAAAACGACCTGCGCGACTACATGTACTCCTACGGCCGCTACCCGTCCCCGTGGGAGCCGATGGACGTCCAGATCGTCGATCCGGGTCCGCCCGTCATCTGGGCGTTCATGACGCCCAAGGACCTCTTCCCGGCCTGCATGCCGCGCAATCCCGACACGGACAACGACGGCATGGACGACTACTGGGAAATCTACCACGCCCTCAACCCGCTCTACGGCGGTTCGCCCGACATCGGCGGCGCCGGCTCGTACCCGGACCAGGACCGCGCCGACCACCACGATTACGGCCTCGGTTCCACGCGCGACTGGTACATGCAGCCGAACCCGACCTACGTCCGCGTCCTCTCCGGCGGTCTAGCCGTCTCCCGCGAGCCGCGCGCCTTCAAGCTGCCCGGCGGTCCCTATCTGATGGAGGCCTCGCACTTCGACTACAAGACCCGCCCGTGGCTCTCCGGCGACCGGTTCGCCGACCCGGACCAGGACGGCCTCTCCAATCAGGAGGAGTGCTACAACTACCTCCTCAACGACGTCCTGCACCACACCGACCCGTCGCCCCACTGGTTCACCGACATGTCGTACCTCGAGTCGTTCGTGAACCTCTACTACGCGCCCGACGGCGAACTCGCGGGTACCTACTGGTGGTGGGACAAGGACCTGCTCGACTCCGACGCCGACGGCCCGTCCTACCTCTTCGACTTCGAACTGGGCGAGGGCTTCGACACGGACAACGACAACATCTCCGACCGCGTCGAACTCACCCAGGACGACAACAACGGCGTCACCGACCCGCTCGATCTCGACAGCCCGCGCAAGCGCAAGGCCCTCTACTTCGACGGCTACGCCGCCGCGCGCACGCGAAACCCCTACTACCACGACAAGTTCACGCTCGCGAGCTACACCGTCGAGTTCTGGGTCCGCCCGCAGCGCCTGCCCGCCCCCGGCAAGCGCATGACGCTCGTCCAGCGCCCCGTCCTCATGCCCGTGGACGACTCCTCCGGCGCGACGCACTGGCGCATCCGCAACACGTTCCTCGTCCAGCTCGACGAACTCGGCCAGATCCACGCCCGCGTCGACAACGACGGTCTCGAAACCGTTTCTTCCGCGACGACGGTCTCCTCCGGCCGTCTCGTTCCGGACCACTGGGCCCACGTCGCCGTCACCATGGATTCGCAGGAGGACCGCCTCGCGATCTACATCAACGGCGAGTACGCCGGCAGCGTCGGCGCCGGCCTCAAACCCTGCACCGGCGGCCTGTTCGGCTTCCAGTGGCAGTCGCCCTACACGCCGAAGGCGATCGGCCAGTTGGACGACGGCTGGGAGACGGCCAACCTCTACGACTACAGCCCGGCCCCGATCGTCCTCGGCGCCTACGACCGCAACCCGTGGGGCATCGTTTCCGGTCCCTACGAGACCTACCCGTGGGGCGTGTCGCTCATCCCGACCATCGCCGGCCAGAGCGAGCCGGACTTCGATCCCGAGCAGTACTTCGTCGGCTGGATGGACGAAGTCCGCATCTGGGACCGTTGCCGCACGCAGTCGGAAATCCTCAACAACCTGTCGAAGCGCTTCACGAAAGAGGACATCGAGAAGATCAACCACGAGCGTTTCCGCTGGGAACTGCAGGGCTGGGAGCCCGACCGCGTCGGCGTCAACCTGCTGACGGCCACGGCGGACACGAAATTCCCGCAGAAACTGCTCTACCACTATTCGTTCGACAACCTGCCGGACGTGATGGCCGCACCCGACCGCGACACCTCCTTCCTGGAGTACTTCACGGCGGACGCCGATCCGTTCCCCGCCGGCTGGCAGAGCGACACGGTCTCCGCCTACCGCCCGAACCCGTTCTGGACGGCGCCGATGTGGTACCACTACCGCTCGCTCGTGTTCCCGCACCTGGTGCCGTGGTGGTACACGGCGGCCCACCGCTCCAACGTCTACACGGACTACAGCTACGTCCCGTGGATCGAGAACACCGTCGCGCACATGCCGCAGACGCCCGCGCTCGACATGAAGGGACTCTTCCCCAACTGGAACACCGACGTTTCGCTGGAAGACGGCATGGAACGCTGGGATCTCGATTCCTACCGCTACCGCTCGACGTTCGACTGGATGAACGACACGATGGTCCCGCAGGACTTCGTTCCCTACCGCCAGGACGACGTCGTTCCCGCCATGCTGCCCGCCTCCGGTTCCGCGGACGTGAAGCTGGATCTCATCAAGAATTCGATGAACCCCTACGTCATGTTCTACCGGACGGGGGTGAGCGCCGCGCTGGAAGTCGCCCCGAACGCTTTCGCCGGCAAGATCGATCTCTACGGCCGCTACACCGGCATCCCCGTCCTCTCCGACATGCTGCCGCTCCTCGACGCCGTGGCGGACATCGACGTGGAAATGTGGGACGGCAAGGGTCGCGGCACCGAGCTTTCCGCCATCGACACCGACGGCGACGGCATGCCCGACTGGTGGGAAATCGCCCAGGGTCTCGACCCGAACTCCGCGGAGGACCAAAACGGCGCCTACGGCGACCCGGACCACGACGGTCTCGACAACTACGCCGAGTACCTCGCGCGCACGAGCCCGTACCGCTACGACACCGATTCGGACGGCTACTCCGACTACTATTCCCGTCCCAACAACCGGGAGCTCACCTACGGCGAGCTCTACGACGACAGCGACGGCATGGACAACGCCTGGGAAATCAAGTACGGCCTCGATCCCAACCGCTACGACGGCGACAACGACTACGACGGCGACGGCTGGACGAACTGGGAGGAATACATGGCCGGCACGCGGCCGGACCTCGCCGACGAATTCCCGGAGCCGGCGTTCAACGTCCAGTTCTACTACAACGGCGAAAACGTCTTCACGCCGACCGCGGACGGCTCCTTCATCGCCGGAACGCCGCTCGTCGAAGCGTACGGCGAAAAGACGGCCGGCGTCCGAATGGGCGGCCACTTCGACGGCCGGTACCAGTCCAAACGGAAAGAGTTCCTCGGATATTCCGACGGCAAGGCCCGGAACCAGTACTTGGAGAAGTATCCGGAAGGCGTTCCCATGGCCGGCGGGAATTCGGCGAAATTCGGCGTCGGATGGACCTTGGACGAATCCAACAGGTGGGGCTTGTGGCCGTTGGCCGCCCACCCGGTGGCGGACGGGGCGGAAGTCACGCTTTACGTAAGCGGACAACCCGCCAAGTTCGTCGTTTCGACGTGGGATCTGGATCCGAATTTCGGATTGATCGTGGAAGTCGAACCGACGGAAGGAGCGGCCGGATACGGCGGATACGGCATCGGCCTTCTCCGTTACTCCACGGGCGAAATCTTCACGAGAGGCACGGTCGGTTCCGTCCAGACGGTCGAATACTCCGTCGCCGGACGGTCGTTCCCCTACACCACGCTCGGCATGCACCGCATGGCGACCGGCGTCCACGACCACATGGTTTCCGGCTGGAACCGCTTCCTCGGCTGGCTCGACCTCGACGAAAACGGCGAGTGGACGCCCGGACTCGAACCCATGGGCCTCTCCCTGCCCCGTCCGTCGCTCGTGAGCTGGGACACCGTCGAAACGACGATTCCGCTCACGGACGAACTCTGGGACTTCCCGCGCTTCGGCTGGGCCGAAATGCTCGAATCCGTCACCAACATGGTCCCGACCGAATACGAGGTCTGGTTCTCCTACATCTCGGACATCACGAAGGATCCGGACTCCCAGAAGCCCATCACCAACGCCACCGGCCGCGTCGCCTACGACGACTACGACGGCGACGGTCTCGATTCCTACCAGGAGTCGCTCGCGGGCACCGATGCCGAAAACCGCGACACCGACGGCGACGGTCGCATGGACTACGACAGCACCGAGGGAGGCGCCCTCTCCGGCAAACTCACCTGGGGCGAACTGTACGACGACGGCGACCGTCTCCCGTCGCGCTGGGAGGCCGACGCCGGCACCGATCCCGACCGTTACGACGCGGAGGACGATCCAGACGGCGACGGCTGGAACAACTACGAAGAGTACCTGGCCGGAACCCGGCCGAACGACGCGGGTTCTTTCCCGGTTCCCAACCTCTCGTTCACGTTCCTCTACGCCGGAAGCTACTCGGCCGCCACGAACGGTTCGGCCACCCCGACCGTCGCCGCCTACTCCGAGCGGCGCAAGGGCTCCTACCTCGACGGCAACGCCTCCCGCGGCATCTACATGGGCAGCTCGCCAGACGGCGTCTACGCGCTCGGCGGCGGCTACGTCGAGAGCGGCCGCGCGTTCGGGGAGGGGTCCCGCGTCGTGTCCGGGACGACGTACGCCGCGACGAAGCTGCTCTACGGAAACATCCGTTCCGCGCGCGTCACCGTCGTCGGATCGGAAAACACCCTCGAAGCGACGGACCTGAATCCGGAAATGCTCTTGGTCGCCTCCGATCCGGACGGCTCCTCCGTCCTGGTCGAGAAGGAGGCCGGCTACGTCCTGAGCACCGGAACCTACAACGGCAAGGTGTTCAAGATCGAATACGAAGTCGACGGATACACCTATCCGCTCACGGCGTCCGGGTTCATCCGCACGAAGGGCACGCACGCGGTCGGCGGCTACAACCGGTTCTTCGGCTGGCTCGACGGCAACGGCAACGGGGTCTGGGACGACGGCGAACCGGCCGGTCTCTCGCTCTACAACGCGAGCTACGTCAGCCAGAGCTCCGCGACGGCTACCATCCCGCTCACGGACGAGCTGTTCGGCTTCCCGCGCATCTCCTGGGCGGACGCGGTGGCCGACGTCTCCGGCGCCATGGGCGTGACGAACGGCAACGTGACCTCCTACAAGGTCTACATCTGGAACAGCGCCGGCTCCATCGTCGTGCCCGACAAGGGCATCGTCGTCGAGGCGCCGCGCACGTGGATCCACGAAGGCGACTACATCGAGGCCGGCATCAAGGGCATCAACCTCGGCTCGTCCAAGACCGACACGTACGACTGGTCCGTCGTCGCGGACAACGGCGCGGGCGAAATGCTCATCAAGGAAGGAACGTTCCTGCAGTCCGTCGTCCCGAACGTCGGCTCCCGCCGCACGATGAAGGCGGTCTCTCCGGTCGCGTCCTCCACCGTCCGGGGTTCGGTCGTCGAGTTCAAGTGGGAGATGGACTGGCGCAACCAGGGCGTGTACTTCACCGTGAAGGATTCGTCCGGCAACGCCGTTGCGGGGCTGGACAACCTCTACGTGCCGTTCCCCGTCCGCCACAACAGGATCACGGACGACGACTACTACTACACCTACTGCCCGCAGCTGGAGAACGGTCGCTCGATCGCGAACCTGCCGAACGGCACGTACACCTACACGATCAAGGAGAACCTCCGCTCCACGGCCGCGACGGCCCAGAGCGTGTCCGGCACGTTCAAGATCGAGAACGCGCAGGACTCCTCCCGCGTCCTCGCGGCGATCAAGGGCCACGTCCACTACTACGGCCGTCTCTCCGCCGCGCAGATTCCCAACAAGGTGGTCGTCCAGGCGTATCCGCTCGCTTCCGGCGCGAAGACGAGTCTCGGACTCTCGGGCAACCCGGTCGCGCGGACGACCGTCAACAACAAGGGCGAATTCGCCCTCCACGGCCTCTCCGCCGGCAAGTACGCCGTGATCGGCTGGGTCGATTCGGACGACGACGGCAAGTTCGGCGACGGCGACACGCAGGGCTTCGGCTTCCTCGGCGGTTCCGCCAGTCCGATCCAGGTGCCCGGCTGGTATCCGGCGCTCGCGATCACCAACAATCCCGAGAGCGTGGCAATCGACCTGGAGGACGTGCACGTCGTCCTGCGCGACCGCGACACCGACGGCGACGGCAAGCCCGAGTCCTGGGCCGGCACGGCCGCGACCTGGAAGGCCGCGACCCTCCGCACGTTCCCGGCCTTCACCCAGGCGCAGATCGAGGCGCTCGGATGGCTCACCTCCTACCTGTTCTCCACCAACGATCTGGCGGGATCTTCGGTTTCCTACGAAACCGAGACGGGCGCCAGCACGACGCACCGGAACTACTTCAAGTCCGTGATCAAGTACCCGCGCGCGTTCTTCCACGAAGAAGACCTCCGCTGGTGCGAGCAGTACCTCGAGGACACGGACGAGAACGGCCATCCCACGGGCACCCTCACGCCCACCGGAAACTACGTCGGCTACGGCTTCAACCTCGGCACCACGAACTCCATCGTGATGAACGTGGAGGTCCGCGCCTCCGACGGAGTCAACAGGCAGCCGATCGGGGAAGGAGTCTTCCGCATCGACGCCGGAACCAAGGACGACCGTCGCGCGATGAAGGCCCGCTACCCGACGCAGCTCACCAAGGTCCACGGAAACGTGGTCGAGTTCGAATGGGAGATGGACTGGCGCAACGCCGGCGTCCAGTTCGACCTGGTGAAGATCGGCGAGATCGACGGAGACGAACCGAGGTTCTGGGATCCGGTCGACCGGGAGTACGTCATCTCCAACCTGACGGTCGCCTTCCCGATCTGCCACGGCCGGAAAGAAACGGACAACTACCATTTCACCGCCACGCCGCAGCTGGCGGCGGAAAAGACGTTCGTCGAACTCACGGACGGCGTCTACGAATACACGATCACCGAGCGCACGCGCGTGGACCAGACGGTCTTCCCGAAGAAGACCGTCACGGAACGCTTCCAGCTCGACAACTCCGGCGAACTGCGCGGTCTCTACGACGTGTCCGGCAACATCCGCTACTACGGGAAGCTCATGGAGCGCACTCTCGTCAAGAACCTGGGTTCCGCCGCCGCCGTGAAGAATGACGGCACGTTCGAGGCGACCGTCGATCCGTCGCTCATCTCGCCCGGCGCGATGTGCGTCGTGCTCGTACGCGGCAAAGAAGGAGACGAAACTCCCGACAACTGGTACTCGGGCGAAGGAACGTGGGCCGAGGAATTCTTCAACGACTCCGCCGCGAACGGAATCCTCTACGCATCCAGCACGACGAACAGCACGGCGTGGTCTGGCACGATCGACTACGAGACGGGCAAGATACACCTGCAGTTCGAACGTCCGGGTCCGGACTCCAACCTGACGATCATGCTCGCCGAAAAGAAGTTCCCGGCGCCCCTCTATCTCCAGGCCTTCCGCCTGGCGGATCCCGGCGAGGCGAAGACGTGCGTGAGCGTCTCGGGCGTTCCCGCCGCGCAGACGATCAAGCACGAAAAGGGCAACTTCACGATTGCGAACCTTCTCAAGGGCGACTACGCCATCCGCGCGTTCATCGATTCCAACGAGAACGGAATTCTCGACGAATGGGAGACACAGGGCGTTGCCGAACTGACCTCCACCGTGAGCCCGAACCTCGACAAGAAGGCGGCTCCGATCACCGTCGAGGACGACGTCCGCGGGCTCATGATCGTCCTGCACGACCGCGACACGGACAACGACCTGCTGCCCGACGCGTGGGAGTACTGGCGCAACGGCAACCTCGGGACTTCCGGCTACGACCGGAGCGACAGCTCTTCCGGAAACCTCTTCTGGTGGCAGGAATACGCGGATGGCGTCCTCGACTCCGACCCGCGCACGCCGGATACCGACCTCGACGGCCTCACGGACGCGATGGAAATCCTCGTCACGGGCACCGACACGCACCTCTGGGACACGGACGGCGACGGCGTCGGCGACCTCGAGGAGTTCCTCGCCGGCTCCGATCCGCTCGACGGAGAGAGCGCGGTCTCCTATGCGGTTCCCGCCCTCGCGTTCGACGAAGAAGGCGTGCCGTTCGTGGAGATCGCCTACCCGGCCCTCAAGCCCGGCGTGGTCCTCACGTACGAGTTGCAGCGCAAGGAATCGCTCGCCGACGGAGAGTGGACGACGGTCGCCGAACACGAGGTCGCCAACACCGACGGCGCGATCTACTACAGCCGCTACGACGGCGTGAACGACCACCTGTCCGAGCCGGGCACGGCCGTCCTCAAGCCCGCCGACCAGATCGAGGACGTCGACCTCGCGACCGGCTTCTACCGCGTGAAGATCTACGCCGACTACGGCAAGATGGTCGACAACGGCGACGGCACCTGGTCCTACTGGACCTGGCAGAAGTCCGGCGAAGGCGTCTACGCCTACAAGGAGGTCGCCCGCGGCGAAGGCACTCTCGTGCGCGACGCCAACGGCAACTGGAAGTTCGTGGACGACGCCACCGGGCTCAAGAAGGCCCTCGTGCGCGACGCCGACGGCAACTGGAAGTTCCAGAACTAGAAAGATTCCGGATTCCGTGCAACCGGTTCCGGCGTCGGACGACGCCGGAACCGGTTTGCGCGTGAAACCACGCTCCTTTCTCCCCCGTCCGCCACGGAGAAAAAAAAAGTGCTTGATTCGAGGGGGCGTTTTTGCTAGACTCCGCCCCCGTCGTTCCGACAAGCGAGCTTAACTCAGTGGTAGAGTGCCACCTTGCCAAGGTGGATGTCGAGGGTCCGAATCCCTTAGCTCGCTCCAATTTTTTATGCCGCGGGAGTATAGCTCAGCTGGTAGAGCAAGTGACTCTTAATCACTGGG
>JAEEGL012091537.1_pt1 | contig 17326 bp, 10 predicted proteins | sample 9134231 | NCBI WGS metagenome assembly JAEEGL01 (sample SAMN16246548, study PRJNA631951) | gut metagenome | biome: gut microbiome; feature: rumen; material: fiber-attached | host: Bos | place: Iran: Karaj | collected 2018-10
AGGAAATAAAAGTAGCAGCTGAAGAAAAATGGAACGAGATAGAGAAATTATATGAAGAGCGAAAGGACAAAGCCCTAAAAGCAAAAAAAGCCAGAGAACGCTACGAGAAGGTTGGTAAGCAGAAACGGGAAGCCAAGAAACTGGAGATTCTTGAGCAGAAGAAAGCCCTATTGCTTGAGTACAAGGAAAAATATGGTGTTGAATGTAAGTTCATTTATGTTCATAGTCCATACGATCCGCACCATCGTTTCGTAGTACCTGCATCAGAAGACCAAGTCGTATCATTCTTTGCCCCGGATGGTTTTGATCGTGTTTTTTATGACAAAGCTATGCAACTTGTAGAACTATTGAACGAGTTGACCGCCACCTATGGTAAAGGTAAAGTTCAAAAGAAAGGTTCACTTCCCAAGGAAGGAGACCAAAAACTACAAAAGTTGCTTCGTAAGATAGGCATTGCCCGTCAGTGGCAAGGAATCTATTCTGAATCTCAGCGTCATTATCTGGATGATCGCTATAAAAACGAAGTGTCAATTGACTGAATAAATAATGAAATATGGCAAACGAATTAAAAAAACAATATGTAATAAAGGGTAAGATTGTCGGTACGTATGAGAGTGATACCATCGATATTAATATTTCCCTTACCGATTCTGAACTGGAAAGGATTAAGGTTCTTATTAAGTCATCGGACAGCAAGGATCTCCGATGGGTCATTCAAGACGAGTTTCCTGAACTCTATAAGCAAGTTAATGGTCAACTCCAGGATGCGGCATATGATTATTATGCTCAAGAGTATAAAGACTACTTTTCCGAGAGCGAAGACGATGAGGAAGACCCCAACGATATCGAGCTCACTGGTGAAGAGTACTCGTGTCCAATTCCCAAAGAATGGTATATGAAGTATAAGTTTCAGGTGATGGTGGCACTAACTTATAAAGACAAAGACATAGAAGTCGAAATTCCTCTTTCAGATAAAGAAGTCACCAAGATCAGACAATTAGTTGCAGAGAACAACACGGGGGAAGAAACCGAAGTAGATGAAGAAGCATACATGCCAGCCCCCAGTCTCTTAACAATACTGGAAGAGAATGATAAAGATCTGTTCAAAAAGTTCTGGAGTATCATCATGCCACCGGTGTTTGTAGAATTTCTGATTGATGCTTTCGACAATGGCGATATTGAGGAACATGAGGATGATAATTTCTTTGACTATCACAAGGCAGACTTCGACAAACTATACGAAATGTATGGTGATGATATTGAATTAGAGCACTCTAGTTGCTGTATCTGCAAGATTCCTGAAGATTGGAAATCACAATAACAACAGTTATTTATGGATTATAAGTTTAAAGTCTGGATTGACGATAACTACTATTATAAGGACAAGAATAATCCCATTTACTCAATATTCCATAGCAAATGAAATCTATGAGGATTATAAAAGAATAAATGAAGAAAAGGTCATGAAATAAAAGCCGGATATGTACACTATTCTTCAGCTATTGAAGCGAGGGTGTTGGGTAATAATAACATAGATCAAACTTATTAAGTTTGCTGTCTTTTCTTGTATTTATTCATGTAAATACATAAAAAATCCTAAAATGTAGCCAAATTATATGATTATTCCACGATTTTAAATAAAAATTGAAAATAAATCACTATCTTTGTGGGACAAAGCTATAAGTATGGAAGATATTAACCGATTAAAAATTGTCTTGTTCGAGAAGAAGCGAACATCTCGCTGGCTTTCCGAACAATTAGGAGTTACCCCCTCAACAGTAAGCAAGTGGTGTACCAATACTTCTCAACCCGATGTGGCATGCTTGTTAAAAATTTCAGATTTACTAGAGGTTGATATAAAAGAACTGTTAGTAAGAGAATACAAGCAATATCTTATATCCAAAGAATCAAAGTCCATAAGTATATAATCCTATGAGTAGAGAAAAAGACTGTAGATGGCACTTTGGGAAAGAAACTGGTCGAGAGCAGTTGAGCGACCCGATGAGTGAGCATTTCAAGGATGACTTATATACTTCATTGGTCAGAGAGTCTATCCAGAACTCATTAGATGCTGCCAAGGGGACAGAACCTGTTAGGGTTGAGTTTCTCTATAAGCAGATTAATAGCCGCGATTTCCCAAATTTCTTTGAGCTTAGAAACCATATTAAAGGGTGTATCGACTATTACGGGAAAGATGCCAAGAAAGTATACCAACCCATGCTCGACACCTTTCCAGAAAATGATGGGTTAAAGCAGACTATTCCATACCTAAGGGTTGCTGACTATAACACCAAAGGCATGACTTATTTTGAAGGAGATACCAAGTCAACCTTCTATGCATTCGTCAGAGCTATTGGCGTAACAGTAAAGGATGAGACTGGAGCCAGAGGAGGTAGTTTCGGTTACGGAAAGGCTGCATATTATAAGATGTCACCCTTCAGCACTGTTTTTATTTCAACGATGGACATTAACCAGCGTCGTTGCTTTGAAGGTGCATCTGTTTTGAGTACACATAAGATAAAAGACGACGTACTTACTTCTGTGGGCTATTATGACAACAATGATGGTAAGCCTATTACCTTTGGTGACGATATACCTGTTCCTTTCAGAAGAGACGAGCCTGGCTCAAATATTGACATCATTGGTATTGAAAAAGAGTTTAACTCAGTAGACAATATCCTGACTGAGGTTATTCGCAACTTCTGGATGGCCATCCATGATGGAATTCTCGAAGTGAAGGTTGAGGAGGAGTTTTTGAATAAGGATAATCTTTTCACGTTGATGAAAAGATATTTCCCCAAAATGGCTGATAATGCCAAGCGCAATTCTAGCACCTATACTAACCCTCGCCCCTATTACGATGCTGTTGCAAACGCAGATACTGATGATTCTCATAAACTCTTTATCGATAAGCTTGAATCTGTGGGCAAGGTTAAGCTATATACATCGATTATTCCTGAAGAAGAGGAGATGGCAAATACCAAGGTAGTGTTTATGCGTTCATTAAAGATGCACGTTTACACTCAGAAGTACAACCTATCCAATTCCATCGCTGGGGTATTCATTTGTGAAGACAGAAACGGCAACAGGCTATTGGGCCATCTAGAGCCACCTGCTCATAATGAGTGGAAGGCCAAACATTGGCGTGACGACAGGAACCGTATAATGGCAGATGGACAAATTGCCTTGGACGAAATACAACAGTTTATTGACAGGAGTTTCAGGGCTTTGATAAATGCTGAGGAAGGAGAAAGCTTAGATATAACGGAACTGGAGGACTATCTGCCCATACCAGCAGACCTGCTGCCGGATGATGACGAGGAATCCAAATCGAAAGGTTTTAATCCTCAGTCGGGTGATCCTGGCGACGTAGATGACAAAGGCACTTATGCTACTACAGAGACAGAAACTCCCAAGGAAGGCGGTGGAGAATCTGGCGGCAATGATGAAAAAGGCGAAGTGACTGCTGTAGTTAAAGGCGGCACCTCAACAACAGGTAATCAAAGGACTGGCGGCGTTCATCAACGTGAACCTGGCAAGAAAAAGAAGCGTGGTAGTGGTTCGAGTGCTGGTACTAAACGTACTATCCAGAACTTCGACCCCAATTTGCCTGGTACCTATACTCAAGTTGTCGATGTAGATTTCTCCGTCTTAGCCAACACCATAAATGGAAAGCTATGGCACGATATCTTCATCACTGCCGACGATGACTATCCTGATGTGCAAATGACAGTTGTTGTGTGCGGAGAAGGAAGTGACGAGAAGCTGGACATAGTAGACAGTAATGTAGGAGTCTACTCCGAAAACGCTCTTGCTGGCTTTAGCTTGAAAACTGGCATAAACAAAGTCAGTATCAGATTCAGAGATAATGTAAAACATACCCTAACATTGGCAGTATATGAAGATTGAAAACGTATCTTTCCCATATCCTGTTCAAGGAATAGGAAATGGCATAGAATCGAGAAGCTTATGGCAGTTCTCCGTCGAACAGAACAAAGCAGAGTATATTCTCACTATTGACGTTCAGTTGAACGATAAGAGCATTGAAGATTATATCAAATACGATTTAGCTGATTATGTCTGTGAAATAGAGTGTACCTCAACTTTCCTAAGAAGATGCGAACGTTCTAAAGACGGGCATTTTGAAATCAAGCTATCAAAATCCGAGGTTGCACGCGAAGTAACTTTTGAACTGTCAGTGGTTGTGAAAGAGCCAATAGAGGATTATTCTAATACTCAGCTCAATCCTATTTTTGCTGGCTACGAAATCAGCATGGAGCCAGGCGATTTGATGGCATATATCGGGAAAGACAAATTCAGTGCTGACATTATCTATGAAAAGTTGGATAAGGTTAGTACCTTTATGATTATCCGTGAAGACAGTCAAGTTTCCCAGACCGAAATTAAATTGGATACGGAAAAGATAGAAATACTTATTCCTTCGGCAATGTATAAGCACTATAAGGAAGAGATTAAAGGTAGCTCTACATATTCTGCCATTATTCACGGCTCCTTGGTGTTTAATGCGCTACTCCATGCTCTTAACAACATCACGGCCTATCCTGATAAACTCTGGGCTAGGTGCATCATGACAAGAATAGAAAAAGATGCAGAGATTGCCAAACTGAACATCGACCCTGCTGAAGAGGAAGACAGAGTAGAACTGCCAAAACTGGCTCAGGCTCTTCTAGGTGATCCTTTCAAACGCCTTTTCACGGGCATCGAGAAGATTCATGAATCGTTAAACTTTGATGTAGAGGATTGATTATGGCTACACAGAAAACGTTTACTGATAGTTATGCAAGTTCGCTTAATGAGAAAGTTTCTCGAGGCGAAGATTTGCTATTATACTTGAACAATGACTTTTTCTTTGATGAATCACAGACACAATGGGTAGGTGGATTGGTTCAGCCAGAAGGTTTATTGGACAATATGCTCAACTATTCTGATAAGAACCAAGACCTCCAAGCTGCTATAACTCTATACGAGAGTTTCCGTCAGCTTAGACCTGTTGTGGCATCAGAAAAGCCATTCTGGATATATCTTGGCCACGTGGATCTTTACCCATACATGCATAAGAGATTTCTCAATGATATAACACGTATCTTGCAAAAGGACCCAACGAAGTCTTCTGCAATACTTAATCGTTGGTTTTTCCCACGTGAGTTTGTGAGAAATCATCTTGCAGGCATGTGGTGGGATGTAAAATGTACGATAGACGAAACTGATAGTGACCCTTACATATACACAAAGACCTTGTTCCATTATTACGATATGCGTAGTATTAACTTCGCAAACTTTAAGATGTTCCGTAATAAAAAACAAGTCAAGGGAATACTGAAGTGTATTGGAGAACATCCAGAAGTCTTTGATAAGTATTCACAAGATCGAGTTCGCTACGTAACTAAATATTTCAATCGCCTCGGTGCTACAAAACAACTAATTGCACTGCCATGGCAATTCTTCTACGATACCGTAGAGTCTCTTTTAGAAGAGATTTCGAAAGTAACAGATTCTGGTAATGATACAATTATCGATACCAGGACTAGCAGGGAGAAACAACTTGATTCAGATTGGGAAACGGAACAATAAAATTATACATATGGCAAGAATATATGATAATATTGACATGAAGTTTGAGGATGGTCTCAAAGGTATCATGTCTGACGACAAAGTACTTAGAGCAGATTTTTGTGTTGGATACTTCAATTTACGAGGATGGAGTCTCATTGTAGATCAAATTGATAATCTTCCTGGAGATGACATTTACGAAGGAGACGAACGAATACACAGAACTTGCAGATTACTAGTTGGAATGCATCGACCTTCAGACGATCTAGTAAAGCAAATGTATTCAGCAAAGAAACAGGCATTACCAGATGACAAATATGTCAATGAGTGCAAACTGAAGATTGCCAGACAATTTCGAGATCAGTTGCTTCTTGGTTTACCAACAAACCAAGACAAATGGACTCTAACACGTCTTTGCACACAACTAAAAGAAGATAAGGTCTGCGTTAAGCTCTATCTTCGCGAAGCTCTACATGCGAAACTCTATATTGCTCATAGTCCGGACAACTTCTCCACCCCAAGATTTGCCATTATGGGTAGTAGCAATCTTACACTTCCTGGTTTGACAAAACAAGGAGAGTTAAATGCGGACTTTGCAGATTTCAACGATGCAGAAAAGCTTTCAAGATGGTTTGATGACCGTTGGAATGATCGTCTTTCTATTGATATTACCAAAGAATTAATAGACGCGATAGAAAACAGTTGGGCAGGCGACAAACTTATCTTACCATATTACATCTATTTGAAAACTGCATATTATCTGAGTCAAGATGCCCGTTCTGGAATAAACAGCTACGAACTTAACTCTCAATTTAAGAAGGAATTATTCCCATTCCAACAGAATGCCGTTAAAATGATAATGCGCCATTTGCTCAATGAGAAACATAAAGGAGCCATGATTGGTGATGTTGTTGGATTGGGAAAAACCATCACAGCATGTGCAATTGCAAAGTTGTTTGAAGAAAACATGCTCGCCCGAACATTGGTAATTTGTCCTGCCAATCTACAAGACATGTGGGGAAAGTATTTTCGTAAATATGATTTGAAGGGTGAAATAATGTCGAACGCGCAACATATTGATCCAGAAAAAATGTACTATTACCGTTTGGTTATTATCGATGAAAGTCACAACCTACGAAATCCTCAAGGCACACGTTATAGGGACATAAAGAATTTTATTTCAAGTCAAGAGAATAGCGTACTGCTTTTAACCGCCACTCCATACAATAAGGACTTCCGGGATCTGAGTACACAATTGAGGTTGTTTATTGCCGACGATCAAGATTTAGGAATTCGCCCTGAAAATTACATTAGAGAGTTAGGAGGTGATAACCAATTCCGTTTTCAGCATTCCGATATAGGAATTCGTACTATCAGAGCTTTCGAGCGGAGTGAAAGTGTTGATGATTGGAATGACCTTATGAAACTCTTCTTGGTTCGCAGAACAAGAACTTTCATCAAGAATAACTATGCAGAAACAGATGAGACTGATGGACGAAAATATCTCCAATTCAGTGATGGAAGTCGTTCATATTTTCCTAATCGAATTCCCAAGTCTGTTCCATTTGACACGGTTCCTGGAGATCAATACAGTCGGCTTTATTCTGCAGAAATGATAGACTTGATGAAAGAACTGGAACTTCCTCGCTATGGTTTAACCCAGTATGTTAGCGAGGCAAAGTCAAAAGAAGCAGATAAATACGAAAAGCAATTGTTGGAGAATCTTTCTCGTGCAGGAAAGCGTATGCAAGGCTTTAACCGTAGTACTTTCTTTAAGCGCATCGATAGTGTAGGTTTTTCATTCCTATTGACAGTTTATCGACACATCTTACGTAATTGTGTATTCTTGTATGCGATTGACCAAAAATTAAAATTACCAATCGGAGATGAAAATCAACTTCCAGATGAATTTATTGAAGATGGTGATACCAATGCAATTTTTGACATGAGTGGGACAATAGATCCAAATGGCGACACAGATGGTTTGTTGTCTGTGCCCACAGATCTGGATTTTTATATGCAGAAAGCTAAAGAATATTATCAGATTATCTCTGGTAAAAGCAATGTAAAATGGATCTCATCAACTTACTTCAAACCCTCTTTGAAAAAACAACTAGCATCAGATTGCACTGTACTTATTAATATGATAAAATTATGTGGGCCGTGGGATCCATCGACAGATGCTAAACTGAACAAGTTGGAGGACATGTTGAAGAACAAACATAAGAAAGAAAAAATTCTTGTGTTCACCCAATACTCTGACACAGCTAGATATCTTTATTACCAGTTGAAACGTAGAGGGGCCGAGCACATTGACATTGCTACAGGTAATAGTGAAAATCCGACAAAAGTAGCTGAAAAATTCTCCCCCAAAAGTAACGAGGTATCAATCCCAGAAGAAGAACAGACTCGGATATTGATAGCGACGGATGTACTCAGTGAAGGTCAAAACCTTCAGGACAGTCATATTATTATCAACTTTGATTTACCATGGGCAATTGTTCGTCTAATTCAACGCGCAGGTCGTGTAGACCGTATTGGACAGGATAATAATAAAATTTATTGCTACTCTTTCTTCCCAGCAGAAGGAGTAGAAGAGATTATAAGTTTACGTGAAAGATTGACCGCACGTATCAATACGGCAGCAGATGTTGTTGGTCAAGACGAAATTTTCTGGGAAGGTACAAAAGAAAACCTTAAAGACCTTTTTAATGAAAAGGCAGGTATATTAGATGACGCCGATGACAACGATGTTGACTTAGCATCACAGGCATATGAAATATGGAACCAAGCTATAAAGGCGAACCCCAAGCTAAAAGACATTATTCCTAACATGAATGATTATGTATATGGAACTAAGGCTGCTTCAGAAGAATTGGTTAATGGTATTAGTGCTCAGCAAGAAGGAGTAATAACATACGTAAAAACTTATACTGGATTTGATATGTTAACTTGGTATGATTCTAAAGGGGAAGTTATTAGCCAGTCACAGAAGCGCATACTAAAAGCAATGGAGTGCGCTATCGACACACCTGCATTGGAGCCTCTTGACAATCATCACGATTTGGTTGCAAAGGCTGTTTCTAACGTAAAGGTAGATAACGCCAGTGCAAGTGGTATTCTTGGGAACAGACTGAGTACCAGATATCGTATCTTACAATTACTGGAAAGATACATGCATGATTTGGACAAACAACGAGGGGATTATAGTGATTTGCTATTTTTTGCAAATGACAAGGTGGATGCATTAAAAGAAGCAATCGACGAAATATACAACAATCTGTTCACTGAGTCTGTAAAGACAATTTTAAGTAGAATGCTCAAATCTAACGTCCCACAAGATGAGATTGTTGATTACATCTTAGAATTGCATAATAGTGGTACATTAGTTATAAAAGACGAAGCCACCGATATTAATCATGATAATAGAGTAATATGCTCTATGGGACTAAAAATTCAAAACAAACTATAAATGACAAAGCCATGATGCAGAAAAAAGAATTTCTTCGTTATCTTGAAGATAATAATTTCTATGAGCTATTCATAGAGTGTGGATGGAATAACCCTCAAGGAGATACTGATTTGGGAGGGGTTGAGGAAGATGGAATATTTTACCACTTTGAACAAATAGCAGAGCGTAATGGTTTTAAAATTGTGAAAAGTGAAGTCATTACGACTCCTAATACATCTTTATGCAAGAAGATTGACCATTATTTACGTAGATTGGCCAATGACTATATCTGCATATTCTACCTAACAACACCTTTACGACACCTTTGGCTTGTACCAGTTAATAAGACAGAGAAAAGAGATTTGGTTAGGGTTGAATATACGACAACTGACCAGGCATCATTTTTATACGAAAAGATTTCTGGTTTTTCATTTGAACTTGGTACAAGAACAGGTATTCTTGATGTACGCGAGAAAGTACAGAAAGCTTTCATTGTAGACTCTGAAAGGGTAACAAGGAGGTTTTATGATGAATTCAAAAAACAGCATAAAACTTTTACGTCATTTATCACCGGTATTGATGACTTTATAGATGAGGAAAACAAGACAAAACCAAAAGAAAAAAGGATTGAGAACAAAAATAAGCAGTGGTATGCATCCATCATGCTCAACAGGCTTATGTTTTGTTATTTCATACAAAGGAAGAGATTTCTTGATGGTAAGACTGATTATCTGAAAAGAAAATTACAGGAGGTGAAAGAGCAAGATGGCGATGACCAGTTCTACTCTTTCTATCGTTCTTTTCTAATCCATCTCTTCCATGATGGCATTAACACACCTCGTCATGACAGCCCTGAATTCTTAAAACGTTATGGCCGCATACCTTATCTTAATGGAGGGCTATTTGGAGAACATGAACTTGAACAAACATATAAAGATATAGACATTTCCGATGAAGCTTTTGAAAAACTCTTTGATTTCTTTGACCAGTGGAATTGGCATCTTGATACAAGCCTAACTGCAAGTGGTAAGGACATTAATCCTGATGTCTTAGGATATATATTTGAACAATATATCAACGACAGAGCAAAAATGGGTGCCTACTATACAAAGGAAGACATCACAGAATATATTGGGCGAAATACTATTCTACCTTTCATTATGGAAAAGGTAAAAACTGCCACCCAAGACAGCGAAAAATATTTCCATACAAATGGTTATGTGTGGCAAGAACTTTCCCAAAGTGGCGACAAATATATTTTTGATGCTGTTAAAAGAGGATATACAACCGACTGGAAGAAACGTATTCCCGACTATATAGCGGAAGGCGTTGACACAACAAAACCTAATCTGTTGAAACGACGAGATCGTTGGAATGAGAAAACTTGCGAAGAATTTGCGCTACCCACTGAAATTTGGCGTGAGACAGTGGAACGGTTTCAACGTTGTGAGTATTTGCTTGAAAAAATTAGAAATGGTGAAATTGTACAAATTAACGATTTTATCACTTATAATCTTGATATTCGGCAATTTGTATACGATCTTTTGCTTAATGCTGATGATCCTCGTTTTGTGGCAAATTTCTATCATACTCTTCAAAAAGTGACAATCCTTGACCCCACCTGTGGTTCGGGCGCGTTTCTCTTTGCTGCCATGAATATTCTTGAACCTCTCTATGATGTTTGTATAGATCGTATGGAGAAATGGCACAAAGAAAATCCAATTATTTTCAAAACAGAGATAGAGGAAATTGACCGGAAGTATCGTAGCAACCGTCAATATTATATTTACAAAAGCATAATACTGCGAAACCTCTATGGTGTGGATATTATGGTTGAAGCAACTGAAATTGCCAAACTCCGTCTATTCTTGAAGATGGTAGCTGTGGTTGAAGTTGATTTACGTGCTGATAATCTTGGTCTTGATCCGTTACCAGATATTGATTTCAATGTTCGCTGTGGTAATACTCTTGTGGGATATGCGACTGAAAAGGAGTTAGAGAGAGATTTAACCTGGGGCAATATGTTTGCAAACCAAGAATTTCGTGAAAAGGTTGATGAGGGAATGGATAAAGCAGCCCAAGCTTTTACACAATTCAAAGCCGTTCAGTTTACACAAGAAGAAGAAATGATAGCATTCAAGAAGGCTAAACAAGAATTAAGAAAGAATCTTGAAACATTAAATGACACTTTAAACCATCGTCTATATTCATCTACAGCAGATGCCACAGCATTATCATTTCTATCATGGAAAGAAAGCCATCAACCTTTTCATTGGCTTGCTGAGTTCTATGAAATTATTCATAACAATGGTGGCTTTGATGTGATAATTGGCAATCCACCATATGTGGAATATAATAAAAAAGTTGATGGAATAGCGGTGTCTGACTTATACAAATTAAAAGGATATGACACCATTGAATGTGGAAATCTGTATGCATATGTTATAGAACGTGTTTCTTATATTTTGAATAAAGACGGAAAGACTGGAATGATTATACCCCACTCATCTATCTGTACTGATAGAATGGAGTCTCTCTATAAAATCTTTAAAGAGAAAAAAGGGTGGTTTTCAACTTACGACACAAGACCCTCAAAATTATTTGATGGTGTTGACCAACGCATTTTGATTTATATTCTAGGTGCGCCAAATGCTTATACTACAAGGTATTATCACTGGAAAACAGAATTTAGGCCTTTTTTGCTTAATCAGTTGAGATATACAAAAGGTGTATTTTTTGATGATTATGTATCATTAAGTAAAATATCAACACAACTAGAAAACTCTATAATAGCAAAAATGCTCTCTAATAGAAAACTTGCATATTTGTATGAGAAGAATGGGAAATATTCTATTTACTATCATGGAGCACCACGATACTTTACAAGAGCGACTACATTTGTTCCATATTTCTATAATGAGAAGGACGGAGAAAAGTTATCAGTATCAATAAGGCGAGTTTCTTTTGACAACAATGATACGGCACAAATAGCGTCTTGTATCATTTGTAGTTCGCTCTTTTATTATTGGTTTGTAGCTACTTCTGATTGTAGACATTTAAATTCAAGAGAGGTAGACAATTATCCTTATTCTCTTAATGATGATTCTGACTATATCAGTAATATGAATTATCAATGTAAACAATTGATGAATGATTTCAATATAAAGAAAATCAGAAAGAACACTTATTATAAAGCAACTGGACAAGTTATATATGACGAATTCTATCCTAAACTTTCTAAACCTATCATAGACGAAATAGATAAGATTCTAGCTTGTCATTATGGTTTTACAGAAGAAGAATTAGACTTTGTCATTAGCTATGACTTAAAATTTCGCATGGGTGATGAATTGAATGATGAACAATAAAGAGAAATAAGTTATGACGCAAGAAATTATACCAGATAGACAGACTGTTCAATCATGTCTGAGTAAAAAAACATATTTTGTTGATTTCTATCAGCGAGAATACATTTGGAGTAAAAATACTGTAGAGATACTACTTCGTGATATTTTTTATGCCTTTGAAATATCATATGAAGACCATAAGAATGAAGAAATGACGGAAGAGGTACTAGAATTGTACAACTGGTACTATATGAATGTATTCATTACCAACAAAGTGAACTCAAAAGTATATATTGTGGATGGTCAACAACGTCTTACAACTCTTACATTAATTGCAACCAAGCTATATCACCTGATTGTAGATGAAACACTGAAAGACCTACTGAAAGACTGCATCTTTACCAAGGATATGTTTAAAGGGAATGTCTTTTGCATCGATAATGAGAAGCGCAAAGATGTTATGGAAAGCATTCTGGAGAACAAAAATTATGAAGTTCCTTTCAAGAACAAAACTGAGGAAACACTGATAGCACGTTTTAAGGACATTAGCCGATTTGTAGACGACAAGCAGATGGATGATAATAAGCTACGAGCTTTCTGTATGTATTTCCTTAGGAAACTAGTCATGGTAGAACTTTCTGTGGAGAAGGATGATACGCCTATGGTATTTGAGGTAATTAACGATAGAGGTGAAGCTCTAAAGCCGTTTGAGATACTAAAAGGTAAGATGGTGGGATTACTTAGCAAAAACGACACTCAGGCGTATTCAGAAAAATGGGACAAAGCTATGTTACAGCTTCCAGATATACAAGATAATTTCTTCGGTGATTATCTAAAATCTCGTTTTGTAGCGTCTTCAAATGCAAAATTGGAAGCATCGCTTAACAATTTATACCATCGGTATATCTTTGACGTGAATGATATAGCCCAGCAATTGTCTTTCAGAAGGACGGACAGCCAACATATAAAGAACATCAAATTCTTTATTGACAATGAACTTACATATTATGCGACCTTGTATGCCAAAATTCGCAGTAATAAGGATGAATATTTAGAATATGATAATGAAATAAACGACCTATCTATGCAGTATCAGAACATCCTGGCAGCATGCACCATCAACGACACCCAAGAAGAAGAGAAAATACACATTCTTGCTAAAGAAATGGATAGGTTCTGGATGCTTCTAAATCTCAATGGTGTTTATGATAGCAACGAATTTCAAGATAAATGTTATAGAATCAGCCAGCAACTAAAAGGTGTAAAGGTTGATTCATATCGTAGTATTTACGATAGTATGCTTATTAATACAATTCGTCAGAAAAGAGGTATTGAGGGTGATGTGGCTTTATTGGACTATAATAGTTTTGCTAAAAAGAATTATACCAATATGAACACTCGAATGTTGCGTTATTTTTTGGCACGTATTGAACAATATATATCCGCAGAGACCTCTATTGCGATGCAGAATAGTGTGAATATAATATCTAAAAGAACAGGAAGAATCACAGGATATCATATTGAGCACATTCTCTCTCATAATGAAACTAATCGTTCTTATTTCCAAAGTGAAGAGGAATTTGAGGAAAAACGTAATCAACTTGGAGGTCTGTTGTTATTAATGGGCATCAACAATATTAGTTCCGGGAATGAAGAATACGAAGACAAACTAAAAACGTATAGCAATGGACTCATGTGGGGTCATTCATTATGTGAGGATTTCTATCACTCTAACTTGAATTTCACAAAATTCAATGAGAAGCTCCAGAGAGAGCATGGAATATCGTTCAAATCGTATCAAAAGTTTGATAAAAAGGCGCTTGAAGAACGTTCAATGCTTCTTTATCAATTAGTAAAAATCATCTGGGAAGTAGAATAAAAATGTATTAAAACGTTTGGTTTATGACAAAACTCGAAAAATTATACAGCATTATTGAGAACTCTAAGGAAGTTGGCGTGAGATTGACCAAGGAAGTTCTGCAGCAAGTTGAGGAGCTGGAGGAAGATATCATCAAAGAAGAGATACTACCAGCATTAAGTAGCGACATTGCCCCAAGACTTGAGCCAATTAGACGAGATTTAGTTTTGGTTGTTGAATACCATCCTGGTGAACCTATAAGTGTCGCTTTGTCACGTAAAGCGAAGATCAGTGAGATTATGGGGGCAAAGACTCTGACTCCTCGAGGTAGTACACCTGTCAAAAGCGAAGAAAAACCAGAAAGCGCTGAATCTCATGAACCAACAAAACATGTGGAAAATATAACAAAAGGAATGAAAGTAACGTTTCCTGACGGAACCGTGATATGGCATCGACAAGCTATTGACACATTTATTGATACACTTAGAAATATTGGCCTGAAACGTATTGCAGAACTAGGAATCAAGCATGGTGGAGGTTTTGATCTTGTTAGCAAGGAAAAAAGGCCAACAGTGCCAGGTCGCATTTGGCAGCACGAATGTGAGGGCTGGTATATCTACTCTAATATTAGTAATTCTACAAAAGCAGAAGACCTTAAGCTAATATCAGATTATTACCAGCTTGGCCTTATTATTGAGGAGGGAAAACCCATGCAAGAAACGATTAGGCAAATATCGCCAAGTGCTCAAATTAAATCAACGTCAGATAGAATACTGATTACTCCCCAAAATATTCAAGATGTTAAAGGAAGGGATATACGTATTACAGTTAATGGAAAGACTTTTCAAGAGGAAAATGCCATCCAATCTTTTATAGAGGCCCTGAAGTTTATTGGTTTGGACGAAGTAGCCAAGGTAGGAATCATTTGTGCTGGTTATAATCTCGTTGACAGTCGTCAACGTCTGGACGGAGGAAAGAGGTGGCAACAACAGGAAGGCAACAAATGGGTCTATGTCTATTTTTCGAACGAAACAAAGGTCAACTATCTGATGCAAATTGCAGATTATCTTAATCTGAGCATAAAAATTGAAGCAATATGAACTACGAAGTCGGAAAACAATATGAAATGAAGGTTATGGATATCCGCAAGGATTCCGCTGGGTATAACTATATCGCACTCCATGATGATGACCCTAATAAGGAATATAGGGTATATAACATCCTAAAGTGCCAGTATGAGAGTTTGCCAGACACTTTATATGTTACGGTAAAGAGCATCGATGTGTTCGGTAAGATTAAGTTCGTACAAGACGAGGCACGTCTTAACAGAGAACACTACCAAGAAGGGAAACTTTACGCTTTCGAGGTGACAGATGTTAAGGAAGACTACCATACAAAATCAACGTTTTATATTCTGGAAGATGACTTCACTACACACAGAATGTTCTTTAAGGGTGAGCAGAAATATCAGATAGGCGATTCGTGTATTCTTGAAGTTTCTGGTTTCAACGACAGGGGGAATCTTAAGTTAAAAGAAGTGGCTCATGCAGAGAAGAAACCTATAGAGAAAGCCGTAAAAGAAGAAAAAGATAATACCGAGGACAAACTTGCTGCTTTGTGGAAAAGCTTACCAGTTCTAAGCGTAGGAGATGAAAGTCAGACCTTGGAGTTCAAGACTTCTATTGCATTTCCACCAGGCGGTAAGGGCGAGACTGATATTGACAAACAATTATATAATGTTCTCCGAGAGCTGACCGCTTTTATGAATACAGATGGTGGTACACTCTATATCGGTGTACACGACAAAACGAAGAAAGTGATAGGCATTGATGGAGATTATCCACATCTGAATGAGGGAGAGGATGAATTTGCAGGAACCTATAAAGAAGATAGCGATGGTTATGAGTTGAAGATTCGCAATACAATAGACAATCTGTGTCCAAGTGTAGCAAACTCACTTATCAGTATTGAATTTGATACGCTTCAAGGCAGATCATACTGTAAGATAACTGTAAAGCCAGCTCGCAGACCCATTTTCCTCTCAGGAACCCAACTTTATGTTAGACAAGGTAATCGAGTAAAACTTCTGAAAAGTGATGAGATAACGTTCTTCATCACAGAACGTATGACCATTTCTATCAAGGATGTCATCGATACAGACGGACTTAATCCTGGATCAGGATCCCTCGATATGGATGTAATGAAGCAGATCATGCGCAGTTTGATCAACGAGCGTAGGGCAATTCCCAAAGATTTACCCAAGCCAAAGTCGTTAGGTGAGATTGATTACTGGATTATTTGGTATCAAAACAGCACTTGGAAACGCTCACGTCAACAATCATCAGAAAAGGAAGTATATTATCAGGTTCCTGTTTACAAAAACATTAGTGATCCAGTTCTTGCATTCTGCTATGATACCAACAGAATTAATACAGTAAAACTGATAGAATTCAGGAAAGGAGCTAATCTGAATGTTCTTCAGAAGAACGGCTGGAGCCGGACAGGCGACAAACCGAAAAACATTTTCTTAATGCATGCTACAGATTTCCTTGTGGGTTATAGTGTGGACAGTAATGGTATAGAATCAGTAAAACTTCATGCGATTTCAGACTATGCCACAACAGCATCTGCTGCTAATCAAGGCTCGCCATTCTTGCCGGAAACCAGTCGTATTGAAACCTATGCTGTAATTGGATCTGAGCACAAGAAAAATATAGCCCATCTTATTGTAACAAAAGCAAAAAGAGCTGTAGAGGCTGGTACACCACTATCAAGCCCAACCCTAAAGGATGAGATAGATTATCTGGAAAAGATTTTGAAAGCATAATAGCTTGAATAAAGGAAATAAAAAAACGCCGGATTATCACAATCGGGCGTTTTTTGTGAAACAACAAGTATTAACCTTTAAATCTGAATTATGAATATGAGTAACAATTTCTGAGTGCAAAGGTACGAAAATAAATTGAACTAGGCTTTGGAAATATACGTATAACACGTACTAAAAGAAATTTCTGCGGAAAACAAGAAACTATATGCACCTATCAGGGTGATGTCTTCTTTTTGACTCGCCTATAGATTTACCATCAGCCCTGCGAATGA
>JAEEGL014968949.1_pt1 | contig 17326 bp, 14 predicted proteins | sample 9134231 | NCBI WGS metagenome assembly JAEEGL01 (sample SAMN16246548, study PRJNA631951) | gut metagenome | biome: gut microbiome; feature: rumen; material: fiber-attached | host: Bos | place: Iran: Karaj | collected 2018-10
CCCCGCATCGCGAGCAGTTCGCTGTGGGTGCCCCGTTCGATGATCTTTCCGTCCTTGACAACGAGGATCACGTCGGCCTGACGGATCGTGGAGAGCCGGTGCGCGATCACGAACGATGTGCGCCCCTTCATCAGATGTTCGATCGCGTCCTGGATCAGCTTCTCGGTCACGGTATCGATCGAGCTCGTTGCCTCGTCCAGCACGAAGATGCGCGGATCGGCCAGGATCGCACGGGCAAACGACAGCAGCTGTTTTTCGCCGGTGGACAAAAGATCGCCGCCTTCGCCCACCTGGCTGTCGTACCCCTTATCCATGCGGGCGATCAGACCGTCGGCCGATACCTGCCGCACGGCGTTCTCGATCTCCTCCATCGTGGCGTCAGGCTTTCCGTAGCGCAGGTTTTCGAGCACCGTTCCGGAGAACAGGTGCGGCGTCTGCAGCACATAGCCGATATTGGAGTGCAGCCAGAGCTGCGAACGCTCGCGGGCGTCGCGGCCGTCGATCAGGATCTGACCTTCCGTCGGCTCGAAGAACCGGCACACCAGATTGACCAGCGTCGATTTTCCAGCGCCTGTCTCTCCGACGATCGCCACGTTAGTGCCCTGCGGGATCTTCAGATCGAAATGCTCCAGGATATATTCATCACCGTCGGGGTATTTGAAGGTAACGTCGCGGAACTCCACGTCGCCGTACAGCGGCTCCCAGTTCTCCCTCTTCGGATGGAAGGAATCGCCGTACTTTTCCACGACTTCGGGCGAATCGGAAACGTCCGACTCCGTTGCCATCAGCCGCGTAAAGCGCTCCACATTCACCTGGACGGTGATGAGGTCGGAAATCGCGCGCACGATCCACTGTACGGGCTCCATCATATCCTGCGCATAGGTCATGAACACGGACAGCGTACCGAGCATCAGCAGCCCCTCTGTATTCAGGATGCCGCCGCGCCACAGCACCAGCGCCAGCGCCACAAAGGACGCGAAGCTGATCACAGCGGTGAAAGAAGCGCGGTACTTGGCTGCCCGCACGGAGACATGCTTCATCTCGGCGCTGGTAGCGTTGAAGTTTTCCTCCATCTTTTCCTCGACCACCAGCGTCTTGGTGGTCTTGGCGCCAGTGATCCCCTCGTTGAAATTGCCGGTGATCTGGCTGTTGATCTCGCGGATGCGGCGGTTCAGGCGCACCAGATGCTTCTGGAAATACGTAGAGAAAAGAGCCGTGACCGGTACGATCGCCAGCACCATCAGCGCGAGCTTCCAGTTGATCGCGAGCATCACCACGATGGCTCCGACCAGATAGGAGAGGTTCCACACGCCGTCCATCAGGCTCCAGCTCACCAGGCCGCCGATACGGCCGGTATCGCTCATCACGCGGGCGTGGATGTATCCGACGCTGTTCTGATTATAATAGGAAAAGCTGAGGGTCTGCAGATGGTTGAAGCTGGCGCGCTTCATATCGCGGCCGACGTACATTTCGATCTCGCCGGCCAGATAACAGGAACCGAAGGTCAATACGACCTGCAGCAGCAGGCAGCCGACGTACAGCAGGATGAACACCGCGAGGTTGTTCAGGTGATGATCAGCGATGAAATGATTGATCGCATACTGTGTAAACAGCGGGAACACGATGTCGAGGCCGCTGGTGACCATTCCCATCAGCACCATGAAGATCATGGTCTTCGTATACGGCTTCAGATACGGAGCCAGTTTGGGCAGTCCGAAAAACGGAAGCGAAATATACTCTTTTTCTTCGTTCTGCTTACTCACCGTCGGTCACCTCCTTCCCGTCGTTTGCAGAGTTATCTTTTTTTAATGCCGGTTCCGCCGTGTTTATCTGAGGCTGGGGCGAAGCCTTTTCTTCCGGGGTGCATCCCTTTGACGCCGGCTCCGCCGGGTTCAAAGGGCTTATCTGAGGCTGGGGCGAAGCCACATCCTCAGATAAAGATTGCTGCATATCGTACACCTGACGGTAGATACCGTTTTTCTCCAGCAGCTCCTCGTGGGTGCCGATCTCGGCCACCCGGCCCTTATCCAGCACCAGGATGCAGTCGGCCTGCATCAGCGTGGTCACGCGGTGGCTGATCAGGATCACCGTGGAGTCGCCCAGGTTCTCGTGCAGTGCGCTCCGGATCTTGGCGTCGGTCTCGGCGTCCACCGCCGAAAGCGAATCGTCGAACACCATGATCGGCGCCTTCTGCGTCAGCATACGTGCGATCGCGGTACGCTGCTTCTGACCGCCCGACAGCGTAACGCCGCGCTCGCCGACAACGGTATCGTACCCCTTGGAGAACTCGGTGATGGCATCGTCGACGCAGGCGATGCCGGCGGCCCGGCGGATCTCGTCCATAGGCATGTTGGTCTGAGTGATGCCGATGTTCTCGGCGATCGTCCGGCTGAACAGGAAGGGCTCCTGCAGCACCATACCGATATTCCGGCGCAGCCAGTCTGCCTTGATGTCGTTGATGTTCACGCCGCCGATCGTGATAGAACCGCCGTCTTTGGGCAGCTCATACAGGCGGTCAAGGAGCAGCATCAGTGTGGATTTGCCGGAGCCGGTGCCTCCCAGGATGCCGAACGTCGTGCCCTTCTTCACCGTGAACGAAACGTCTTTCACGACGGGCACCTGCTCATCGTAGCCAAAGGAAACATGATCAAAGACGATATCGCCGCGCATATCGGGTTCGGATGCGCCCGGCTTATCCTTTTCCGGTTCGGAATTCATAATGTATTTGATGCGGTCGATGGAAACGCCGGCCTTGCTCATCTCGGAGATCATACGCCCGAGCTGACGCACCGGCCAGATGATCCATCCGATATAAGCCACGAACGCGATAAAATCGCCGGGACTCATTTCGCCGCGCACACAGTACACCGAGCCGAAGACCACGATCATCAGGCGCTGCATGCCGCTGATAAAGTCGCCGCTGCTCCAGAAGGCCGCCATCAGACCCATCAGCTTTACCCACAGCCTGGCATAATGGGTATTCTGCTTTTCGAAGCGCTGCCGCTCGAACTCCTCGCGTCCGAACGCACGCACCACCCGTACGCCGGTCAGATTTTCCTGCGCGATGGTGGAAAGGATTCCCTCGTTTTCATCCACCTCCTTGAAGTGACGGCGGATGCGGGAATGGAAGTACGCGGAGTACAGAAGCACCACCGGGATGGAGGCCGTGGCGATGAGCGCCAGTCTCACGTGCATGCTGTACATGAAATACAGGCTCATTCCTACCATGATAACGATTCGCAGCACGCTTACCAGCTGTTCCGAAATAAAGATACGGATACGATCGGCATCGGAGGTGCACCGCTGGATGATATCGCCGGTCTGGTTCTTCATATGCCAGGCGAAAGGAAGGCGCTGTATGTGCGCGAACAGATTGTTCCGCATAGTCTGCATCAGCGTCTCGGCGCCTTTGTTGTTGAAGATGTTCACGGCAAACCGGAACATGGCGCCGACGGCCGCCAGCACTATGATGACAATGGCGATCACCCACAGATGCGTGCGCAGGAAGGGGATGCCGCCCATTCCGTCGATCTGATCCCGCAGGAAGGCAGGCAGTTCGGCGGGTTCCGACCCCAGCACATTATCCACCGTAAAGCGGATCACCTGGGGCATCAGCTGTTCCATCAGAATAAACACGAGGGAACTCAGAATACTGAGGATAAAGAAATGGATGCTCCCTTTCAGGAACAGCTTCAGCAGGGAGCCGGTAGTAAATCGGCCGGCAGTCTTCGGCCCTTTCTTTTTTCTGCTCATTATAATATGATCTCCTGTTTTCCGTATTGACATATGGCAGCGGTCTGTATCCATTTTTTCGGCCGGAAGCGCTGCGCGGACTGCCTCGCTTCCGGGCACTGCCATAGTACAAAAAGAGCTGCATCGGTCAAAAGACGATGCAACCCTTTTTCTCCTAAGATCGGGAGCGCCCGTTCAGCGGGCGCCTATGCTCAGGAAAAGCTCTTAATTACGGGCAGACAGTACGTTCTTCTCGTATTCCTTGATTCCGGCAAGCCAATCCAGGCCGACGCCCTTCTGCTTCGTGGCGCAGTAGTAGTTCCACACCAGATTCAGCATGCCGCAGGCTTTGTATTCCTGCACCATGGCAAAGCGTGCGCTGACGTCGCCGGCAGCCTCGGCAGCCTTCATAGCCTCGATGGGCTGCAGCATGGCGGCCATAATGGCCTTGCGGACGTTGCGGATGCCCACGATCCAGGCAACCTGGCGGTTGATGGAGGCATCAAAGAAATCGGTTGCGATATACGTATTGTCAAGACGGTTCATACGAACCAGTTCTTCCATAATTGAGCGGGTCTCATCGTCGAAAGCCACTACATGATCGGAATCCCAGCGGACCGGGCGGGACACATGCAGCAGGCAGTGATCGGCAAAGGTGTACACGCCGGCAAGTTTGGCGGAGACGACCTCGGTGGGATGATAGTGACCGGCATCCAGGGTAAGGATGATGTGGTCGCTGTTTCTGGACATAACATAGCCCATGCAGAACTCGTGAGAACCGACGGTGTAGCTTTCGACGCCGATGCCGAACAGCTTGGACTCGATGCCGTCCATAACGTTCTTGACGCTCTTGGTGGCCTCGAAGATCTGATCGTAGCTGTTAGCCAGACGAAGGCGCGGGCTCAGGGTATCGACCGGGAACTCCTTGTCGCCGTCGGGGGTCCAGTGGTTGATCACGCAGGTCTTGCCGGTGCGCTCCGCAAAATAACCGCCGATGATGCGGGTGCGGATGCCGTGCTCGATCCAGAATTTACGGATATTCTCATCCGCATTGGAAAGGGTGCCGTTTGCGGACAGCGGATGAGAGAAATAGGTGTCGTTGAAATCGAGGCCGATGCCTTTTTCCACCGCCCAGTCGGCCCAGTTTTTGAAGTGCTCGGGCTCGATCTCATTGCGGTCGACGAAATGATCGGCTTCCAGATAGTTGGCATGCAGGTTTACCTTGACGGCGCCGGGGATATATTCAAGGCTCTTCTCGATATCCGCACGGAGCTCTTCGGCGTTGCGGGCCTTGCCGGGATAGTTGCCGGTCGTCTGGATGCCGCCGGAAAGAGAACCGGCCTTCTTTGCGAAGACGATGACGTCGTCACCCTGCCAGCAGTGCATGGAAACGGGTACGCTGTCGACCTTTTCAATGACCTTGTCGACGTCGATGCCCAGATCTTTGTAATAAGCTTTGGCAAGCTCATATCCACGGGAAATATCGTACATTTCGAACCTCCTCAATCAATCATTCTTGTTCCACCCGTCATTATAACAAAGACGCGCGGACTTAGTCAAGCGGTAAAAGCGGGAACCCGCAGAAAATGCCGAAAATACGTATAAAAACGCATACTGTGCGGCACTTCGGTGTTCTTCTTGTTTCGGTTCACGGAGAAGCCGTCACGACCGGCAGGATCCGGCGTACCGCTGCCGTTACCCGCCGATCATAGCCGCGAGGGCTTCCACGCAGGCCTCTTCTTCCGGGCCGTCGGCCTGCAGAATGACTTCTTCGTCTTTCAGCATGCCCAGCGAAACGATGCCCATGATGCTCTTGGCGTTCACCTGCTTATCCTCCATCAGGATGTAGATGCGGCAGGGATACCGATTGGCGGCCTGCACCAGCATTGCCGCCTGCCTGGATTCCAGGCCGTCTTCCAGCGTAACCGTCACTTTTTTCTCGATCATTTTATTTCCTCCTCAGATAATTTCGCTCCGTTCTCAGGAGCAGCGGATGATTTCTTTTCTTCGTTTCGGAGTACGCGGGCCATATCGGTGAGTTTCCGCAGCCGGTGATTGACGCCGGAGCGTCCGACCGGCGGATCGAAGTGCTCGCCCAGCTCCGAAAGGCTCTCCTCCGGATAATCCAGGCGGATGCGGGCTGCCTCCGCAAGCTGCGGGGACAGGGCTTCCCAGCCCAGATGATCCACCACGTACCGGATGTCCTCCTGCTGTTTCAGCGCTGCCTGCACCACCTTGCGCAGATTCGAAGCCTCGCAGTTCACGGACCGGTTCACCTGGTTCCGCATATCCTTCTCGATCTGCACGTTCACGAGCTCCATAGCCGCCGTGTGCGCCTGCATCACGTTCAGGAGATCGGCGATCTGCTCGCTCTCCTTCAGATACAGAACGTAAACCGGACGGGGCCTGGAACGCGTCGTGCGGTGCATCTCCAGCCCGAAGTCGCCGAGCAGAAGGCCCAGCTCCCTCAGATACTCTTCGTTCTGGCTCACGAATTCCACGTGATAGTTCTTCTGCGGATCCGTTACGGAACCGCTCCCCAGGAACGCGCCTCTGGCGTACCCTTGTGCCGCGGCGGGCGAGATCGTCCATTCTTCGGGAACGAACCTAGCGGCTCTCCCGCCGTCCGCAATACCCAGAGCTTTCAGCATCGATCTGACGGAAGCCTCTTCGCGGAAGGCCGCCCGATACTGCGGATTCCCTGCCCGATCGGCCTTTTCCGAATAGACGGGCGTCATCGAAAACAGTCTTTCCGCCAAAAAACCGACCTTTCGTATGATCGCTGCCTGCTCGCTCTGAAACAGCAGCTCACGGGGGATATCGCCCCGTCCGGCCGTCTGTATCAGCGCGGCAAGCTCCGCCATCTGACTCTCTTTATCGGGCCCCAGCCGGGTGCACAGTTCTTCCTTCACCCGTGCCGAAAACGTTGTTTTTGTCATATTGCCACCAATGTTCCGGATGTTCTCTTGTCAGGCGGTCGGCTTATACTCCTCCGCCACATCGCGGTGAAACACCACGACGTCTGTATGATCGGAGCGCAGCCGCCTGGCCAGCCGTTCCGTTACCGACACGGAACGATGCCGGCCTCCCGTGCATCCGATGCCGATGATCAGCTGGCTCTTGCCTTCCTTCTCATACAGAGGGATCAGGAAATCCAGCAGGTCGTCGATCTTGTTCAGGAATTTCTCTCCGTTCTCGTCGCCGAAGACGTAGTCCTGCACTTCTTTTTCCAGGCCCGTATGTTCCCGGAGCTCCTCCACATAATGCGGATTCGGCAGAAAACGAACGTCGAACGTCAGGTCGCAGTCGACCGGAATGCCCCGTGAATAGCCGAAACTGACGAGCTGCACCTGCATCTTCGGGCCGCCGTCGCCGTCGCCGAACAGGGAACGCACCAATTCCCGGTTCTGCCAGATATTGGTGTCGGAAGTATCCAGAATATAATCTGCCTGCGACCGGAGCGTCCTCAGAAGATTTCTCTCCTCCAGGATAGCCGCGTCCAGACGCTTCTGCCCGTTCTCCTGAAGCGGGTGGATGCGCCGGGTCATTTTATAACGGCGGATCAGCTCCTCCTCGCGGCAGTCCACAAAGACGAGCTCCATCGGAATGTTTTTCTCCCGGAGACGGGCGATCATTCCGGAAATGACGTCGAAGAACCGCTGGCTGCGGATATCCACGCCGAAGACAGCCTTTTCCACGACGTCCGGCTCGTTCTGCCACAGATCGATGGTGCCCGGTATCAGCTGCGGCGGCAGATTATCCACGCAGAAATACCCGATATCTTCCAGAGCGTGCAGCACCGTCGTGATGCCTGCTCCGCTCATGCCTGTCACGATCAGATATCTCAACCGATCTCCCCCTCCTTAATGAGCGGTTCGGGCCCCTCCGGGCCCAGATAAAGCACTTCGGGAACCAGACTCACTCCGCTCTCCGCACGAACGCGCCGGGCAACTTCGGTCACCAGCTCCCGCACGTCTTTCGCGGTGGCTCCGCCGGCGTTGATGACGAATCCGGCATGCTTTTCGGACACCGCCGCCCCTCCGATGCGGAAGCCTTTGAGCCCTGCGTCCTGGATCAGTTTGCCCGCAAAATACCCTTCCGGCCGCCGGAACGTGCTTCCGGCACTCGGATATTCCAGCGGCTGTTTTTCCTTGCGTGCCCGGTTCAGCCGCAGCATTTCTTCTTCAATAGCTTCCCTGCTGCCCGGATGAAGGGAAAGCACAGCGCCCAGAACGACCCACGGGTGTTCCTGGAAACAGCTGTGCCGGTAACCGAATCCGGCATCTTCTCCGGAAAGGGTGCGGAATTCTCCGTTTTCATCGAGATAGTCGACGGATTCCACCACCTGAGCCATCTCGCCGCCGTACGCGCCGGCGTTCATAAAAACGGCTCCTCCCAGGCTGCCGGGAATGCCGGAGGCGAACTCCAGCCCGGCAAGGCTTCGGACCGCCGCTTCTCGGGCCAGTCGGGCCAGACTCACCGCGGCTCCGGCCCGCAGGCGGTCTCCCTCGGAAGTGACGACGGAAAACTCGCCCCCCGGCAGGATCACCACGCCGCGGAACCCTTCGTCGGCCGCCAGCAGATTGGATCCGCGCCCCAGAAGGATCCAGCGCGTACCTTCCGCTGTGCAGAGCGCGATCGTATCGCGGAGAGCTTCTTTCGTCTGCGGACGCACCGTATAGTCGGCCGGTCCGCCGATCCGAAAGCCCGTATAGTTCGATAAGAGCTCGCCCTGCCGTATATTCTCCCGACCGACGCAAGCGGTCAGTTTCTCCAGGATCATGCCTTTCCCTCCACGTTTTGCATCGCCAGAGCGCACGCTCCCAGCACGCCGGCGTCATTGCCCAGTTCGGCGATGCGCAGATCGAGTTTGGAGGCGTCTCCTCCGTAGATCTCTTTTTTCATGCGCTCCCGCAGGGGTGCCGCGAGCTTCTCGCCGCGCCCGGAGATGCCTCCGCCGATGATCAGGATCTCCGGCTGGAAGATATTATAGACGTTGCCCAGGCCGATCGCCAGGTCGTCCAGATACGCGTCCATCACGCGCAGGGCGGCTTCATCGCCTTCGTCCGCCGCCTGCCCGATGATCCGGCCGTCGATCTTTTCCGCATCGCCTCCGCACAGCTTCCACAAAAGGGACTCCGGCGTGAGCTGCATTGCCTGTTTCGCGCTGCGGATCAGCCCCGTCGCGGAGGAATACACTTCCCAGCAGCCCCGGCGGCCGCAGCCGCAGAGCTCGCCGTCTTTATGGATGACCATATGCCCCAGCTCCGCTCCTCCGTGGAACGCGCCGGAAAAAATGGACCCGTTGATGATCACGCCTCCGCCCACACCGGTGCCCAGCGTAATGAGGACCGTGCAGCGCAGATTTCCGCGCCCGGCGCCCCACAGGCTCTCGCCGAGGGCCGCGACGTTGGCGTCGTTTCCGATAAACAGCGGCAGCGAAAGTTCTTTCGAAACGTAGTCGGCCGCGGGCATATGACGGCATCCCGGCAGATTGGGAGCATAGACCAGCTCGCCTGTATCCGGATCGGCCAGGCCGGGAACCCCCAGGCCTACGCCGCCGATCTCCCGCAGAGCAATGCCCTGCTCCGCCGCCAGATCCCGGATCAGCGTACACATATCCTGCATGATGAACGGCCATTCGCGCGACGCCCCGGTCGGGCACTGCTTCTTGCCGAGGATCTTTCCCTCTTCCGTTGCCAGGGCGGCCTTGATGCCGGTCCCGCCCAGATCGATCCCTGCGTAGATCATGATTCGCTCCTTCTCTGCATTTCACGCCGGGCTTCCATTCGCCTGCGGATATTCTCGCTTACCTGCAGGGACAGTTCCTCCGCCGCGTTGTAACCCAGCTCGCGGCTCCGGTGATTGATGGTGGCCGCCTCGATGATGATGGCCAGATTGCGGCCCGAATGGATGGGGATGGTGTAGAGCACCACGGGGCAGTCAAGAATATCCATCGTTTCGTTTTCCGTGCCCACTCGGTCGTATTCCTTTTCGCGGTCCCACGGCTCCAGACGGATCACCATATCGATCTTCTGCGTTTCCTTGACCGCTTCCACGCCGTACAGTTCTTTGACGTTGACGATGCCGATCCCCCTGAGCTCCACGAAGTGCTTCAGCACTTCCGGACTGGAGCCCAGAAGCTCGTGCTCGGCGAACTTGCGGATTACGACGAGGTCGTCCGCCACCAGCCGGTGCCCGCGCCGGACCAGCTCCAGAGCCGTTTCGCTCTTGCCGATCCCGCTCTCGCCGGTAATGAGCACGCCCACGCCGAAGATATCCACGAGCACACCGTGCATGGAGATCTCGGGGGCGAGCAGTGTGCGCAGATACTGGATCAGGCGCCCCATGAATTCCGTGGTGGGAAGTTCCGTCCGCAAAATAGGCGTCTGTGTGGCCAGCGCTTCTTCAAAGATCTCGGGGCCGCATTCCAGGCCGCGGCAGATCACCATACACGGGATATCGTACGCGAAGAACTCGCGGTAGACCTTTCGTTTCTCCTCCGGAGAAAAACGGGTCATATACGCGTGTTCCACCTTGCCGAACAGCTGGATGCGTTCGTGATCGAAGAAATCGTAAAACCCGGTCAGGTTGACGGCCGGCCGGTTGATCTCCCGATTGGAGATAAAGACGCTGGAAAGTTCGATCTCGGGGGTCAGGTTTTCCAGCTGGAAATAATCGGATATCTGCTGCAGCGCCAGTTCTTTCAAGTAAATCTCCTCCCCGAATGCAGGTCTTCTATGATACAGCCGACCGTTCCGTTCGCTTGTTCAAACTCCGTTTCGGCATTTCCTACCGCAATGGCAACTACGATAATTATACAACGGATCCCGGCATTTCACAAGAGCACAAAATAAAAAAGCCCTTTAGGGAAGGTCTCCGCCGGTCCTTGTGGACATTTCTTCCGCGGTATGGTATAATCCAGGCAGCAAGTATCAGAAAGGTAAGAACGCCGTGTCCCAGAACAATGATCTTTCCCGTCCGAATTTCCACGCGGTCAAGGTGATCGGCCACCTCAATCCCGACACCGACTCCATCTGCTCCGCGATCCTTTACAGCCGTCTCAAGAACGCGATCGACCCTTCGCGCACCTACAAGCCCTGCCGCGCCGGCGAACCGAACCGTGAGACCGCTTTTGTTTTGCAGCGTTTCGGCGCTCCTCTGCCGCAGCTGTACACCGACGTCAGCCCTCAGGTGCGGGACGTCGACATCCGTCTGGCCGAGCCGGTCGACGGAGAGATCAGCCTGCGGGAGGCGTGGGAACGCATCCGCGATCAAAGCCTTGACACGCTCTGCGTCACCGATCCGCAGGGGTACCTGCAGGGTCTCATCACGGTCAAGGACGTTGCCACCGCCAATATGGACGGCCTCGACCCGTATATCCTCGCGAAAGCGAACACGAGCTATGAAAACGTCCGGAAGGCCATCGACGGCACGGTGCTCGCGGGCGAAGCCGCCGGAAAGACCGTCACCGGCCGCATCATCATCGGCGCCGGCGATACGGAGATGATGGAACACTCCATTCGGGAGGGCGACATCGTGATCGTCTCCAACCGCAGCGACAGCCAGCTCACCGCGATCGAGATGAAAGTGGGCTGCCTGGTGGTCGGTATGGGCGCCGAAGTATCCGAGGAGATCCGGGCGCTGGCCGAGAAAAATCACTGCCTCGTCATCAGCACGCCGCTCAGCTCGTACGCCACCGGCCAGATCATCTCCCAGGCCGCTCCGATCCGCTATTATATGTGCAAAGAGAACCTGATGACTTTCAACCTTTCCACCTCGGTCGAAGCGGCGACAAAGGTCATGGGCTCGGTGCGTCACCGGTATTTCCCCGTCCTCGGCGACGACGGAAAGTATCTGGGCGTGATCTCCCGCCGCAACCTCCTGAATCTTCACCGCAAACAGCTCATTCTCGTCGATCATAACGAAAAGTCGCAGGCCGTGGAAGGCCTGGAGAACGCCGAGGTGCTGGAGGTCATCGATCACCACCGCATCGGTTCTCTGGAGACCGATACCCCCGTCTATTTCCGCAATATGCCGGTGGGCTGCACCTGCACCATCCTGTATCAGATGTACCGGGAGAACGGGGTCGGGATCGATCCGCCGAGCGCCGGTCTGATGCTTTCGGCCATTCTCTCCGATACGCTGATGTTCCGCTCCCCCACCTGCACGCCGTTCGATGAACAGGCGGCCAGAGATCTCGCGAAGCTCGCGGGCGTCGATCTGGAGGCCTATGCCGACGAGATGTTCGAGCATGGCGGCGATATCACGGGCGAGACCGCGGAACAGGTCTTCAATACCGATTACAAGGTGTTCAACAGCGGACGCTTCCGTTTCGGCGTGGGCCAGGGAAGCTATATGAGCGAAAAGAACCGCCGGAACGCGGAGGCGCTCGTGGGGCCGTATCTCGAAACCGCCCGCGTAAAACAGGGCCTCGATTTCGTCTTCTACCTCTTCACCGACGTGCGCGCCGGATCGAGCGACCTTCTGATGGCGGGCAAAGACGCCGATGCCGTTATCGCCAGGGCTTTTAAAACGGAAGTCGCGGACTCTGCCGCGGTGCTGCCGGGCGTCCTCAGCCGGAAAAAACAGTTTGTGCCCGCGCTCATCCATGCGCTGAAGCAGGAACTGTGAGGAGGATCTGAAACACAAAAAACGGGCTGCCGCAAAATACATTGCAGCAGCCCGTTATTATTTTGGCTTTACAGCTTAGGCAAGGCATGCCTTCAGCGAATCACGGATGATCGTGAGGCCCGCGAGAAGCTCTTCATCGGAGATGGTGAGCGCCGGCATGGGCTTCAGCACCTGATCGCCGCGGCCTGCCTGCTCGATCAGCAGGTGACGCTTGAAGCACTCGTCGAGGACTCTGCGGCAGAGGCCGGCATCGCCGCACTTGCCGAAGTCGATGCCCCAGATCAGGCCGATACCGCGCACTTCGAGGCTCGGCAGCAGAGGCTTCACTTCATTCTCGAGGAAGTTCTTTACGATCGCGGATTTGCGGTTGACGTCGGCATACATTCCGCTCTGCATGCCGTATTCAATGGCCGCCTTAGCCGCTACGAACGCCAGGTTGTTGCCGCGGAACGTGCCGTTGTGCTCGCCGGGCTTCCAGGTATCGATTTCGGGACGGATGAGCAGCAGGCTCATGGGCAGGCCGTAGCCGCCGATGGACTTGGACAGCGAAACCATATCGGGATGGATGCCCGCACGCTCGAAGCTGAAGAAATTGCCGCTGCGGCCGCAGCCGACCTGGATATCGTCCACGATGAACAGGATATCGTGACGGCGGCAGAACGCTTCGGCGCGGCGGAGCCACTCTTCCTCGAGCACCCAGATGCCGCCTTCGGCCTGTACGGTCTCCACGATGAGAGCCGCGGGTTTGTCGACGCCGGAGTGGTCATCGGTCACGAGGGTCTCCATATATTCGATGGTATCGAGGCCGGGGAACATATAGGGAGCCGGGATGAAGGTCGTGTTCTGGAGAGGAACGCCGGCGCCGGCGCGGGAGCCCTTATCGGTGGTGACGGACAGCGCGCCCATGGTCATGCCATGGAAGGCGCCCATCAGCGCGAACACGTTGGTACGGCCGGTGACCTTGCGGGCCAGCTTTAACGCGGCCTCGTTGGCATTGGTGCCGGTGGGGCCGGGGAACATCAATTTATAATTCAGTGACCGGGGTTCAAGAATGGTTTTTTCAAACGTTTCAATAAACTCCGACTTTGCGCCGGTGTACATATCCAGCGCGTGCAGAATACCATCCTGCTGTAAATAATCGATCACACGCTCTTTGATGTAGTCGTTGTTGTGACCGTAGTTACAGGCTCCGGCACCGTTGAAAAAGTCGATATATTCGTTACCGTTCTCGTCCCAAATACGGGACCCTTTCGCCTTGCAGAAAACAGAAGTGAACTTCCGGCAGTAGGAACGAACCTGAGACTCATAGGTTTCGAACACTTCTTTGGACATTACCGTACCTCCTCTTTATTGCAAAAATGCCTGGTTCCGGGGTGCAATTTTCCCTCGGAACCAAGCATTATTTTATCACGGGTTGCAGGATAGTGCAATGATTATTTCATTTCCGGAACATTAAATTTTCGCGACAGCGGCAGACTATTCGGTAAGAGCAGATCTTTTAAGCCGCACAAGCTGTTTGGAGACCTGAGGAATGGCCGCGATCACGGTAACGATAATCAGATCGATACCGATATAGATAGCGTTGTATACAAACGCCCACAAGACAGGATTCCAACCGTCCGGCGTGTTGCTTGTCCAGAAAAAGATTCCCGCCAATGTATGCATAAGATATCTCAGGAAACCACCGACCCAGATTCCGCAGAACAGGCCTTTGATATCCTGTTTGCGGAAGAGGCCTGCAAAGCCGAGCATAGAGAACGGTAAAATGTAATCGAGAAGGAACTGCATCGGATGCAGGATATATGCTCCCATCGTTAACTGCAGGATACCATGGATCAGGCCGACCGTCACGCCGGCAGGGACCCCGTAGATCCAGCTGAACACAAAAAGAGGAAGCATGGAGGCCGGAGTGATACTTCCTCCGTATGGCATCCGGTACAGACGGATCGCCGACAGGATCACCGCTACCGCTACGCACACAGCGCCGACGGAGAGCATCTTCGCCGTCCATACCTGCTTCTTCAGCAGCAGGACGAGTATGACCACCAGAACGACACAGAGAAGAGCTGTCCAGAACCATCCCTGATACAGGAACAGATCGGGCGTGCCCTCTTCCAGCTCCGCAGGCGGGATCGCAACGGCCGCCACGACGGCCAGAGCTGCCACGATCACCGCGGAAACGCCGACGATGAACCACTTGTTCTTCGCGCGGTTCTCTTTGTTCTTCAGAAGGACCGCCAGGCCGACGCCGCCGGCGACAAGGACCGCCAGAGCGATCCACAGGGCGGGCGAGAACTCAAGAAGTTTTTTGTGAAACTGATAAAACCATTCCGACATGACAACATCTCCTTTTTCCGATAAGGTTTGGAGAAGGCTCTTGCACCAAGCCGTTTGCGCAGACACGGCAGTTCCTGCTTACGCAAGCACGGCGGCTTCTTCTGCGGGTACCGGCCACTCGCAGGCCAAAGGCCTGCTCGTTATGAGGTGTCCCTCATATGTGCGGCAGGCGCTCCTGCGCCGCGGACCTGCGTCCGCTCTCCTCGTCCGGCATCCGAAGCCTTCCATACAAGTACGGCGGCTTCTTCTGCCGTCCTCGGATGCCGCACATTATCAGCTTGTGCCGCCCGCACTCGGGACTTGATAAAAGAAAGAGCCCCTCTCCATTCCACTGGACAGGGGCCCGTATTCTGCATTCACGATCCACGCGCCCTGCAGCTTGCGCGTGGCACGGTTTGCTTTCCGGCCGCTTCCCTACGCCGGTATGATCCGGATCAGGTACAAAGGGTCAGCTTGCGCTTTCTCAGTCTGACGACTCCCCCAGCAGATGAGTGCAGTATACCACATTCTTCCGGTTTTGTCATTATTTTTGTACATAAACCCGAAAAACCCATGAAAAAAGGTGAATTCCCGGGCAAGCTATGGTATAATGTTCCAGTGCGAAAAAGACGGACCGGAGGGCCCCGCTGCCCGACGTGTCCGCTCCGCACCCCGCAAAAGTACGCTCAACCGTTACAGGAGGAAGTTCCATGGAAGAATCCAAGAAAAAAGAGACCGCCCTGCAGGTCCTGAAGTTTTTACTGTTCTCCATCTCTGCCGGCATCATCCAGATCGCCGTTTTCACGTTCCTGCACGAAGTGGTGTTCGGGCAGTCTTCCGAATCCACCACCGGCCTCACCTACTGGGTGCCCTATCTGACGGCGCTCATTCTCTCGGTCGTGTGGAACTTCACGCTGAACCGCCGCTACACCTTCCGTTCCGCGGCCAACGTGCCCATCGCGATGGCCAAGGTCTTCGGATACTACTGCGTGTTCACGCCTCTGTCGACGATCATCGGCAACTATTTCTCGCAGCAGCGGGGCGTGAACGATTACATCGTGCTGGGCGTCACGATGGTGCTCAACTTCGTCACCGAATATCTGTTCTGCAAGTTCGTGGTCTACCGCGGCCAGGAAAACACCCGCGACGATGTGCCGAAGAAACAGGAATAACGCCCAAGCGCATCCCTGACATATCAAAGACCCGAAGGGCTCTTCAGGAGCTCTTCGAGTCTTTTTGCTACTGTAGTTTTCAGGATTTCTTCTTCATCAGCGGGACGCCGGCGTTCCAGGCCTGTCCGCACTTTTCTCCGGTCGTGTAATAGCCGGCCGTGAAGGTGTCGAACTGCAGGGCGTGCAGTTTGGAAGGATCGATCTGCCCTTTTTCATTCAGCACCGCTTCCTCCGCCCTGACATTGACGATGCGGCCTACGATGCCGGAGATATACCCGGTCTTGACCACTTCCAGGAGCTCGCACTCCATCGTCACGGGGAACTCCTCGATCACAGGCGCGTTTACCCGCTCGCTCTTCACCGCGTGATACCCGGTGCGCTCGAATTTATCGTCGATACGGTTGCCGGACGCGATCCCGAAGAAATCGGCAGCGTCCATATGCGCCTCATCGGCGAGAGCCACCGTAAATGCCCCGCTCTCGAGCATATTGGCTCTGGTCTTGCGGTCTTCGCCCAGGAAGAGGATGATCTCGTCCTCCTCACAGATCTGTCCCCAGGCCGCGTTCATCACATTCACCTTGCCGTTTGCATCGTACGCCGCCACCATCAGAACAGGCATGGGGTACACCGCCGATACGACGCCCAAGTCCTTTTTCATCTTCCCATCTCCTTTAGTGCTTATAGTGATTTATACAGAGAACAGAATCAGTGCAGTATGCTGATGACCCATTTCAGGAGCGGATTCCACCCGTTTATCCAGTTCAGGATATAGGTGCTCGGGATGGTCTCCCACAGCCCCTCCACTTTTCCGAGCATGCTGATCAGGTACAGGATCGCGCCGAAGAGCCACACGTACAGAATACCGAGGACCAGGCCGCTCACCGCGCCCAGGCCTTTATTGACCTGATTGACCACCGGCAGCTTGGTCAGGATGTCGAGCGCAAGCCCGATCAGCCAGGTGCCCACGAGCAGAACCACCACCAGCAGGATGATCGAGAGCAGATCCACCGCGAGGTGCGCCAGATATGCCGCGACGTATTCCGTCACCGTGCCGACGCCCAGCACCTCATACACCGTGGAATTGTTGTTCTGGCTCAGCAGAGCCTTCAGAAAATCGGGCAGCGGCAGCGAATCGATGGTCGCGGACCCGCCCGCGCCTTCGAGCGTGCCGGCAAAACTTTCCGCAAAACTTTCCGCGAGCGTCTTTTCCAGTCCGAGGCCCCCGAGAAACTGGGATACGTACGGATACAGGATCTGCGCCAGAATGATACAGACCAGCCAGCGGAACGCGTTGTAGACCGTAATGACGAATCCTTTGGAAACGCCCCTCCATACGGCGAAGACGATCAGCGCCACGACCGCCAGGTCAAGAACATATTTCAGCCAGACTTCCATTATTTCTTCTCCTCCACTTCTATGACCTGCCTCCACTCCATCGAGTCGGCAGTCACCGCCAGCAGGCGTTTTTCGGA
>JAEEGL012682258.1_pt1 | contig 17325 bp, 16 predicted proteins | sample 9134231 | NCBI WGS metagenome assembly JAEEGL01 (sample SAMN16246548, study PRJNA631951) | gut metagenome | biome: gut microbiome; feature: rumen; material: fiber-attached | host: Bos | place: Iran: Karaj | collected 2018-10
CTATGGATGGAAATTTAAACAAACTATTTCACAATCATATGCTAACGATAACGTCCTAAATAAGGATGGATATACTATTATGAGATTAATGTTTGAAGCTTTAAAAATTGATTCTTATGTTATTAGTGAATCTGCTAAAAACCGTTTGGAGCAAGTTGGTATAAATCAAGATGGAAACCTCACTAATAATGGTGAAGAAGTAGAGGAAATCCCAGATTTAATTGAGAGGTTAAAAGCTTCAGACCCAAGTCAATTAGTTAGTAAACAAACGTTAGATGATAAAATAAAAGAATCAGAATTACACAATATTAAAGATATCAATTATACGTTGAAATACGAGGAGCCTTCCCCTATAATGCAAGAGATAGCTTCACAAGGAAGCTTTAGTGCAGGTAATACATTATATAGTAATCCTTACGGTTCCGCTAGTGGAGGCGGAGGAGGCGGCGGAGGCAGTAATGGCTTCGACGCTGGTGGTGCAGGTGATGGTACACCTAGTAGTTATTGTCCAGATATTCCAGGTGATGTCTATGATGCTATAGATGAGATTTTCCGTTGGAATAGGAATCAAGCTAGTAATTATGATTTTGCTTGGTCTAGTATAATGAGTTTTGCACAAAATCACCCACAAACTTATACTTCAAATGTTGAGCCTTGTCTTGGTACTTTATGTAATTATAGTGTTAATCCTAGTGGTAATGCGGCATGTCATATTAAGGATGTTGCTGGTGGTGTTGCTACGGCTTCTGGTACTGTTCAGGCTGCTTCTAATTGGGTTAGTGATACTGCTAGTTGGGTTGCTGATGCTGCTACTAATGCTTGGAATACTGTAAGTAATGCTGTTTCAAGTGCAGCTAGTTGGGTTGGTAATGCTATTGGTGGATTGTTCGGTTGGTGATTTGTTATGGGTTGGTTTGATTGGGTTGATAATGCAGTTGATTGGGCTTCAGAACAAGTTAATAATTGGGTTAGCGATACTGTTGATACACTTAATCCAGGTTGGTGGGAAGGTGGTTATGATGGTACTGAAGATCCTGAGTATCAAAATGGTGCTGTATACTATGATTATGGTGGTCAAGACGGCTGGGCTTACGAAGAAGGTTATACAGAAGGAGAAGGTGGTGAAGTTTCCTCTAGTACTTCTGCTGGTCAAGGAATGACCACAATGAATGCCGCCGCCGCTGCAAATGGATCAGGTGGAACAGGACAAACAGGAACAGGTGGAACAGCATCCCCATTATTAGAGGGTGAAATGACCTTTGAAGAATTAGTCGGTGAAGTATGTAACGGTATAGACCTATGTTTTATAGTTAAAAGAAGTACAGTAGTTATAACAGATTATGAATCATTATACGCTGAAGCAAAATACTTGCGTGATAATTATCAATCAAGTATTCAAGATGAAGACATTGGTTTATGGCAATTAGAAGAAGGTTCATACGAATTAGATGTAGCAGAATATGGATTCTATAATACTGTTATCGTTAAATACAAAGATGGTGAAGTTAAAGAGTCATATGAAGATTTAGTTCGTGTTTATTCAGAGGTTCCTGTAACATATGAAGAACCAGACATAGATAAAACAACTGCGATAATGAAAGCGAAAGCATATCTCGCTGCACATGTACGTGATTTTGATATGAGTATAAAAGCTTCTTTATTACATGATGGTAATATAGATATTGGTGATATAGTTACATTAGAAAACCCAATGACAATGAGAGATAAATATAGACAAGAATATGAAGAGAGAGACCCAGAGTACTTCTTTGTAATGGGTAATAGTATATCATGGGAAGGAGACGGACCAATTATAAATGATATTGAATTACGTTATGGTGCTAAATCTCCAGAAAGATTGGATGTTCCTGAGACTGGTGCTTCTTATTCTGGTGGTACTGGTTCTTCTACACCGACTGGTGATGTTCAAGCGGCTCTGGACGCTGTTGGTCAACAATGGAGTGGCGTTGGTTATTCTGGTGAATGTCAAACAGCTGATTGTGTTAAACAAGTTAATGCTGGTGATTGTTGGGGAGTATCTGATTTAATCTATACGGAATTAAAAAGTAAAGGTGTTACTGCTCGTGTTATGCAGTATCCTACAAGTATGGCTAGTAATCACCGTAGTGTTCAATATATGGATTCTGATGGTACGTGGAAGAATTTCCCATATCGTGAATATGGATTTAATAGTTTATTTAATGATACTGACGCTGTTAATAGCGGTGAGGTTATTAGTCAATAGGAGGTAGTTTAAAATGGCAGGAGAACAAGTAGTAGTTGGTTGTGATGTAAATAGTGGTGATGATAGTGCAACATTATCAACAGTTGCAGCAGCTTTACAACAAGCTGGTTATGCAGTAGAAACACTTTCTATAGGTCCAGGTCCTTTTGCAAATTACGATTATAGCTCAGCAAGCTCAGGAAAAATCGGCGTTTACCTTATGGCTCCATCTATAGTCTCCATTGCTGATGCGATGTCACATCAAGGATTTGATAGAGTAGTATTTGGATTACGTGGAGATTTAGGATTAAGAGGTACCACAGAGTTTGATTCAGCCCCATGGAGTCCAGATAGTGATTGTAGCGCAGTATGTGATGAATATAGTGGTTTAACTGGAGCTCAAATACATCAAAAAATACAACCAAGAGGAGCGGTAGTAGTAGGAAACTCACCAGAAGAATTAGCACAAGTAGTAGTAGCCGCTGTAGGTGGAACATATAACGGAACAGGTACTGGAACAGGACAAGGAACAGTATCTAATGTATCACCATTATTAACAGGTGATATGACCTTTGAAGAATTAGTAGGAGAAATATGTAATGGAATAGACCTACAATTCATATGTAAAAGAAGTACAGTATATGTATCAGACTTCGAATCAATCTTTGCTGAAGCTAAATACCTCCGTGATAATCACCCACAAGCTGTAGACTCTGAAAATGTTAAATTATGGCAAATGGAAGAAGATTCATACGAACTCGAAATTAATCAACATGGATTTTACAATACAGTTATAGTTAATTATAAAGATGGAAAAGTTAAAGAAACTTATGATGATTTTGTCCGAGTCTATGGTGAAGTACCTATCACATATGACGATCCTTCGGTCGATAAAACAACAGCTATAATGAAAGCTAAGGCGTATCTTGCAGCTCATTTAAGGGATTTAGAGATGATGGTCAAAACTAGTATGTTGAGCGAACCTGATATAGATGTAGGGGATATTATTCAGATAGAAAACCCAATGACAATGAAAGATAAACTTAGAATAGATGATGGTCGTGACCCAGAATATCTTTTCGTTAATGGTATTTCAACTAATTGGGAGGGCGAATCATATATTAGTACGGACCTCGAATGTAAATTTGCACCAACCTCACCTAAAAGATTGGAGGTTCCTACGGCTGGTACAGCTTCTGGCACTCAACAAAGTAGTACTGCTTCTACAGGTGATGTGCAAGCAGCTTTAGATGAAGTAGGTAAACAGTGGAGTGGTGTTGGTTATTCTGGTGAATGTCAAACAGCTGATTGTGTTAAACAAGCTAACGCAGGTGACTGTTGGGGTGTATCCGATTTAATCTATACAGAATTAAAAAGCAAAGGAGTACAGGCTCGAGTTATGCAATACCCAACAGCATACGCTTCAAATCATCGTTCAGTCCAATACCAGGACAAAGACGGAACTTGGAAGAATTTTCCATACCGTGAATACGGATTTAACACATTATTCAATGACACTGATGGAGTTGATTCTGGTGAGCAAATAAGTGGATAGTATTTAAAAAATAATAAAATATTAAATACTACAAAAAATAAAAGTTAATTATTGAAAAAGTATTTTATATTGTAGTGATAACTATGGTTAATAGCAAGCGATACACACCAACAAACAAATATTTTCGTAACCATTTTCAAGATTTTGCGTCAAAAAAGGCAAAGAAAGGGCATTTAAACAATCAGGAAGAGGAAGAAGGTGCAAAGAATGTAAATGGTATAATAGTCAAAATAGACAAAAAGAAATTATATTCGGATGGTTGGCTCGTTAAAGTACCCACGGAAGATGATAAGGAGTACTGGTGTAAATGGGGCGATTCTGGTGTGATATCTTTACCAGAGTGTACAGAATCAGATAGCTACTATGTACCAAAGAAAGATACACCTGTTGATGTAAGTATAGATGAAGATAATAAAGTATATACTATTATTAGGATGAAAGCTGTTGATAAAACACCAATCGCTTTATATAATGATACTTTAGAATTATCCCCAGATACCAACACAGATACTAATCAAGATAATAAAAGTAAAATAGAAATTTCAAAAGAAGATATAAAATTAAAAGGGGAGGCAATAGCCGAATCATTTAAAGCGAATACTTTAAAAGTAGAGGAAGCAGTACAAACAGATACTATTGTAGCCGCCAATACTGTTACAGGTAAAATAAATGCTGATGGTGTAAGAACAGAATCAATAAGTTTTTATGACGATAAAGATCCTACTATAATCCCAACAAGTAAAGGAGTTGGTATTAATAAAGGAGTTGTTACCCCAAAAGTATTTACGAATGATATTGAGGGGAAAACGATTAAAGCTGAAACTATTACATTAGGAGACGAAGATTTATTAAAAAAAATAAATAAATTAGAAAAGCGTATTAATGACTTAGAGAATGGTGGATAAAATGGCAGAATATAATGATCGATATATAGGCGAAGTGTTTATAGATGGTAAATCTAATAAACTACTTCAAGAATTTTTAACAGAATTATTCAATTCTTATAATGGACCAGGGAAAGGATTTAATGCCGACATGGTTGATGATTGGCATTTAGATGATATTATCACATATGTTGATAATGGATTAAGTGATAAATTATCCTATATTAGAATAGGAAACACTCTTTTTAATCATATAAGCCCAGAATCATTTATTACAATGTTGGACGTAATATATGATGGTTTCATTCAAGAAGAACAATTAGCACCTTGGGTTGAAAAAATAAGAATGGATGAGCCAGGTGTAGATGGAACATTGAAATATAATAGATTAGATAGTACATGTCTTGATGACACATACTATTTAAGTTCAGATATAGTATATGATATCTATACAGTACTAGATATTGATAAAGCTGATTTAGCCGACTTAAATGAAAGATGGCAACAAGTAACCCAATTAAGAGACGATCATGACGCTTTACAAGAAGACTATAATAAATTTAAAGAACAATTCGCAGATGTCTTTAAGAAAATAAAAATTGTTGACAACCAAGGAAATCATATTGAGACATATTTCTTAGACGCACAAATGGTTAATGGATTCCGTTTTATCCCAATAACACAAGCAAAATATGATGAATTACCAGAGGCAACTAAAAAATTCTGGAGAAACATTTATATTATATGCGACGATATACCAGATGATTATATTGATCCAATCCAAATGGAAGTATTTAAACACGTACAAATAATCTATAATCGTTCAACACAATGGTTAGAATACTTTGATGGATTACAAGAAGAACCAATTCCAATTCTATCATTAGAAGATTTGTGGAGTAACGCAAATATGGATGAAACTGTTAAAACAGTTTTACAAGATAATAGTACTTTAATAATTAATTCAGAAGCATTAAGAGAAAGTTTAAAGTACGTGCATATACCAAAATCTGAATCTGAAGATTATCCGTTTATAACAAGAAGCGAAGCAACCGTTTTAGCCTCTGAAATAACTTCAAGTTATGGTCAAATCACTCGTGAAGAATCAGGTAGTTTTAGTAAATTTGATATATCTAATGCCTTCAATAATAGATTTACTAGTTTACAAAATAGTATTAATCAACTTAATAATAAAATTGATGTAGATGTTAATAATAAAATTAATAATTTAAATAATAGTATTGCAAATACATACGTTACAAAAAGTACATATAATTCAAATAAATCAACAACAGATAGTAACATTAACTCATTAAGATCTAGTGTAAATACTGTACAATCAACACTTAATGCCGTTAAAAAAGATTACGAGAGAGAATCACGCCATCACAACGCTTTCAAAATCTTAATCGGAAGATGGGTAAATGAAGATGGTGGTGAAGGGGAATATTCCGCACAACTTGACGTTGGTTCTTCAAGTTCAGTCGGTAATAATGGTATTTATATAAGATTCTTATATAATAATCCACAGAAAACTTTTGATATCAGTAAAATAGTTGGTTATATTGAATTCCCTAATGGTAAAGTATATTCTATCGGTCAAAGTTATAAATACAATTATAAAATCAATTATGGTTACGATGTAACTGGACCAGATGGTAGTATTTTATATGAAACTGCAATGTCTGGTAGAATAGGTATTAATACACCTGCTTGGGCTGGTCAAACACTCATGGTGAAAGCAGTTGCAAGATATTATAGTGATGGTAAGAATAATATTGCTGGTAGTAATGAACAAGTAACTTTAGCTGATAGAACATTCCCAGCTTATGCTTTAAAAGCAATTAATTTCATATAAAAAGAGGCTTGATGAAAAATGATTAAAAATCGTAAAAAAAATATATCCGCCGAGCCTGGCGATATTGTAATTGACGTTAATCAAAATAATTTAACTAAATCTAATAGTAATTCTAATTATAGTAATAATTTAGAGTTGTCTATAGTGCAACAGGATTTTATTGATGAAGATAATACTAGTCATACTAAAAAGATAATTATTCCAACGTCTGAATTTGTTAGATTAGCTTATTTAAATAATAATTATTATGATAAAACTAATGTGGATTCTAAATTTAAGGTTACTGTTGAAAAACAAAGTACCCCTGAATCTGGTTCAGCGGCTACTTATATTGTTAAACAAAATGGTAGTCAAGTTGGTAGTAAGATTAACATTCCTAAAGACTTTTTAATTAAAAGTGCTTCATTAAAAACTGTATCAACAGCAAATAATCCAGTTAATGGTTATAATGTTGGTGATAAATATATTGATTTTGTTATTAATTCCATTGATAGTAGTGAGACGGATAATCATATTTATATTAATGTTAAAGATTTAGTTGATGTATATAAGGCTGATGAAAAAACGTTGCATTTAGATGGTACTAATACTTTTCGTGTAAAAGAAATTGGTTTCACTGAACTTGGTAATGACCTTCGTTATTCAATTGAGAATTCTTCTATAGTTGCTGGAACAGGTTTATCTAAAAGTGGAAATACTATTAGTGTTCAATTAAGTAATGCTATTAATAGTGATAGTGAAGTAGTTGCAGCTACTTCAAAAGCTGTTAAAAATGTTCAAGCCGAAACATTACGGGCAGTTGATAGGTATATAGAGCAAATGTATGATGGTGGAACAATCGATTTAGTTTCTAAAGCGGATGTTGACCATAGTCACGGAAATATTAATAATGACGGAACAATTGGTTCAGGTAATGGTATACTTGTAACAGATAGTACAGGCAAAATAACAAGCACAGGTACTATTTCAAAATCTAAAATATCAGATTTCGACCACACACAAGCTAGCAGTACAATTACAGATTCCACTACATACCCTAATATCGGTAATACAGCACAAACACAAGCAGGAATTAATTATGCTATTAATAGTAAATTAGGTACAAAAGCTGATACTTCAACAATTAATACACAATTAAATACGAAAGTTGATAAAGTTAATGGTAAAGGATTATCAACAAATGATTTCACTAATGCTTTAAAAACTAAATTAGAAGGAATTACTATTGACAGTAGCTTATCATCTACTTCAACAAACCCTGTTCAAAATAAAATTATTTATAATTCTTTATCTACAAAAGTTGATAAAGTTAGCGGTAAAGAATTATCAACAAATGATTTTACTAATGCTTTAAAAACTAAATTAGAAAATATTACTGTTGATAGTAGTTTATCATCTACTTCGACAAATTCAGTTCAAAATAAAATTATTAATGAGGCTTTATCTGTAAAAGAAGATATAATAAATACACGGCAAAGAACATTGCCTTTTATTAATAGAAATAGAATTATGATGGAAAGATTATATGAACGTATGGCAGATCCAAGTGCAAACGCTTTATATTTAAGACCTACAGGTACAACTACATATTATGTTTTCACGGATAATGTAAATTATGGAACAACAACTAATGTAGGTGCCGCTCTTTACCTAGATGGTGCAGTAAGCAGTCCTGATCCTAGTAAAGTTTCTTTAAAGAATCTTTCTGGAGATTTAATCGGTGAATTTGCTAAAAGAGGATCCGACCCAGCAGGATATTCTATATCTGCAGGGTTTAGTGAGGGTATCTATCATCTCTATGCGGAAGTTGTTAGTCAAAATGGTACTGTTAAAAAGAGTAATATACTTACTGTATTCTCAAAAGACCCAAGTAATCTTTTAAATGTTGATTTATGGAGTGGTACGGAATATTCTGGAAATACTAAGTCAATTATAAATAGTAATACTACAGTACTATCAAACAATAAATATTCTAGTATAGGAGAAAAAAGTGTAGAAGTTACAACTGACTCAAATAATGGATGGGTAGATTTCCGAGCAAATCGTCCATGGGCGCAAAGTGGTGTTACAACTACATTACAAGGTAAGATAGATATTTTTATACCTACAGGTTCTTGTACAGTAAAAATTATTGTTCATTTTGATTCTGGGGGTGAATATATGAGCGACCCAGTTACTGTTTCAGCTAACCCATATTCTTTCCAAACAATTACTGCTGAATATGCACGTGGAAGTACATCAGACGGTGTTAGTTGGGGATCAGTAAGAGTTGTAACAACTCCAAATACTAAAATTTACTTGGATAATGTAAGATTGAAATTCGTCTAAAAAAAAATATTAAGAATAATTAAATAATAATGTTTATCATAAATAATAAATATTCTATAAACATGTTTGTAGGAGAAAAAATATAATGACTGTATACGCACATATTAGAACCGAAAGAACACCTCATGAGTATAGCTCTATTTCTTTTAAAGGTGGCGAGACAGATGTATGGTTTGTTACTATTTCACAGTCATTATCTGGTAAAACATCGGAAGAAATAATAGAAATTTTGAATATTACAACATATGGTATATGGATAACCACTCCATACCAGAATAAATTCTGGGTAGTTACAAATGCACCAGAAGGTTTTAATGCTCAAGAATTAGCTTCAGCAGATTTAAATGAAGTTTATACGATGTTTGAGATAGATGAAGCTTTAGATGATAAAGCTGATATCGAACATTCACATATTTCTGAAGATATTCTAGATTTAAATGAAGTGATAGAAGAACATATGGCTATACTGTCAAGTGATATAAATAATTTCCTAGACAAATTATGTCTGGAATTATTAGATAATAATGAAAATGGTGAATAAAAATGGCAATAGATACGACTAAAGTAACAGCTGTTGTAACAGCAGCAGATGCACGTTATGTGAAAAAAGAAGCTGGTAAAGGATTATCTACTGAAGATTTTACTACAGAAGAAAAAACTAAGTTAGCAGGATTAACTAATACTACGGTTGACTCAAGCTTTGTAGCTAATAGTACAAACCCAGTTCAAAGTAAAGTTATCAAAGAAGCTTTGGATTTAAAAGCTAATGCCGCTGATTTAGCTACTGTAGCAACTAGTGGTTCTTATGATGATTTAACCGACAAACCAACACTTAGCGACCTTAGTGGTGTAGTAGCGGTTGAAAAACAAGCAACTGCTGAAACCGGATTTGCTGCAACCTATGTTGTTAAACAAGGCGGCTCTCAAGTAGGTAGTAAAATTAACATCCCTAAAGATTTCTTAGTAAAATCCGCATCAATGGGTACTGTAAGTACTGCTAACTCCCCACAACAAGGATTTGCAGTTGGAGATAAATACTTAGACTTCGTAATAAATACTGTAGAAGGCGATGAAACCCCACAACACATCTACATTAATGTTAAAGATTTAATTGACACTTACACTGCTGATGAATCTACTATAACATTATCTAACGGTCAATTTGCTGTTAAAACAGGTGGAATAGGAACAACTCAATTATCCAGTGCAGTACAAACCTCTTTAGGTTATGCTGACGCTTTCAATGCAAGTGCAGCAGCAGGAATTACCGCTACTGACATTTCCAATTGGAATGCAAAATCCAATTTAACAACTAGTGATGTAGAAACCACTGTTGAAGCATACTTAACTGCATTAGCAACAGCTTTAGGACAATAAAAATAGAAAAAAAATAAAAGAATAAGGTGGCATTATGAGTATATCTTCAAATAATACAAATATACAAGGCATATCAAATAAAATTAAGGAGTTATTACAGTTACACAATCAAAGTGTAACTGCTCATAATGCCTTATTTTCAAATAAAGCAGATATAAATCATACACATTCAGAATACGTTAATCCTGATATTGTTGATAATCTAACGACAAACGATGCCACCAAAACCTTATCCGCAAAACAGGGTAAGGTTTTAAAAGAAAAAATAGACGAAGTATATGAAAAAATTATGGGGGATAATCAATGAGCGTACCTTCATCAAACTCAGTTATACAAAGTGTATCAAATAAAATAAAAGAATTATTACAATTACATAATCAAAGTGCGAGTGCTCACAATAGTTTATTCTCAAATAAAGCAGATGCTAATCATACACATTCAGCATATATTAATCCACAAATAGTCGATGATTTATCTACAAATGATGCTACTAAACCTTTATCTGCTAAACAAGGATATATATTAAGTGATAGTATTGATAGCTTAGATAATTCTATTAATGATGTAAAACAAGCAATGAGTGAAAATCTTTCGGATAAAGGTGTTACAGGTATATCTGAAAATGATAGTTTAATGGATTTAGCAGGTATGATTTTAGATATCCCAGATAAAACCTATATAACAACACAATTGGAAATGAATGCACCTTTGCCTGTATATAGTGATATTAGGCAAATGACAGGAACATTAAAAGATATAAATGGGAATCTTTTAGCTAATAAACCAATTAAATTAATGGAAAATGGTGTATATTTAGCTACAAGAAATACCGACAATAATGGTGTCGCAACGTTTAATTTAAGAGCCGATGGAATAAATAGTACATATAAACAATTAATTTTTGAAGGTGATAGTACATACAGTGGTTCAATGAGTTATAATACATATGAACCTATACAAAAAGAAACTAGTGTCATGAGAATAGATGAACCTTCATATACTAGGTATGCCGATACAGACTATATAACTGTTGAAGGATACTTAATAGATAACGATGATCAACCTGTTAAAAACAGAACAGTTAATATTAATATAAGTTAGGTGATTAAATGGATTGGCAATTAACAACAGATGATAATGGGAAATTTCAAATGGTAATACCACGTGGAACTTTAGAAGCAGGCAGCCATAAGTTAACTGCAAGCTTTGCTGGTGATAATTATTATACAAGTGCCTCTGCAGAAAAAAATATTCGGATAGACCAAATGCCTATGACATTTAGTTTAAGTTTGGCTGGTACTCAGGTTATTAGTAGTGGTGATAGTACTACTATTACCGCTACACTATTAGGAGATGATGCCCCATTAAATAATGCAGTATTGGATTATGAAATTAAGCATGGTAATACAACTATAAGTACTGGTACGACTAGTTTGACTGATGCTAATGGTCAAACCACAATCAGTTATACTGGAACTGGTGCTGGTGATATAGATATAATAGTTTCGTTTGATAGTTATATACAAGAAACATTCGTGGTTGAAGATTGTATAGTATATCGTGAAACACTATCAACAAATATTACAGGTTTAACATTACCACCAGAATATAAGCTTGAATTCGACATACCAAGTACAAGTAACGGTACATATGCAATTATTGGAACAGACAGTACACATCGTATCATTACTGGACAATTTAGTAATCAAAACCCAGGTTTAAACGGAGTATGGATTTATAATGGAAGTTCTACTCCAACCCAGAATAATTGTTCTACTACTCCTACTCAAAATGCACATTATACATTTACTTATGAAAATGGAGCATATACAATGTCTAATGGTGGAAGTAGTATTACTGGAACAATCCCAAGTGGAATAAATATGCAGAAACTCTTATCAACTACATATACCCCAAGCGCAGTAAGGAATTATAAAATCAAGGCATTATAATGCCTCATTTTTTTTTATATTTGAAAAAAAAATACAAAAAAGGGCTTGTTACATATATATGTAACAAGCTAAATACCCTATTTTCTTCAAATAAAAGAACGATTCTCCAGCCTTATTTTCTACTTAACCGAATCATCGACAACAAAGTAAAAATTGGTGTCAATGCAATAATTATAATTATTAACCAAGACATTTTTCAACCTCAATTAATCTCTTAATGAGGCAAGGAAAATGACGATTATTACTAACAATATTACTAATAATATTCCGAACATATTAATCACCTCTTTTTTTTATTGGTTAATATTATATATGTTGTTTCCTATATATAAATGTTTTGATTCTTTTAAAAAATAATAAATTATTAAATATTACAAACATTAGATATTAAATATTATAGTAAAAAAAAATGAGGCTAAATAAAATGTACATTTTAGAATATATACGACAAATTTTAGGTAATGGAAAAAAGGACGCCAAATTTTATAGCGAAGGATTAAAAAAACCTTTCGGCGACCAAACACCATTAGAAGTAGCATTATATGATGGTAATCAGCCATTAGATAATGTGGATATAGGAATAGAGATAAATAAAAAAAAATATATAAAAAAGACGGATAATGACGGGATTGCTCGTTTAAATATTAATTTACCTGCAGGAGAATATCAAGCAGACCTATATTATCCAGGTAGTAAAGAATACAACAAAGTTGCTTCTTATACAAAAGTATACATTACTGCTGAAACATATATGGATGGTATAAATCTCACAAAAAACTTTGGAGACCCAGAGCCATATCAATGTGCGGTATATCGTAAAGATACTAATGAAAGAGTTGCTGGTGAAGTTGAATTAGTAATTAATGGAAGAAGTTATAATAGAACTCCAGATGAAGAAGGTCTGTACAAATTAAATATTAATTTAAACGTAGGTACCTATAATATTCAGGCTAACTTCAAAGGAACTGAGGAATTTAATCCATCATTCATTAATAATACTATAACTATTAATCCAAAAGTAGAAGAACCAGTATCTCCATCTACAAGTGGTAAGAAAACTATTGTACTTGGATGTGATGCAAATACTTCTGGGGATTCTATTGTACAAGCTCGTATAAGAGAAAGATTAGAAGCTGAAGGCTACCCAGTCGAAATATTACCAATAGGACCTAATTTCTTTGCCACTTGTGATTACAGTAGTAATGCTAAAGGTAAAATAGGAATATATCTTATTGCATCTGGTATCTTTTCAATAGCAGACGCATACTACGGCTCAGGTCAATTCGATAATTATGTGTTCGGTATTAGGGGAGATTTTGGTGATCGTGGTGCAACGAATTTCGATATCCCAATTCGTGCCGATGCGGATTGTACTTCAATCTGTAATGATTTAGATGGAAAAACATTCAATCAAATGAATGCAACGCTACAACCATACGTTGCGATTTGCGGAGGAGGAAGTACTGATGAATTAGCTGATAACATAATTAACTGGTTAAGAGCAATAGAACATAAAGAAGAAAGACCTGCTGAACAAGAAATAAATAAATATGTAAGATTACTTAATTACTTTGAAGACGCTTTCGGCGTTTGTGAATATATAGACGAAGCATTAGAAAAAGTATGGAATAAAGGATATGCATTCTACTTTAGCGACGGTTACAATGTATATGAAACCGTTGATAGAATCGAGAACGGTGACGGAGCAAATTGTTTCGACGCAGCTGAACTATTCTACCGTTTAGCATTAGGAATGAATGAAAAATATGGTAGAAACTATAAACCAGAATATTTAGACGTCTGGTGTCCAACAAGCGGATATGACCATATAAGATTAAGATTCCAAATAGATGGTGGATACTTCTACCGTGACCCAGCCTGTGTATTGGACGGAGGCGAAATAGAAGAAAATTGGTGTGGAACTTCAAATAATATACTTGAAGTAAACCCAAGTTGGATTTATGAAGAATAGTAGTTTAAAAAAAACTACTATAATATTTTTTTAAAATGGAGTTGAATCAAATGAGAAATCAAAATTATATAACAAATAAAAAAATAATTGCAGAAGTGAAAAAAAATCAAAAAGATTATGTAGAACCAAAACCACCTAAGAAAAATTTAACATTAACCGCAACAGTAGAATCTATTACTGTTGGTGAAAATGCTACGATTAATGTTACTGGTTTAGAAGAAGCTACAGGTAATATCACCGCTACTATTGGTGAGAAAAATTATACTGGTGCTATTGATAAGGGCAATGCTACTATAACTATACCAGATTTAACTGAAGGTAATTTTACTGCTAATATAAGTTATGCTGGTGATGATAAATATAATAATGCATCTGCTACTGTTAATATTACTGTTAATCCAAAACCTAAAGCTGATTTAACACTAAGTGCCACCGCCGACCCTATTGACGCTGGTGATGAAGCTATTGTTATAGTTACCGGTTTAGAAACAGCTACAGGTAATGTAACTATCACTATAGATGAGGAAACATATACAGGCATTATCGAGGATGGTGAAGCCACTATTACTATTCCAGACTTAACTGAAACTACTACTGTTACTGTTAATTATGCTGGAGATGAAAATTATAAACCTGCCTCAACCACCGTCGAAATTACCGTTGAAAATAAAGGTCCAACCGGTACAATAGAACAAATGATAGAAGAAGAAGAAGGCGAATTGTAAAATAAAATATAGCAGAGGTGATTAAAAATGGCTGATTCATACGTCAGCTCATTAACAATGCTAAATGAAGAAAAAATCTTATCCGATTTAACCTCTACAGCAGTAAAACTAGGATTAATCACAAACGTATTCGAGACATCAAGAATCTATGTTTACTATGCAGTACTAGCAAGAGTCTTAGGTCAAGTAACAGAAGTAGTAGCTAGATATATTAATAATCTAAATATAGATACCACTACTGATGAAGCTTTACTAGATATAATGATTAAACCATTTGTCAAAAAAAGAAATGCTACTGTAGCAAAAGTAATCTTAAAATTCAGTAGACGAAAAAACGCTGTAAACGTAACTGATGTTTTTATTCCACGTGATTTTGAAGTAATGACTGAAGGTCAGAATCCATTAATTTTTAGAACAGCTGAATCTAGAATCTTTTGGAAAGACGCAAGCGAAGTATTAATCCCTGCATATTCAGTAGAGTTTGGTTCGTTAAATAATTTAGCAGCAAACACTTTAACATACTTCACAGATGCAATGTATTCTGATATAGAAGTAACTAATCCAAAACCTGCGTATGGAGGAACCGATGAAGAAACAGCGTTTGATACACGTAAAAGATTACATGGTTATCGATATGCTAGAGATGGTTCTATTAATTACTTACAGCAATTAATCTTTGATAATAATGTAAGTTATTATGGATATAATATCATAGAATACTGGGATGGCTTCGGAAGTGTATTAATAGCATTAGATGTACAATCAGACGAAGAATATTATGATATAGTCCAAGCAATAGAATCATTAAAAAGAGACGGCATTAAATATCATTATACTCAAGTTGGTTACGTATATCTTGATATCACGGTTACTGTTAAAATAACAGGTGATCGCCTTAATACTGATTATAATCAAAATGAAATAGAAACAAATATTAAAACAGCTGTTGAATTATATTTCAATAGTAATATTTATGTTGGTAAAAAACTATCTAAAAATCGTTTAGAAGCCTACATGCTACAATATCTTGTTGATGCAAAGTATGATATCTACGAAACGGAAGTAGAAATAGCTCCAAATAAAGAATACAAAAAGAATCCAAGAACTGGGCAATATGAAATCGAACCATGGCAAAAGTTATATCCTGCGAGGATTAAAACTGTTTTAGAGTATAATGCGGAGTGATTCTATGGGTTCAGATAGGGCTAGAGGTAAAATACAGGATTTATTAACCGATAATGGCTTGAATGAAGTCTATGTAGAAGCCGCAAATAATTTTGAGGAGTGGACGGTCATTGAGGGTGACGATATTACCATTCTCGAAGATGTAGAAGCATTATGGCAAGGAATAGTCGGAGTGCTTAAAACTCCTCAGGGAAAAATCGATGGGGTTGGTTTGGAAAAGTATGGTAGTAAACTATTAACTCTTCGAGGGATGAATCTTAACTACCACATATCCGAATTAGCAAAAGTATACATCAAAGAAACTATACCCCAATTCCAAGGTTATGTAATCGACTTCCCCCATATAAAAGTGTCACAACCTAGAGATACACCAAAAAGCCGAGCTACAATGAGAATAGATTTAGAAGTAAAAAGTGTATTCGGTAGTTTCCGACGTACTTTTTACATTTAATTTTTTTTTATACTTATTTTAAAAAATAATAAATTTTTAAATACTACAAGAAAGAAAATCTTTATATTGAAAAATAAAGATAAATCAGAGGTATTATTTATATGGCATCATTTGACCCTAAAAATTATTTAATCAAAGAAAAGCTTCCAGAATGGTGGAAGGAGGATACATTTTTACAACCAATCGATTCTTACATACAAGAATTGATTGTCGGTATGGTAAGTAGTTTATTGAATAACTTAAGCGTAGTACAACCATTTAATGCATGGAAATGGTTACCAGAGGAATATAATTGGACACATAATTATTACAGTTCTGATCCATATTTAGAAGGACGTGATTCAACATTACATCCAGATTACGTTACACACGCTATAATCCCAAATACTAAAAGGAATTGTCATGCAATTATTAGATTAAGCTTAACAGGTAATAATCACACACAATATGACGAACATGGTGAAATAGATAAAACTCATCAAGAAGATGTTACTATAACTATTAAAAATGGTTACCAAGAATTAATAATTAAAGATGTGAAGAACCTTTCAACTATTGATATTTACACAGAAGATGGGACTATTCTTATAGATGGTGCTGAAAACTATGATTTCGTGGATGGGAAACTTGGTAAAATACAGCCTATTCCTAAATACCCTGATTTTATGGAACCATATATAGATGAGAATGGTGAAGAATCAACAAAACATATAGATATTGCTGATGAAAATAAAATAACAAGACTTGAATTAACATCAGACAAAGAAGTTAATTTTGATTTATCAGTTGAATTATTACACCCTGTATACGTTAC